>JGI24142J45722_1000913_pt1 | contig 15481 bp, 15 predicted proteins | sample BarGraIncu00431A_FD_45722 | JGI IMG/M metagenome (IMG submission 45722) | reverse complement strand
TCAACACCATAGTGTCATTTTTGTTGATAAGGGGTAGAATTTCAAAAATCTAACAATTCTCCCTGATTTTTCACTAAAAATCTTTCGACCACCCATGATTGCAAATCCGCACCAACCGAACAACTGGATCGGCCACGGCGTGAACATAAACTACCAAATGTGCTCAGCAAAGAAGAGGTTGCAGCGATACTGCAAGCGCTGGTAAACCAGAAACACCGGACCATGCTTAGCCTGATTTATGCTTGCGGATTGAGGCGAGGTGAGATGCTTAACCTGAAAGCTGAAAATGTTGATTCAAAGAGACATTTACTTTTAATTTTAAATGCGAAAGGGAAGAAAGACCGTGTGATCCCTATTTCGGATAAGGTGATTACAATGCTTAGGGAATATTACAAAATGTACAAACCCAAAATATGGCTTTTCGAGGGGCAAAATGATGGAGAACAATACTCAGAATCGAGTCTTCAGGAAGTTTTAAAACATGCCATAAAAATGGCTGGGATCAGAAAACCTGTAACGCTTCATTGGTTACGACATTCGTATGCCACCCATCTATTAGAAGCCGGAACAGATTTGCGTTATATCCAAGAACTATTGGGACATAAGAGTAGTAAGACAACTGAGATATATACTCATGTTTCTGAAAAAAGTTTGCAGAAAATATCAAGTCCATTTGACAATTTATAAAACATAAATTCTTATCTTGCGGAAATATATTAAACGGTAATAACCACATATAGCCACCCAATTTGGGATATATTGTGTGGATTTACCGCATATATAAATTAGTTAGCGGTAAGTTTTGAGTGACAGCGAGAACACTAACTTTAATACAAGAAAAAAGGTAAGGAAAACAAGACAACAACCATGACAGATAACCAGACATCATTTGAGTTCAAGACAAATCTAAAGAAGAGAATTTTTGCGACACTTATTGACTACGGACTTTTCTTACTAGCCTTTTATGTTTATGTTGCATTCTTTGGTCATGATGATGACCAGGGCGGACAAACAGTAAACGGACTTCTTGTTCTACCTATTTTGATTTATTGGTTTATCTACTTTGTTTTTGTTGAAGCTATTTATGGTGCAACTTTAGCACATCAAGGTTTCAATTTAAAGGTGCTTACCCTTGACAGAAAAGAAATTGGATTTGAAGAAGCACTTAAACGACACTTACTTGACCCGATTGAAATATTGTTTTATGGAATACCAGCAATTATTGCAATTAAAAAATCTGACAGACATCAACGCATCGGAGACATGTGGGCTGCGACATTTGTTGTGGATATGACTGATTCAGAACAGTATCAAGAAAATCAAGTAGTAACAGATAGAAAAGAAAAAACCTACCGCTAACAAACGCTATAGCAAATGCGGGGTTGCGTGTTCGTTGAAACATTTGGAATCTTTACCTACATTTGTGTTGGCAGACAGTTGAGCAACAATTTATTCCCGCACTTGCCATAGCGTCATCCGTTAGCAACTATAATATGACAATATGACGAAATTTACAATCATTATTGCTTCAATCCTTTTCTTCTACTCATGCAAGACAGAAGAGCAGAAAACCCTGACTGCTGATTCGGTTGAATTGGCTTATAGTAATGGTTGGACAGGAGGAGTTTCATTAAGAATTACTAGAAACGGAATTGAAAATTATAACCTTTATGACATTCATGGAAAAACAGACAATGAAACTTGTTACAAAGACACGCTTAATAATCAAGCGATTGATAGCATTAATTCATATTTAGCTTTACTGAAAACTGAAAGAATTGACAGTTTATTTGATGGAAATTGTGAAGATTGTGGAGGCTATATTTTTATTATAAACTATCCTGACACAGTTATTAAAACAATGATTATTGGAACACATAGGTTCAAAAACAACTTAACAAAATTCGCTAAATTCTTGCTTGAACAAAAACCAAATACAGAAAACCGTATTGACACTTGTATTGAGTTCGAGACAACGAAAATATTGAAACCACCAATTCCACCACTACAATATCATAAATTTATTCCACCGAAAAATGGGAGTTAGAAACGAAGAATTACAGTTGCTAACAGCAAGCTACCCGCAAGCGGGGTTTCGGTGCTTTGTTGACAATAAATATTATATTTGAAGTGCAGTTCTTCGTGGGAGGTTTAGTGGTGAAAATCCCTGCCTGCGTGTAGCTGCGGAACGTTATGCACAAAATAAAAAGAGCGCCCAGACATGAATGAACTGATTAGAAAAATCACACCGACAATTGAATTATTTATTGTACTAATTCTTGGGTTTGGACTATTTATCTATTCTTCGACTCGTGGATTTTTTGTTGTAAACTCAAATTATAATCATTCATGGACTTATAAGATTACAAGTCAAGGAGACTTTTCGATTGTGATTTATGAGACAGTTGCTCTATTGATTATTCTGTATATTTTAAAAATAAGGAATTGGAGCATATCTGATTTTAATCTTGACTTTACGTTGAAAATGATATGGACAGGGCTATTAATTATGTTCGTCCGTAATGTTATTGGAAATATCGGATACAAAATATTCGAGTTGGTTAATGTTGTTGATAAAACAACCCCAAATCATGTACAATTTGGATTAGAATCAAACTGGGTAAGCATTTCATTGATTATCATTATAAACTCGATTTATGAAGAATTTATTCTAATTGGATACTTCTTTAAAAGACTTAAAAAATATCATCCTGCTTTAGTAATTGGATTGAGCATGTTTATTCGACTTTCATATCATACGTATCAAGGTTGGATGAGTCTGTTTGTTATAGTTCCTACTGGATTAGTATTTGGATACTATTACTTTAAATACAAAAAATTATGGCCTTTAATTATCGCACATGGATTTTGGAACTTAATTGCTTACCTAGGGATGCATTTCCATTGGCTAGAAAAGTTGCATGATTTGAAAGGTTAAATAAATTCTGTGCATAACATCAGCTACCCGTCAAGTGCGGCAACAGTGGTTTTCGGTGTGCATCTTTCCGCCCGGGCTGCTTTTCGGTTTGACAGGAAATCACCCGCAATCCGCCCCTGCGTGTAGCTTCCTACGTTATGCCCAAGCTTAAAAATAGACGCAACCATTTTCAATATAATGTCGTCATAATAAGCAGTTAATGATTAAAAATAGAAATATGAAAACCATAAAAATTCTAATCTTAATTGGATTCTTAGTTGGACTATTAAGTTGTCATAAGAATGACACCGAAGAAATAAGTAATCCTGATGTTGGAAATTACATCGTATTGTTAAAAGCAGATAGTTATGAATTTTCAACACTGCCTGCATTCTCTCCCAAGGATATTCCAGCACTAATGGTATACATAAATGATAATAGCGTAGTTGATAAATTCCCTTATAACTTAATTTCTTCCTATGGCACTCCACCCAATCCAAATTATAGATTAGGAGTTCTCGTGTTGTGGACAATTGAATCTATAAGAGTAGCTACACGAGACAACAAACTTTCCCCGTTATTCCCTTCCCAAAATCCTTTTTTACAAACAAAGTCTGAGCCAATTGAATGGTTTATAGACCATGATAATGAAGCTTATGAAACAGTCAGACAAGCTTATTCAAATTGGTGGAATGAGAATAAACATAAAAACATTAACAGTTTTTGCAGCATTGATCCTTTGGAAAATACAAACTATAGATGGCAATAAGAAACAAAAGCCAGGGCATAACTTCAGCTACCCGTCAAGTGCGGCAGCAGTGGTTTTCGGTGTGCATCTTTCCGCCTGGGCTGCTTTTCGGCTTGACAGGAAACCGCCCGCAATCCGCCCCTGCGTGTAGCTTCCTACGTTGTAGGGCATATTAAATCGTGCCACTTGAAACTGTATCGTTTCTCGACAATGTTTTTACATTGACTGTTTCGGCAGCCTGAACAAGTTTCTCGTTTTGACAGGTCAGAGTCGTTTGACAGGTTTTTAAAATTGGGGTTTTAGGTTGGGTGGGTTTGACAGGTTCTCGCTTTTATTGAGAAACAAACTCTTCTAAAACGTTCATTCCCAGCTTGACACAGCTTGAGATAGAGACGCATTCTCAGACAATGTTTTCAACGTCGTTGACATGCCATCAGACAATTTGGGTGAGAGAATTTTACAACTTGACACAGAATTCGCTGAGAGGCAGCGATTTTTATAGAATCACAAAATTTGATATTTAAGAATTACGCAACCCAAACATAAGTTCTCACATCTTTCTGAAAAACTAAAACCCTAAAAATGAAAAAAGTAATCATTGCTCTGTTATTAGCTATTATTTTCAGTGCTGGTTGTGAAAAAGAAGATTACATTTTACAAAAGGTAGTAGGAAAGTGGCAATTAGTAAAAGGGTACAATGTAATGGGTGGTGGTTGTTATACTCCCATAAAGGAAGAACAAAGAATAAGAGAATATACGAAAAACAATGAATTTGTGAACTATGACTATTTACAGAATGAAATTAGTCGATGCAATTTTCGTTTAACTGAATCTGCTATTACTATTTATGGTGTTGAAATTGATGGCCAAAAATGGGAATCGAGTTACAAATATTGGATTAGAAATGACACTTTACAGATTCATCATGATGGTGGATTTGAATCTTATGAAGAATTTTTTAAACGAATTGAATGAAACAAAATACGCCCTACAACAGCAAAATACCCGCAAGTCGGGTTTGGTTGCTTCGTTGACAGGAAAGTAATAAAATGAAAAGCAACTCTTCGTAGGAAGTTCATCGGGAAACTCCCGCCCTGCGTGTATTTGCGAGACGTTAACGCTAATATTGAACGGCCGACTAAAAACAACTAAAATGAAAAAAATTATTACAGGAATTTCACTTCTTATTATTATTCTCGTTTTTTACCAATGCAAAAAAGAAACTGTGCGTGAGCCACTTGTCGATATTACTGACAATCTTTTTTTAAATGCATTAATTGAAAGTGGAGTAGATACTGACAATAATAAATTGATTAGCCTGGTTGAAGCTGAGGCAGTGACATATTTGGATGTAAGTGCAACCGGAATTTTTGATTTAAAGGGAATTGAAAACTTTACCAATCTGGAGACATTTTTTTGTTCTAAAAACAACCTGGAAGAGATCGATCTTTCAAAAAATAGTGCATTAAAAGAACTTGCAGTTAATGAAAATCAATTGGCAGATTTAAATCTGGAATACAATCAGAACCTGACCGGATTTTACTGTTCAGGTAACAAATTAATAAATCTCGATATATCGGATAAGAAATTCTTGACAAGTTTGAACTGCGAAAACAACAAATTAAAGACCCTTAATATATCAGGAAATTCTACGCTGAAAGAATTAAACTGTGATGAAAATAACCTTGAAGAATTGGACCTTTCTACCTGCATTGCACTTGAAACATTACATTGCTATCACAATCAGCTCAACTCACTTGATTTATCAGGCAATATAGAATTAAATTACCTGGACTGCAGAGCAAATAAAATCAGTAATATAAATCTCAGTAAAAATACAAATCTCGAATTTCTGAATTGTAATAACAACGTTCAATTGAGGTCGCTTGATATTTCCAATGTTTCAGCATTAAAAGATCTGTGGTGCAGCTATTCTGATTTACAAATGCTTGATGTTTCGAAAAATTTAATGCTTAGAACTTTAGTTTGTTCCACAAATAAAATTGCCGAACTTAATGTTTCGGGGCATAATAATTTAGGTGCTTTAAGGTGTGACGAAAACCTGATTTCAAAGCTTGATATTTCTAAAAACGAAGAATTAAGTATTCTTTTTTGCGGACAAAATTTACTGGATAGCATCGATCTCTCGAATAATCCAGCGCTGACATTTTTAGATTGTGGGAACAATACAATCCGGAAGCTGGATGTCACAAAAAACTTAAAACTTGAATCATTGAGTTGCATACAAACTGAAATAAAAACCCTGGATGTAACTCAAAATGAATCATTAGTACAGCTGTGTTGTTCGCAGACAAATCTGGAGCAGCTTAATATTTCATCAAATAAAAAACTCAGATTATTATGGCTCGAAAATATGCCTGAACTAAATAAAGTATGTGTTTGGAATTTGCCTTTCCCACCTAACGGAAATTTTGAATTAAGAGCAGACAATTCACCAAATGTTTTCTTTACGGCCAACTGCGACTAATATTAAATTTTCTGATAGTCAGCAGGGCTAAGTATTGCATGAGTCGTAGCTTTTTGCACTACCTGGAATACGGACAAATGATTTAAAATTAGTGAGTGATTAAAAACATAAATACAAGCGTTAACAGCAATCTACCCGCAAGCCGGGTTTCGGTGCTTTGTTGACAGGAAATTAGTATTTTAAGATGCAATTCTTCGTAGGAAGTTCAACGGGTAACTCCCGCCTTGCGTGTATTTGCGGAACGTTGGCAGCAACCCTAACCGCTCCGTTGATACTTTACTGCATGATTTAAAAGATAAAAAACAAATACCCAACCGCACAAAGCAAAAGTTTAGCAGCACTTCCCTGCAACCATCCCTTCGCTGCCAAACACTTGCTTTCTTGCCACTGCACCCGCTTCGTGGAAATATTTCTGCAACTTGAGAAGTTTTAAATACTGTTTTCCTTACATTATCGGAATAATTATTTGTTAAATGGTAGTTCTGTGCCATTTGAGAACATCGAACTTGAGAAAACAATCCCATCCGTGAAATGTATAAGTCTTTCGTAGAAACGTATAAGTGAGCAGCTGTGTGTCATTATACTTTTGCATTGTCAATAATGATACATAATTTTAAAAAACTCAAAATGACAAAAACAAATTCTGACACAGCAAAGCAAGTAAGCTTTAAGTCAAACAACATTAAAATTGTGGCTAATCTTTATTACCCAGCGAACATCACCCTAAATAATAAGACTGCACAAGCAATTGTTGTATCACATCCGGGTGCTGGTGTAAAAGAGCAAACAGCAGGTCTTTATGCAAAACGATTAGCAGAAAAGGGCTTTATCACTTTGGCTTTCGATGCTGCCTACCAAGGCGAAAGCGAAGGTATGCCAAGAGGCTTTGAGGACCCAACTCAAAGGATTGAGGACATTAAATCCGCAGTTGCATTTCTTGGCACTCTTGCCGAGGTTGATGCAAAAAGAATCGGAGTTTTAGGAATATGTGCTTCGGGTGGTTATGCGATTGTCGCCACTGCTACAGACCATAATATAAAAGCAGTTGCAACAGTTAGCGGTGTAGATTTAGGCGATTGGAACAGAAAAGGTTCTGATGGGAAGCAAGACCCACAAGTTTTTCAAAATATGCTTGATGCCGCAGCCGCAGATAGAATTGCCACACTAAACGGGAAAACTCCAGGTACATTTGGCATTCGCTTTACGGAAGAGCAAGCAAAGGCTCTGGGTGGTATCAATTATGAAGGATGGGAATATTATTGCACCGATAGGGCACAGCATCCAAATCAAGCAAATTATTTTACGTGGAGTAGCGTAGAACGCATTGCAGGGTTCTATTCACCGCATTTTGCTCACTTAATTGCACCACGACCAGTATTGATGATCGCAGGAGCACAAGCACAAACTTTATGGATGACAAAAGATGCTTACGAAAAAGCAACTGAGCCAAAAGAATTATTTTTAATTGAAGGCGAAACCCACGTTTCACTTTATGATAATGTATCACAATCACTTCCTAAATTAGAAGAGTTTTTCAAAACGAGCTTGAAATAAATTCAACATGAAATGTGCATGATTCAAAAATCACAAAGAGCAATGAATCATGCGCATTCCATCTAACAATTAAAAACAAATTATATACAGATGAAAAATGCAATTTTGTTTGGGGCAACTGGTTTTATAGGTTCAAATCTGCTACAAGAATTATTGAATAACGATGATTATGAAGAAGTAACTATTGTTGTTCGCAAACCCCAAAATATTACGCATCCAAAATTAAAGACTTTGATTGGCGATTTTTATACTTTGCCACAATTGAAAGATAATATTATTGCAGATGACGTTTTCATTGCATTGGGCACCACTAAAAAACAAACGCCTGACGAAAAGGAATATTATCAAATTGACCACGACTACCCTGTGTCAGCGGCAAAAATTGCAAAAGAGAACGGAGCAAAATCTGTTTTTGTAGTGAGTTCAATTGGTGCAAATACAGGTTCTTCCGTTTTTTACACAAAAACAAAGGGCGAATTAGAGCGGGATATAATTGCTTTAGATTATGAGCATACGCATATTTTTCAACCTTCAATGCTTTTGGGAAACAGAAAAGAAAATCGCCCGGGCGAAAGAATATTTATAAAAATATCTACGCTTATCAATCCACTTTTAGTTGGCAAACTCAATAAATATAAAGGCATTGATGGCAAAACAGTTGCAAAGGCTATGAATACAGCTGCAAAAACTCAATCGGAAAAGGTAAAAATTTATCTTTGGAAGGAAATGGATAGTTTGTTATGAACATTGCTTTGTCAGTGAGAATTTAGACTGATTGATGAGCATTAGAGAAATTAATAATTACAAAGAAAATAATGAATATGTGGACTACAAAAGACATTCCTTCACAAAAAGGAAAAACTGTAATTGTTACAGGGGCAAATACAGGTATTGGTTATGAAACAGCTTTGGCACTGTATAAGTCGGGAGCAAATGTAATAGTTGCTTGCAGAGATAAAGACAAAGCGAAGCAAGCTATTGCTAAAATGGAAACCGAAAATGGCACAGGCTCTTTGGAAGTTGGTATTCTTGATTTAGCAAGTTTAGAAACTGTCAGAAAGTTTGCCGAAACATTTATGGAGCAGCATAAGCAACTACATTTGTTAATCAATAATGCAGGAGTCGGGATACCGCCAGCTTCAAAAACAAGCGAAGGATATGAATTGCAATTTGGAGTAAATTTTTTGGGGCACTTTGCACTCACAGGCCTTTTATATCCATTACTTCAGGCAACGCAGGGTGCAAGAGTAGTTACATTGAGTAGTTTCGGCTATAAAGGTGCAGCTATTGATTTTGATAATCTAAAATCAGAAAAAGGCTATGATGCTGTTCGTGAATATGGACAGAGCAAATTAGCAGACCTTATTTTTTCAATTGAATTAGACCGAAGAATTAAAGCTAAAGGACATCAGGTAGTTTCAACAGCAGCACAACCTGGAGCAAATAGTACCGAACTAACCAGACATATACCTGACGAAGCTGTTGTTGCGATGAAGGAACAATTTAATGGTTTTATGGAACCCTGGCAAGGTGCTTTGCCAACGCTGTATGCAGCCCTATCAAACGAAGTAACTGGCGGGAATATGTATGAGCCTGATGAGAACGGATTTAAAGGTTACCCGACACTGGCCACAATAGAGGTAAATGCCTTGGATGAAACGGTTGCTAAAAAACTATGGAGTGTGTCCGAGAAAGCAACGGGAATAGTTTATCCGGAATAAATTGATACTACTCTGTTAAGTTTATATTTTTAATACCATTTCTTTCAAAAATGAAAAATAAATTTGTAGAACTACACTCAATAAGCGAAGCACATAAGGTGTTTGGGTATGATAAACCCAAGCACCCGCTTATTTCTTTGCTCGATTTTACTAAGATCAAATCTGAAGCAGTAGAGTCTGATGCCTTTTACCAGATGTCTTTTTACAGCATTTCCTGTAAACACTTTGAAGGTGTATTTAAATACGGAAAATCTTATTATGATTTTAATGAGGGCACATTAATATTTACTGCCCCTCATCAGGTAATAAGTGCAAGCCACGACAGTGAAATGGAAGAAGGTTGGGGCTTGTTTTTTCATCCCGATTTGATTAATGGCACATCACTTGCAAAAAAAATAAACGAGTACTCATTTTTTAATTACGAGGCTAACGAAGCTTTACATATTTCAGATGACGAAAAGTTGATTTTAAAAGACTGCGTTGAAAAAATACAAAGAGAATATTCGCAAAATATAGATAAGCATACACAAGGGCTGATTGTAAGTAATATTGAATTATTGTTGAATTATTGTGACCGCTTTTATGATAGGCAATTTCTTACAAGAAGTAAAGTAAACAAAGATATTGTACAACGTTTTGAACATTTATTGAACGACTACTTTGCACAGGAAGAATTAATCAACGTTGGATTGCCTGACGTTAAATTCTTTGCATCTCGCTTAAATTTGTCACCTAATTATTTATCCGATTTACTGAACAGGTACACGGGCAAGACAACACAAGAACACATTCATCTCAAACTTGTTGACACTGCAAAATCGCTTTTATGGAGTACCGAAAAATCAATCAGTGAAATAGCTTATGACCTTGGCTTTGAACATCCATCACATTTCAATAAATTATTTAAATCTAAAACCGGTAAATCACCAAGCGAATACAGACACTTGAATTAAAAAAGTGAATATTAAAAAAAACCAACCGAGCAAAAGAATGATAAATTATACAACCTTCATCAGATAGTTATGAGTACTCATTAGATGATTTTGAATACTCGTTAGATACCTCTAATTCTAAAACAGCATTTCAAGTTAGGATATAGCACCATAAGATTAAAAACAAGACAGTTCCGAGCAAGCCCACGCACCCATCCCTTCACGTCAAGGCACATTTGCAGCCCCCACATACTACCCGCAAAAGCCAAAGGCTGCAAAAGAGCCTTGCCATCCGCCCCATCCCACCGCCCCAAGAAACGTCAACGCTTTGATCAAGAGAAATAAAATAGAATGGTTATATTTGTTTAACGATAAATACAGTAAAGGAAGGGCTAGCACACAACATCAGCTACCCGTCAAGTGCGGCAGCAGTGGTTTTCGGTGTGCATCTTTCCGCTCGGGCTGCTTTTCGGCTTGACAGGAAATCGCCCGCAGTCCGCCCCTGCGTGTAGCTTCCTACGTTAGCGGTCAGTTTAATCGCTCCTTGAAACAGTATCGGTTCTTGAAATATTTGCTTATTTTGAAACTAGTTAAAATTTAAAATTATGGATTACATTTGGATTGCTATAATTGTAGTTTACAATGTACTGACTCATTTAATTGCAAAATACATTGGAGCAAAGCGAGAAATTGGATATGGAAAATCAGTCTTTTGGTCAATTTTGTTCACTCCAATAATAGGGCTAATAATAACAAAAATGAGCAAACCAATTGATGTTCAATAAACTGCACACAACAAATTGAATATGGCAGGCGGGAGTTTTACCTGTCTGACAAATCAGACCTTTTGCCCACTTTCCTGCGGGTCTGACAGAATTTCTTTCCGAAATCCCGCCCGACCACATACAAGTGACCGTTTATGGGCAATTGTATTTGCGTCACACATAAGAATTTTAGAAAAATGACAATAAGACTGTTTTCAATTATTTTGATTGTTTTTTTTCTGTTTGGATGCAATGGAGGTGGCCATAATTCAAGCAACAATAGTGCGACAAATGTGCCAATTCCAACTATAGATTTCGTTTACATTAAATCATACCCGCATGACACGACTTCTTTCACAGAAGGGCTACTAATACACAATGGTGATTTATTTGAAAGTACTGGTTCACCCATTGAATTACCTTGGACAAAATCATTGTTTGGCATCGTTGACCTGTCAACTGGTAAAATTGACACAAAAGTTAAGTTAGACAGAGTTAGATATTTTGGAGAAGGCATAACATTTTTAAATGGGAAAGTATTTCAACTTACTTATAAAACTAAGGTTGGATTTATTTATGATGCGACTTGCTTTAAGAAAATAGGTGAATTTACTTTTCCAAGCGAAGAAGGCTGGGGCATGACAACGGATGGAAAATATTTAATAATGAGTGACGGTACATTTAAATTGACTTATATAGACCCAAATAATTTTCAGGTGATTAAATCAATTTCTGTTACTGAAAATGGATACGTAAAAGAAAATTTAAATGAGTTGGAATACATAAAAGGTTATATTTATTCTAACATCTACACGAAAAATATAGTAGTAAAAATAGACCCGACAACAGGCAAAGTCATTGGCCAAATTGATTTGACTCCTTTGACGGATGAATGTAAAAACATTAACTCAGGTTCCTTGGAAATGAATGGTATTGCTTACGACTCAATTAAAGACAGGATTTTCGTGACTGGTAAGCTTTGGCCAAAAATTTTTGAGATAAAAATTAATGATTAATGAACAATAGCCCATAACAGCAAAATACCCGCAAGTCGGGTTTCGTTGCTTCGTTGACAGGAAATTGAAATTTTGAAAAGCAAATTTTCGTAGGTAGTTCACTGGAAAACTCCCGCCCTGCGTGTATTTGCGGAACGTTGGTGGCAATGTTGCATCAACATTCAATAGACTAAATTAAACAACTAAGTAAATTTTGTGTTTGATTAAAATAAAGTTAGCCAAATCAATTATGAAAAAAACGATTCTCTCTTTATTCCTTTTGCAAATAGCATTTTTATCATATGCCCAGTCTCCGGATTTAATTTTGATCAATGGCAAAATTTTTACTTCGGACACTACTCAATTATATATAGAGGCTTTGGCTATTAAAGACGGGCGAATTACTGCAATCGGCACAACGGTTGCCATTGAAAAATTAGCAAAAAAAAGCACTAAACATCTTAACTTAAATGGCATGTTGGTGGTGCCGGGTTTTAATGATGCACACAATCATTTACCTGATTGCCTTACCGGAAACGAAATTCCTTTGAATGAAAATGCAATGGACCCGTCCTGGCAATGGATATTAGATACGCTCCAGCAATTAACTAAAACAACGCCGAAGGGTCAATGGATTATGATACCCATTGGGCCAGCCATTTCCAACTCTTCTGTAGACACCCGTTTTGATTTAGATAAAATAACAACCAATCATCCTGTAAGATTATTATCTTGGATGGGTCATGTTTGCATTTATAATACGTTGGGCCTGAAAAAAATGGGTATTTCTGAAACAGCATCCGACCCCAAAGGAGGTTTTTACGAAAGATTGCCCGATGGCAAAACCCTTACAGGAAAGGCTATTGAAAAAAATGCGTACAATCCGAATACGAGTTATCAAAGGGTTGTTGCCATGCGTGACGAAAAAAGATTAGTGAGTGAATTGCAAGGAATCACTCAGGCAATGCTTCAATTGGGTATTACAAGTTATCAAAATATGTGCACGGGCGCAACTGCAGGAGACTATATAAAAATATGGCAAAAAGCAGGTTTGCCTTTTCGCCTGAGGCTGATTCGCTGGGGCGATATGAATCCGGACGGAACTTTGAGCATTCCAGGAATAGAATTGCCAAAAAAAACATCAACGCTGCCTTTGGTTACCGTTAGCGGTACAAAATGGTTGATGGAAGGAACACCGGATGAAGAATACGCCGAACAATTTGAACCTTATCCCAATCGGCCAAACTGGTATGGTAAGATGAACTATACTATGCCTGAAGTTGAAAAAATGATTAGAGAAGCCGTTAGTCGCCACGACCAGTTGATGTTTCATATTATAGGCGATAAATCAGTAGGAAAATTATTAGACCTGATGGACACAATGAACATTGATTGGAAACCACTTCGTCCACGGTTTGAACATGCTGATAAAATAGACTACCTGCCCAAATACCTGGAGCAGGCAAAACGGATGGGGATTATAGTTATTGAAAATCCCACGAATTTTAGTGAAAATCTTCCCGCCATACGTAAAACATCTCCTTTTGATATGGCGATGAAAACATTGCTGTTAAAAGGCATACCGTTAGGCATTGGGTCTGATGGGCCATTCAATCCTTTTGTAAATATCATGTTTGCAGTTACACACCCACGCCGTCCATCCGAAGCCATATCAAGAGATGAAGCAGTGATTGCATATACCGCTACTAATGCTTTTGCAGAATTTGAAGAACAGAATAAAGGAACGCTAACAGTTGGTAAGGTAGCAGACCTCGCAGTTTTGTCGCAGGATATTTTTGAAATTCCTATTTCTGCATTACAAGAAACAAAAAGTGTTTTAACGATGGTGAATGGTAAGATTGTTTATGATACACAGGTGCTAAAAGTGAAATGACAAATTAGGCCGATTAAAAACACTGCCACCAACATTGGGTATACAATATTGGGGTGTTAATCTGTTAGTCAAGCTTATCGCCCTTGCAAAGTTCATAACGGTCGGACAGGAAATCTCTCCGAAGACCCTCAACATTGCATACCCGGTCTCGTTATGTGGCATATTGAGGAAAACTGCTCGTGAAACAATTTAATTATGAAAAATTATAAACTAATATTTCTTATTTGCATTTTTTCCGTGATTATAAATTCATGTAACCAAAAGTCTTTGGAGAAACAATCATCGAGTTTGATTGAATTGCAAATTGATAGCTTGAGAACTTTATACGGCATACCTGCAATAGCCTATGGAGTGATAAAAAATGATAGTATTATTCTCCAAAATGCCATTGGACTTCGAGATATTCAACTTAAAAATAAAGTTCAGATAAATGATTTATTCCATATTGGTTCAAATACTAAAGCTTTTACATCTTTTTTGGCAGCAAAGATTGTTGAACAAAATCTGATTGCCTGGGATACGAAGTTTTTTGACTTATATCCTGAATTAAAAAGTGAAAGTAATCCCAACTATGAAAATATAAGTTTAAAAGAATTGCTTTCTCATAGAGCAAGATTAATTCAATTTGAGAATGAGTCGGAAAGATACCCCATTGTTGATTATGAGAAAAATCTGGATGCTAATTTAAGTTTACCGGAGAAAAGGTATTATTTCATAAAACAAGTATTGAAATACGATCCAATTCCTTTATACAAAAGTCCGGACGATAGATATTCAAATGCCGGATATATTGCAGCTGCATTGATGTTAGAGAAAGCCACAGGAAAAACATGGGAAGTATTAATACGTGATATGTCAAATAAATTGAACTTAGGTCTTCAAATTGGTTGGCCCGATGCTAATAATACTGATGCACCCAAAGGTCATATAAAACCAAAAGATTGGGTGATAGATATTGATAAAGATTTAATTTCAATTCCAAACGTTTTAAAGAAGTTCCATTATTTTAATCAATATGTTTTACTATGCAGTCCTTCAGGAAATCTTAGTATCTCTCTTCCAAACTTTCTTAAATATTTACAACTTAATATTGTTGGTTTAAACGGGAAAAGTAATTATTTGAAATCGCAAACCTACAAAGAACTTTTTTATACTTATCCTGATTATTCATGTGGATGGATGCACGAGAATTATTTTGTTCCATGCTTTCATCATAAAGGCAGTGCTGGCACATTTAACAGCATCGCAATCATAGAGCCCAATAAAAAAGTTGGAATTGTGATTATGATGAATGTAGCAAATGGAGATGCGATTAATGAAATAGCAAAATTACTGATTAATAAATACGCCACATAACAGCAAGCTACCCGGCAAGTCGGGTTTCGGTGCTTCGTTGACAGGAAATTAGTATTTGAAAAGCAGTTCTTCGTGGAAGGTTCGGTGGTGAAAATCCCTGCCTGCGTGTAGC
>JGI24142J45722_1000908_pt1 | contig 15518 bp, 14 predicted proteins | sample BarGraIncu00431A_FD_45722 | JGI IMG/M metagenome (IMG submission 45722) | reverse complement strand
CCTCCGGGTGTCTGGCCTTTTTGTTGGCAGGTAAAATTGACTTGCCGGGAATATCCCGCCTTCACTGCATGGTATCGCGTGTTTCCAGGCGCTTCACCAGCCGCTCGATCATTGCCTGTCGTGCCAGTTCATCGGCATAGTCCTGCCGGCAGATCTGATCGCTGCACCCAAGGCTGCCGGCCCTCAGGAGCTTTTGCGCTTCGGGAATCTTCCCCTCTCTTGCCAGAAGGCGCGCCAGTTCTATTCTGGGTGTCCGGTCCCCGGGGTTCGCCTTAACCGCCTCGCGAAACAGTGCTTCGGCATGGGGCGAATCACCGTCATTTTCAAATTGTTCCGCCTCGGCGGCATACAAGTACGACAGTAGGGTGTTATAGGGCTCCTTGCCAGCNGTTTTCTGGAAAATGCCGGCGTGTTCGTTTAAAAATCTGCGCCCTTGGGCAGGGGCTTCCTCATCCACATAGGACATGGCGATNCCGGTTATGCTGTCTGGATGGTCGGGAACCAGCGTGAGCACTTTCCGGAAAAGCTCGATAGCCAGATCGGGATCTCCCTGCTCTTTGCGCTCCTTGGCGATTTCGAAGTAGCAGGCGGCAAGTGGGGCGGTCACTCCCTTGCGCTTGCCGAAGTCCCGCGCGACGAGATCAATCAATTGCAGGGAAGCCTTCTGTCCCGCGTCGCTTTCCAGGTACTGCTCGGCGTTGCAGAGGCTGTTTGATGCGGCCGTGCGCTGTTTGAGTAGAGCAACCTCGTTTTTCGAGCTGTCTTCGAACAGGACGCGCAACTCGGACAAGGCTTTAGCCTCCCGACCGTCCATGAGTTGGGCTATGGCAAGAAAAACGCTCGGCAATGCCCTGTCGGGGTCGCCGGGGTTGGCCATCTTGCGCAACTCGAGGCTCTTGGTGAGTTCGGGAATCGCCTCCTTGGGCTTGTCAGCCCTCAAAAGCGATTGGCCACTCATGTAGTGAGCCTCTGCGCGGTAAAGGTTGTCCTGGCGCAGGTACGCCGCTTCGGCCTTGCTGCCGGCGGCTACCTTTTTCAGCTTTAAGACGGCCTTGGAAAAATAGCAGTTGTCTGAANCTGGCTGTGACTTCTCCTGGAGTTCCCCGTCAATTCCCAGAGGTCCCGGTAGCAGCGCAAGGGAATTGTCCAGAGAACGGTCGGGNTCGTCGGGGTAGGCGACTTGCAGTCGGTCCAGTTCGGTGCCGGAAAAGCGCCCGCTTTGCAGGTCCGGTCCGCTGTAAAAACCAGAAAAGTGCTGACCCGCGGAGGATGTGATCTGTTCCAGCGTCAATTCGAGCGGTATACGGGTGCCGGGCCGGTCGTTTTCTGTGCAACCGCTGCCGGAAACAGCCACCAGTTCCATCGTGCCACTGTAGAGCGTCGTGGTAGCTGAAGCAGGAGATGCCAGTAGCAAATTAAAGAGCGTGATGGTGGCAACTGCACTGAAGTGATTCATGTGATAAATCCTTTTGTTGGTTGTTCAACATGCGTCCTGAACGTTTCTATAGATACCATATCAAATATTACCAGAAGGGGCAAATGTACCCGTACCAAACAGACCTCTTACCCTTCAGGTTTTCTTCACTGGCCAACTCATGACTTCTCCCTACTGGTCGGTGATTAGCGCCGATTCTCAGCCAGTCATGAAAATTCCCGTAGCAGACGCATTACTGCCGCGCATTTCGCGTCCTGAAGGATGCTCCTGCTGGTGTTATCCAGTAGCTTCCGGTTTGCTCCTTGCACAACGAGCCAGATCGACACTTGGTCACGAATCCCGTAGGGGCGAACCTTGTGTTCGCCCGGTTTTCGTTGCCGCTGCGCCACAACTGAGTCAAAAGCGGGCGAATACAAGATTCGCCCCTACGTTACAAACACTGAAAGGGCCGACTCGCGAGCTTTATGCCGGCCGGGGAGACTAAACCGGAAGCTACTGGGTGTTATCTGAATATTCTACTCATGTCTACTCATGGCTGAGGATCAGCGCTCATAAGATACTGGCTTGCTGAGCCGATGCGCCCAGTGTTATGACAGTGATAATCTTTTTCAAATATGCTAGTATGGAGTCGTGCAAGAACTTGAATCAGTGACCGTCCGCGAGATTCGCGTGGTGCCAGTCACGGGGGATTAGATTGACAAGTTGAAGAACATAAGGGGGCGGCCATGGCTTCAGAAAGGCCCCACAAGATCGGATTTATCGGTGCCTACGCACCCGACTGGCAGGAACTCAGTAACGTCCATCCACGCATTGCCGCCTGCTTCGTCCTAACCTTCGCCCTGCTCATCCTGGCTGATCTCTCCCTCATTTTGAAAAGCATCGAGTTCGGTCGTGGGCAGCAGTCGCTGCATGCTGCACTTACCCAAATAGATACTGAGAGCGCTGCTGCCGAGGATGCGACGAAACGCAACCTTTCCGCCGCGGATTTAGGCTTGGCGCGCAGGGAGGCGCTGCTGGCCAAGGAACTGCACCTGGTGGTTGATTGTGACAAGGGTGTCATGTATTTGCGGCGCGACGGGTTGATACTGCGCGAGATGCCGGTCTCCCTGGGACGGGAAGTTACCGCTGCTACTCAGGTTGCTGCCGGCAGCCAGGCAATCGCCGGCAGTCAGGCGGACCTTGGCAGTCAAGCGGAAGCAGCGCCCCGGGCAGTCCTCCTGGGCCGGCACGTCGTGGTCAGTGTCATGGACGGTACCTCGCCCGGGAGGATGCCCGAGTCAGGACAGTCGTTGCCAGCTGACAGGGTGCTCTCCGGCAGGTCCGGACCCTTGGCAGTTCTCCTGGACCGCGGTGCCGTCATCACCCCGGAGCCCGGGTCGGACCCGGCTCATGATGCGGGACTTCCGCCCGGCAGCATACGCGTCGCAACCGCCGATCTGGAGGCCATAAAGGCCGTTTTGCAGCCCGGCATGAAAGTGTATTTCTACTGACATGAGAGCATACCTACTAAGGCTCAATCCTGGATTGACCGACCGCGCAGCATACTTCCTGTGTTGGCATCTCGGCGTCTTTATGGCTCTGGTGGTGCTCAGCGCGGCCCTTTTGGTGCAGACCGCGTCCGTGCGCCAGCGCTATGAGGCGGTCCGCCTGGCTTGGGAGGACGGCCTGGGAAATCTCGACAGCGCCCGCAGGAGTGCGGCGGTTTCCGAACAGTTGCTGCGGGAATCCGAACAGGGCTTCGCGCCGACGCAGCAGGGGGCATACCTGGTGATCAGCATTGCGGAGCGGCGTCTTTGGTTAAAGCAGGGGGAAAGGGTCCTGATGAGCACCAGGGTTGCCACGGGGAGCGGGAAAACCCTCCTGAAGGAGCGGGGCTCCAGCCTCTGGAAGTTCGACACCCCGCGCGGGCGGCTGGTGGTAGAAAGCAAGGAGCGCAACCCGCTCTGGGTGCCTCCCGACTGGTTTTACTTGGAGGAGGCGCGCAAGCGAAAGCTCGTACTAGTGCATTTGGAACCCGGCCACCCGCTGGCTGCAGCAGGTGGGTCGCTCATCAGCGTCGAGGGTGCCGAGGTGCTCCGAAGCTACCCCGGTGGGCGCCGCCAGATCATGAAGCCCTCGAAGCAGCACCTCCTCATCGTGGACGGCAGGGTGCTGGTGCCCCCACTGGGAACCAACCAGCGGCGCTTCGACAAGGTTTTGGGTACCCACCGCCTGAACCTGGGGCAGGGATATGGCTTGCATGGCACCAACCTGCCGGAAACAATCGGACAGGCGGTCAGTCACGGCTGCGTGCGTCTGCTCAACGAGGACATCGCAAAACTCTACGAGATGGTCCCGGTCGGGACGCCGGTATATCTGTACTGAATCGGGGGGGATTCGAGCCGGAAAGTCCCCTCTCCCGGAGGGGGAGGGTTAGGGAGGGGGAAAGCTGCTTTCTCCCGGCTAAACTCCACCCCGTCCACCCCGGGCAGGAGGGGCGGGGCTCATCACCTTACGGGAAGGGGGATTATTTTGATGAAAAGCACGCTATGCCGCAGAGCGTTTCTCAAGTCGTCCTTATATTTCACGACCATGGTCCTGAGCGCCAAACCCGCCCTCGCCAAACTGTGGGAAGACAGGGGCCGGATGCCGGAAGGACGGCTTGCGCTGCACAACATCAACAATAACGAGCGTCTCACCGTCACCTACCGAAACGAGCTGGGGGTGTATGACTCCGAGGCGCTCAAGGCCCTGAACTGGGCCCTGCGTTGCCACAGCAGCAACGAAACGACCGCCATGGACCTGCGGGTGATCGAGTACCTGCACCGGCTGGATCAGGCCTTGGGCGGTGGCAACGAGATACAGATCATTTCCGGCTACCGGTCGCCGACCTATAACAGCAAGCTGAGGGCGGCGTCCCCCGGGGTAGCCAAGCACAGCCTGCACATGAAAGGCAAAGCGATCGACCTGGCCATTGCCGGGGTCGGGCTCGACACCATCAGGCGCACGGCAAAAAGCTTCGCCGCGGGTGGGGTCGGTTATTACCCCAAGGGCGGTTTCGTGCACATCGACTCCGGTCCCTTCAGAACCTGGTAAGCAGCAAAGAAGCAGCAGAGCAGGCCTGGCAGGCGCTCTCCAGTGCAACGGGAAACAAACTGCCTATCACATCAGGGTAGCTCTACGAGTTCCCGGAAGGCAACTGAAGAATCCACAGCCGTTTCGGAAAGCCGCTACCGGCGGCTTTTCACTGCGCAGTGCCTACTCTGAAATAAAAAGCCTTAAAGACCGGCTGCAGTCTGAGAACACCTATTTGCAGCATGAAGTGTCGCGCCAGGACAATTTCGGCGAGATTATCGGTAAAAGCTCAGCACTGGCCGCGGTGTTTCTACTGGCCGACCAGGTGGCGCCCCTGAATACCACGGTCCTTCTTCTGGGCGAAACCGGCACCGGTAAGGGAGTCGTGGCACGCGCCATTCACAGCAACAGTTCCCGCAAGAATAGGCCGATGATAACGGTCAACTGCACGACACTGCCGGCGAGTCTTATCGAAAGCGAGCTCTTCGGCCGGGGAAAAGGCGCCTTCACCGGGGCTTGCGACCGGCAGATCGGGCGCTTTGAATTGGCCGACAAAGGGACCATTTTTCTCGATGAAATCGGCGAGATGCCGATGGAATTGCAATCCAAGCTGCTCCGGGTCCTNCAGGACGGAGAGTATGAGCGGCTGGGGAGTCCGCGCACCATCAAGACCGATGTGCGGATCATAGCGGCAACCAACCGGAACCTGGCGGAAGCGGTGCNTGANGGCAGGTTCCGTGAAGACCTATTCTACCGGCTGAACGTTTTTCCCATTTTGATGCCGCCGCTGCGCCAGCGCAGCGAGGATATCCCGCTGCTGGTCCATTTCTTCCTTGCCAAGTTCAACAAGAAGATCGGCAAGAAGATTGCGACCGTGTCAAGACACACCCTGAGCGCCCTGCANGAATACAACTGGCCGGGCAACGTGCGGGAGTTGGAAAGCGTAGTCGAGCGGGCGGTAATCACCAGCCAAGGGAGCGCACTGGAGGTGCTGGACCGCCTGGAGATTTATCGCAAGCCCGAGGCGCCGGTAGCGGAAGAGGTCAAGGCACTCGCCCNTTTGGAGCACGACCACATCATGCGGGTGCTCNTGAAAGCCAATTGGCGCATCGAGGGGAAAAACGGAGCAGCGGAGATCCTTGGTCTCAACGCCAGCACTCTTCGGGCCCGGATTCGGAAATACGGCATTGTCCGGCAATGATAATCCGAGGGGTCGGAAAAGCAGTTACCTGCGAGGTCGGGCGATTGACGGCGCTGTTCAGTTCACCTGCCAGAGTGCTGAAGTTACGGTCATCGTTCCCACGCTCCAGCGTGGGAATGCAGCCAGGGACGCTCCCGCGTCCCGTTTTACCCGTGTCGCAGGCAGCGGTGACTCCTTTCTCGTTACAGTAGCGCCGGCTTTCCGCTTCGGACCCGTGAGGGTCAGCTTATTTTACCGGCCCGGCGGGAAGCGCGCAGCCTATCAGGTTCAGTTGGGAAACGAGAAAAGGCCGCCCCCCAGCAAATGCAGGGGGGCGGCCTTTTTTGAAGGAGCAGGTAACCTGTTGCTTCGGCAGTTCGGTGACCTGATATTTTTCAGTCAACGGGTCCGTCAGCTTTGTGTCCCTGGATTTTTCCCGATTGCCACTTTCGGAAACAGGCTGATTAAGGCTGAGCGCTTGTTCCTGGCGCTGCCAGGCAGCAGGTAATGGCAGGTGGAGAGGACTTACCTCAGAACATCCTTCGCAAATGACGGTTGTGTCAGATATAACAGATTACCAAACGGCTCCCGCCTGAGCATAACACCTCTCGTCACACTTTCCCTCGCAATAACAGTCTCTTGTGTCCTCGATGCTTACTGGTTGGTTCTGGCACGTTAGTTGCGGTTTACCCTGTTTCCACCGACCAGGTGAGCTTTCTATTCTTTATGCCAAACCGGGTTAAAGTCTGAAGGTAATGGTGCCTTCCCGGAAACCCGATTCAGTGCGGCCAATCCGACAGACCTCAGCCGAGCTGACTAAGACCGCGGCGCTAGGTGCTGCATGGCAATACTATCCAAGGAGATCGATCATGAGCAAAGCAAAGGCAACGAGCAATCCCGGGGGAGCTAAACAGCAAACGGGTTCAGTCCCGGGCGGCGAGACGCACCAGGAAGCCGGNGGGGCACATCCCTTCCTNACAACCAACCAGGGTCTGGCACTTTCTGATAACCAAAACTCGCTCAGGTCTCATTCCCGCGGCCCGACTCTTCTGGAGGATTTCATCCTTCGGGAAAAAATNACCCATTTCGATCACGAACGTATTCCAGAGCGGATTGTTCATGCGCGGGCGACGGGCGCACACGGATTTTTTGAACTTACCGACTCCTTGAAGCAATATACTACCGCCAGCATACTCACGGAGGTCGGAGAGAAGACGCCGGTGTTTACCCGCATATCGACCGTAGCGGGCGGCGCGGGTTCGGTCGACACTCCGCGTGACGTCCGCGGGTTCGCCGTCAAGTTTTACACCAAAGAAGGCAACTGGGACCTGGTCGGCAACAACGTTCCCGTTTTCTTCATTCAGGACGCCATCAAATTCCCGGACCTCATCCATGCCTTGAAAATGGAACCGGATCGCGGCTTTCCCCAATCGGCAACTGCTCATGACACCTTTTGGGATTTCATCTCGCTCTCACCCGAATCCATGCATATGGTCATGTGGATCATGTCCGACCGTACGCTACCGCGCTCGCTGGCAATGATCGAAGGCTTTGGAGTGCATAGCTATCGTCTGATCAATGCCGCCGGCGCAGCAACCTTCGTCAAATTCCACTGGCGTCCCAAGCTCGGTCTGCAATCCACCATTTGGGACGAAACCGTCAAGATTTGCGGCGCGGACCAGGACTTCCACCGCCGCGATATCTTCGAAGCGATCAAAGCGGGTAATTTCCCGGAGTGGGAATTCGCGGTGCAACTGTTCACGCAGGAGGACGCCGACAAATTTCCCTTTGACCACCTGGACGCCACCAAGCTTATTCCCGAAGAACTGGTGCCTTTGAAGGTGATCGGTCGCATGGTGCTGGACCGCTGGCCGGACAATTTTTTCGCTGAAACCGAACANGTCGCCTACTGTCCGTCTCATGTCGTCCCGGGCATCGATTTCTCCAATGATCCCTTGCTGCAAGGTCGTTTATTCTCCTACCTTGACACGCAGCTGTCTCGACTGGGTTCGTCCAACTTCCATNAGATCCCGATCAACGCACCTAAATGCCCCTTCTCCAACCAGCAGCGCGACGGACACATGCAGATGGGACAACCGGCGGGACGTGTTGCCTATGAGCCCAACTCCCTGTCGCCCAACTCGCCCAGAGAAACGCCGGCCCGGGGTTTCCACAGTGCCGCGATATCCGAAACCGGCGAGAAAGCCCGCATACGTGCAGAGAGTTTCGCGGACCATTACAGCCAGGCGCGGCAGTTCTATCTCAGCCAAACGGCTTACGAGCAGGCTCATATCGCCTCGGCACTCGTGTTCGAACTTTCCAAAGTGGAGCATCTGCACATACGCGAAGCGATGGTCGGTCACCTGAGGCATATCGAAGAAGATTTTGCCAGGCGGGTTGCCGNCGGTCTCGGGCTCACAGGCATGCCGGACGCGCCGATAGCCGCAGTGCCCGTGCAGGAGAGGCCAACTTCGCCGGCTTTGCAGATCATCGGGAACATGAAAAATACGCTCAAGGGACGGGCGGTGGGCATCCTGATCGCGGACGGCTCAGACGGTGATNGTATCCAAAAGATTCAAAAGGCCGCAGTTGATGCGGGTGCCACCGTGAAGATCGTCGCCGCCAAAGTAGGAGGCGCGAAGCTTGCCGACGGCACGGTGCTCGCGGTAGACGCCCAACTGGCAGGCACCCCTTCCGTGCTTTTCGACGCTGTCGCCATCATCCTCTCCGACGAAGGCGCCAAGGCTCTCTCCAGGGAAAGCGCTGCAATCGATTTCGTACGCGATGCTTTCGGTCACCTGAAGGCCATTGCTGCTGATGGAGGCGCTCTGGCACTGTTGAAAAAATCGGATATCGGACACGACGCGGGTGTCGTGGATGCCGGCGCTACAAGTGCATTCATTGCTGCCGCAAAGACGCGTCAGTGGGAGCGGGAAAAGTTCGTGCGAACCTTGGCGTAACCGCCATTTCCACAGAGTGTTTGTTTCGCTTTTCGCAGCCCCTGAAAGGGTAATCCGGCGCAGTGGTCCGCACCGGGGCGGGCGGGTATAGTCATCTTGTGCTGAGAAAATAAAGGAAACGTCAAAAGGAGCAGTCATGGAAAAAGAGATCATCATGACCCGCCGAGAACTTCTGGCTGCGGCGACTGCACTGACGGTCATGTCGTGTGTCCCGAAAGGTTTGCTTGCAGCGGTGACACCGGAGCAGATGCCCTACCGCACGCTCGGACGCACGGGTGAGAAAGTATCGCTCATCGGGTTGGGAGGCTTCCACATCGGCAGTCAGGAGGATGAAAAGGAGAGCATCCGGATCATCCGGTCCGCCATTGATAACGGCGTAAACTTTATGGACAACTGCTGGGATTACAACGAAGGCGCCAGTGAGATACGGATGGGGAAGGCGCTGCGTGACGGTTATCGCCACAAAGTCTTTCTGATGACCAAAATTGACGGGCGGGACAGACAGACTGCTGCGCTGCAAATCGAGGAATCGCTGCGACGTTTGCAGACGGACCGCATCGACCTGCTGCAGTTTCACGAAGTCATACGCGCGACCGACCCGGCGAGAATTTTCGGGCCGGGCGGCGGCATGGAAGCCGTGCTGGCAGCGAAACAAGCCGGCAAAATCCGTTATATCGGGTTTACCGGGCACAAAAGTCCCGCCATACACCTTCAGATGTTGGAAACCGGCTTCAGCCATCAATTTACCTTTGACGCCGTGCAGATGCCTCTCAATGTCATGGACGCCCACTACGACAGTTTCGAGAAAAAAGTCCTGCCGGTGCTGCTCAAGCACAACATCGGCGTGCTGGGGATGAAATCCATGGGCGATCGTATCATCCTGAAGAGCAAGACGGCAAGTCCGGTGGAATGCCTCCATTACGCCATGAGCCTGCCGACCAGTGTGGTTATCACCGGGTGTGATGCTCTCCCCATCCTGCAGCAGGCCCTGGGTGCGGCGCGCAGTTTCCGACCGCTTCGTGAAGAGCAGATTGCCGCCCTGCTGGCGAGGACTGCCAAGGCGGCCCAGGGTGGCGGGTATGAACACTACAAAACGAGTCATGATTTCGATGGGACCTATCATAACCCCCAGTGGCTGGGACCGGTGAGTCCTCCTGGATAAAAAAATGTACCGGCCCATTAAGGTTGATCATGCCAATGCGAATAGCCGCCACCATGCCCTGCGAGCAACTCGCCTGTCACCCCCTTGCCAAAGGCTCGAAGGACAGAGGCCGCAATCATCTGATGGAAACCGGCTCAGATGGTAAAATGAAACCAGGTGGTATCCTCCATTGCGGCAGCAGCTAACGGCGTAACAATAGATTGTCGCTTGGCAAACCATTTACGGCTCGGTTACCACGGGGCTTGTGGATTGCGGTTTCCCCGGCAATCGGGAGCGGACGACTTTGCATAACTCCTATTCGCGCATAAATAACGAGCTCTACAATACGCAAAGCGACAGCTGGTGGCAGCCGGATTCTGCCCTGTACCTGCTGAAGAACTGCATCAACCCCGTCCGGATAGGTTATGCCAAAAAGGTACTGGACACTGTATTAAAGATAAGCCCGCCGGGAAAATCCGCCTTGGAAGTCGGCTGCGGAGGGGGGATTCTTTGCGAAGAGATTGCCCGGATGCAGTTCGACACGACCGGAATTGATCCTTCGGAACAGTCCCTGCGCATAGCCGCCCGGCATGCCGAATCAAGCCGCCTTCGCATCAGGTACGAAGTAGGAACCGGGGAGGAGATACCGTATGNCGACGCTTGCTACGATGTCGTCTTTTGCTGCGATGTTCTTGAGCATGTCAGGGACCTGCCCCGGGTGATCTCCGAAATCTCCCGCGTACTCAAACCGGAAGGCATATTTCTCTACGACACTCTCAACCGCACTTTAGCCAGCAGGCTGGTAGCTATCAACATATGCCAAAAATGGCAGCGCTGGGCATTTATGCCTGCCGACCTTCATGTCTGGGAGATGTTCATCAAACCGCAGGAAATGAAGTCCTTGCTGCGGGAAAACAATCTCGANTGGAANGAGCATCGCGGGACAGCTCCCAATGTTTCCTACCTTAAAGCTCTACGCTACCTCCGTAAAAGAGCGAAAGGCGAATTGACCTATACCGATCTCAGCGAAAAGCTTTTTCTGGTCGAGAGTGCCAACATGAGCGTCATGTATATGGGATATGCCATCAAAAAGCCTGCTCTTCATCTTGAACAAACCAGCCCCGGAAGGAGTTTCCCATGAATGATGCCTTGGAAGCCGCAAAGAACTGCAGACATTACGCGATGTGCAAGATCGACTTTCTGGGAAGCGGGGTCTGTGCCTCGGGAGTGGAAAGGCAGTTTGTGAGCTATTTCCCCGAGGGGAGGATGGACCTGTACGCGGCCCTGGCGGAGCAAAAGATCCCGGTAACCAATGCTGCAGTGGACATTGCCGACAGTTGCGACCTGTGCGGCAAGTGCGATTACCAGTGTTATTTCGTCACGGGAATGCGGCCCTCGCGGGTCATGAAGGCCCTCAAGACCCATATCGCACAGTACCTCGCGGCCGGAGGAGCCGTAGAGGCGGCCGTTGAGGACCGTCTGCTGCGCCAGNTCAGAGATATCGTCGGTGACTTCTGGGCATCGAACGACAGGGCCATTGCCCTCACCTATTCCCACGACTCCTGCGCCCTGGCGCCAGCCAGGATGCCCGCCTATGTCGTCATGCCCGGCAGCTGCGAAGAAGTATCGGCACTACTAAGGCTCCTGAACGGCAGCGGCACGAGTTGGGTGGCACGCGCCAATGGCAGCAACGTCCTCGGTGCGCACCTTGACGAAGGCGTGGTCATCGATCTGAACCGCATGAAGGAAATCACCTTCGACGAAAAAAACTGGTGCGTCACGGTCGGCCCGGGGGTGGCGGCGTTTGACCTCCAGCGCGAGGCTGTGAAACGCGGCTACCGGGTCAACGTTGCCGAACCGGCAGCGCTNGTCTGCGGCAGCATGATGAGCTCGGGAATACTCTCNCTTTTTGCCACCGCCTACGGGACTTCGGCTGACAACTTCGTGGACGCACACTTTGTCGCACCCGACGGCTCCTCTTTCTCACTCAATGATAAAGATGCGCCGAACCTCTATTCCTTCAGCTGGTCCGAGCAGCAAACTCCAGGCATCTGCACCGCGTTGAAAGTCAAACTCCATCCGGTGACCGGCGACGAGAAAGGGGTTCTCGTCCCGTTCCAGGGTCTGGAGGAAGCGCTTCTTTTTGCCAAGGAATGCGCGGTGCGCCGCATCGGGTTGGCCGTCGGGGTGCTCGGGACCGAGTANATCTCNTCGTTTGTGGCCCCGACCCAAAANCTCGCAGCCGAGACCAGAAANGCCCTGGAGCACAAACTCGGCATAGGCTTCATGGTACTCGTGATCGGCGACCAGTACGCCATCCAAAGCGTGACCAAAATGGGGCGACCGGTTTTTGACCAGCGGCTCTTCACGGCGCTCAGCCTCGGGTTGCCTTCCCTGAGAAAAGCCGATTGGCTTGACCTCATTGCCGAGCTTTCCGCGGATGCCCCCTTTTCCTATCTCAATATCGAAGGCTTTGCCGAACTGGCCGAGGCGGCGCTGGCTCCCTCGGCGACCCGGATTGCGCAGGAGGTAGACCCGGATTTGAGAGCGTTTTTTGAAGAACTTTATTCACGTCCCGAAATGACAGACCTGGTCTGGCTCAACATGTTCCGCATCACCAGCGCAAGGGTGGGACGCGAGAAGCATTTTCTACCGATCCTCATGTACCTTCCGATGGAGNATGCCCTGATAAAGGAATTGAGCAGCGGNTTTNAAGAGATCGCCGGACGCTATCGGATAAAGCATGAATTCGGATTCGTGACNCCGGTGGACAGTGGCAAGAGGTGCATTTTCGAATACGATTTTTACCACGATCAAAACGATGCCGATGAGATCGGCCGCGTGCAGCAGGCGGCCAAAGAGGCGGGCGCACTCATTGAGCAGCTCATGGCAAGGACCGGCACCATACGCTGGCTGCGCGACCTTAAGTACCAGGGGTACTGCAGGAAGGAGAACCTGTTGTATGCCTCGTAGAACCTACCTGTTGACCGGGGCGACCGGTTTCCTGGGCAGTCACCTCATGGCCGCCTTGCTGGAGCGCGGAGACAGGCTGGTCCTTCTGGGGAGGCCCTCCGGTACGAAGAGCCTTGCGCTCAGGATCTCCGCACTGCTGCACTGGTTTGGCCTTGAGCACCGAAACGCCCAGGTGGAAACGGTGGAGACCGATTTCCTGAAACCTTGCTGCGGGCTCGCGGCGAAAAGCTACCAGGCGCTCTGCTCAAAGCGCGCTGTCTTCATTCACTGCGCGTCCGACACGCGCTTTTCAGAGTCCTGCCGCCAGGAATCAACCGCCGCCAATGTGAAGAGCCTGAAGGAAATACTCGACCTCGCCCGAAACGCCAAGGCAGAACATCTTCACTATATAAGCACGGCCTATGCGTCGGGAATCGGGTCGAATTTTTGCCCTGAGGCGCCGGTTGAGTCGCAACGATTCAGCAACGTTTACGAGGAGACCAAGGCGCAGGCCGAAAAGGAAGTCGCGGCACGCTGCAGGAGGGACGCCATTCCCTACACCATCATCCGCCCCTCCATCGTCTATGGCGATTCACGCAGCGGCAGGGCAAACCGCTTCAATGCCCTTTACAATCACGTCAAGTCACTCTATTTCATCAGGGAGATTTATCTCAACGACCTAGAAAAGCATGACGGGAAAAAATCTCGTGACTGCGGCATTCACCTTGATGATGAAGGAATCTTGAACCTCCCTTTGAGAGTGACGCTCACACAGCACGGATATTTGAACCTCATCCCGGTCGATTACTTCGTTTCCGTCACTTTAGCTGTGCTGGATCAGGCAGAAAACGGCAGCATTTTTCATGTCACCAGCGACGCGCCCAAGACCGTGGCAGAACTGGCCGTGTACTGTGAGATATTTCTCAAGATGAAAGGCATCCGAATCGTCTATGGCAATGATGCGAACGAGCCGGCATGGAACCCTCCCGAAGCACTTTTCAATCGATTCATCGAGCCGTACCGCCATTACCTGTCCGACCCCCGCATATTCGAAAGAACCAATACGAACCGCGTGACAGCGGGCATGATGCCACCCGAGTTCAGCTACGAGGTCTTCCAGCGTTGCATGGAGTATGCGGTCAGTGTTAACTGGGGAAAGGATAATGGCTGACAACCAGTTGCCAGGTCTCACATCATAAACGGAATCAACCAGGCATCAAAGACGATGCTCGCCCTTGATCACATCTTCAGTTTCCCCCTGTGTCGCTATTTCAGTTTCCCCTGTGTCGCTCTACCTACGCTGCTACCTGGTGCCGCCGAGGAGATTCCGTGGCTCGGGGACCCGGGATGCCCCCCCTGTTTATCCTCAGAGCGGATAACAGAATAGTGCAGATTCGCCAAATGCGACGGATGCCTCTGACGCCCCCCAGTTGACCTCCTGAAAGTCCTTCAGATTTCGCCCGTATAATAAGCCACTTGCCTTCGTGATGCCCGCAGATCAGTTCGGGCACGCTAACTGCACATAGTATCTCGACAGACGGAAAAACGAGCATCAACCAGGGGAAATCAGAGGAGAACAGTATGAATGAGCAACGGGAAGAGCTGACAAGACTCAAAGGTATAGGAGCCGTCCTATCACGGCGCCTCGTCGAGGCGAGCTATGACACTATTGCCAAGGTTGCTGCTGCAGAAGAAAAAGGGTTAGAGCGCATAGCCGCGATGACCCCTAAAAAAGCACGGGACATAGCAACTCAGGCGCGAAAAATTACCGGTGAGGCCGAGAAAAGCCGGCACAGTTGGTAATGGAAAGTTGGCGATTAACAACTCGAAGGACAACTAATAATAGCGGAGGATAGTATGCTTTGGACAATTTGCGTGGTTCTTTTGGTGCTGTGGGCTTTAGGGCTGGTAACCTCTTATACGATGGGGGGACTGATCCATATTCTGCTCGTGATTGCGGTGGTCATGTTCCTGGTAGGCATCATTCAAGGGCGACGTGCCTGATCCTCCTGTTGCGCATCGCTGTGCAGCCAGCGTCAGGTGGGCTTTCCCGCCAGGTGAGGTACAAAAAATTACCAAGGAGTATAGACATGCCAACGTTCGGATCGCCCTTTTCAGGGTTAGCAAACGACAGAAAGCTCACGGATAAGGAGCTCGTCAGAGCAATTCGTTTCATGGTGGCCGCAGAGTACGAAGCGACTCAGTTGTACCAGCAGCTTGCCGAGTCAACCGACAACAAGCTCGCCGTGAAAGTGCTCAATGACATAGCGGACGAGGAACGTGTGCACGTCGGTGAGTTCCTGCGCTTGCTTCGCGAGCTTGCCCCCGATGAAGAGAAGCTCTATGCCCAGGGGGCAAAAGAAGTAGAGGATTTGATGAAAACAGAGTGAACGGTACCAAGGGGACACCCCTAGAATAGCAAGTAACGCAAAAACAGTGTCGGAGTTAGTTGGGAGCTGATCATCGACGATCACGCCATGCATCCTAATGACCGTTGCGCGGGTCGTTTTTTTCCCCCGCCAGCGCCGCGGCCACGGCTTTCCCAAGATCTGTCCTGCGGTAGGGCTTCTGAATGAACCCTTTCGCCCCGAAATTTTGCAGCAGGTCCTGATTTTCCTCACGGTGGAACCCCGAGGTGATCAGCACGATGACCGCTGGGTAACGCTCGACCAGGCGCTGCAGGGTTTCCTTCCCCCCCATCTTCGGCATGATCATGTCCAGCAGCACCAGGGCGATGTCGTCCTGGTGGCTCGCATAGACCTCCAGCGCCTGTGCCCCGTTTTCCGCCAGATACAC
>JGI24142J45722_1000905_pt1 | contig 15560 bp, 11 predicted proteins | sample BarGraIncu00431A_FD_45722 | JGI IMG/M metagenome (IMG submission 45722) | reverse complement strand
GAATCGTGAACGGAAGCATCTGAAACCATATAGGTGTCTATTAACTTGCTTTTCCCATCTATCTTGATGTGATTTTTATAACCATAATAGTCGTCTCCATTTTTCTATGTCCATCGTGCATCAATATCTTTATGACTTTTCTTGTGTGGCTTATCGTTTTTCAATAGCCAAATATAGCATATTTATTTGATATACTGATATTTAAATTATAGAACCTCCCTTAATATTTTAACATCATGCCAAAAGCAGCCAACAACACAAAAGTAAGCGTTAAGCCTACGCCAATTACTACCGCTACGATATCCGTTTAGAGCGCGTAGTGTTCATTAACGCCATTAATATGTGACCATAACGGTTGTTGAATTCTACTCAAGGCTGGAAATCCCTATACCAACGTGGTTTATATTTCCCATCTATTCTATCGCATAACTGACCGTACTCCGAATCCGTTCAAGGTATTTGTATTTTTGATTTTTTGCACTGGCAGCATTCTTATATCCTAAGGCATTGGCTATTTCATCCCAACTCATATTCTTGTAATAGAAGCATTCTAAAAGTTGTTTACAGGGATCGCCCAGCTTTTCAATCGCATCATTTACTTCATCATAAATATCAGATATAGGTTGAGGGTTAACAATTATAATATCGTTTTCATAATGACCGTATGAATCAGCCGGTATCATAGTACTGGATGATACCACAAAATCCGGGAAGGATCGAACCTTAAGAGTGAAAGTAAATGAATGTTACTGAAAATGATAATAAAACATAAATGTATTGCCAAACTGGTTTCTCATTCTTTCTTTGGCCAATGCCATATTTTGCCGGTTATTTTTATATGCTGCCACATATTGATCGAAGCGTGAAAATGTTTCATTGCTTATTATTAAGCCTCCAAGGTCAGGTAATACCTTTTTCCCATTGTAATAAATCATGGCTGCCTCTTCCATGTGGCGTGGAATCCGCGAATACCCCAATGTTTTCAGGGTTTTAATCTTACTAACCACTCCTTCTACATCTTTTGAAAGCATCAGCCATGCAATTTTATATTCGAATGCCCTTTTATTATTGGGATTTGATTGAATTAAAAGCGGGATGTTATTCTGTGCGGAAGTAACCTGGATGAAAAAATCGCTCTGGGGCATATTTTTTCTTTTTTCTTTTAATTCAGGATTATTGTTGATTAAAGTAGTATCCTCAACCATTTTTTCATAATCAACTGCCCAGGCTTTGTAATACAACGTTTTTTTCAGAATCCCAATGTATTTTTTTGCCATCAGGTAGTTACGATCAATGAGGTTAGTTTTTACCAGCATTTTCAGATTTTCGGGTCGTTCTCCATTTACGACCATATCTTCATAAGCCCATCGTTGAGCTTCATTTACCAAACCGATTGCAAAATAAAAATAAGATCCAATACCCAGGTGTTCATTTCCCCAGGGTAAAATAAGGGAACCTACATTGAAATCCTGCCTGCCAAAAAATAACTTGTCGCAAAGCTGGTCTGTTTCAGAAAGCGCCACATTATAAAAATATTGTCCGATTAAATTTTCCGATGCATTCTTATCATTAAAATGAATGGCTTCATTCCATTTCTGCTCAAATACATATTTCTCAGTTTTTAACACCCTTGATGTTTGAAAGTTGTAAGATATGTAAAGCGAATAAACCGTTAACAGCAGAACAAGAACTGAAAAAGTATTAATAAACAGGGGTTTGCCTGTTTTACTTTTGCTTGTGAATTTCAACTTACTGACCAGTGGAATAAGAACGAAATATCCGGATAGAAGGTAAAACAAAATCCTGTACTTTGAATCATTAATCGCTGGAAGTGGAAAACTAAGTAACAGATTGTATGGTTGAAGGAATAACAGATTTTTAGAAATAAAAACAATTAAAGCTGATACCGGGATTAACAGGAAGGAATATAGGTATTTGTACTTTTTGTTTTCAAAGAATACAGAGTAAACAATATATGTACCGGCGAAAATCCAGGCAAAGGCCCCTGCCAGATAATAATAAAGCGGGAATAAAATAAGAACAACGAAGCCTGCATTTTTTTTACTGAGATAAATGGAAAATATAAAAAAAAGCAAAACAGACAGGTAACCAAGATTCACCTCCATGAAATGATAATAATGGGTTTGCATTAAAACCAGAAAACATGAAGGGATCAACGATAATAATAAACTCAGGGATGGGCTAAAATTCCGGTTTCTAAACAGTCTTGTAAATAAATAAAACAGGGTTGTGAAGACAGTAGCCAGTATTACAGAACCTGCAAATTCATTATTATAAAACTGGGTTAGAAATTTGCCTGAAAGTACAATAATACCGCCTGGTTTAATAAAAAAATCATGAATATATTGGCCTGAATAAAGGAATAAGGATTGATTCTCCTGGAAGAATAAAATATAATTTCCAAACCAGAAAAAATATCCAAATACAGATATAAAAAATAGAAACAGTAATGAATAGTTATTAATGATTCCAGTGATTTTTGTTCTATTGGCCATATCTGTTTATTTTAATCAAATCATTCATGTATTGAATTTGGAATTTCAGGTTGATTATTCCTGGGAAGTTTGGCTTTTCCTGGTACCGCATTTTCATATTTCCCCGATTTTGCCTGAATAGTTGTGTATTTAGTTGCTGCCTCAAAATCACGGGGTTTCATCTTAATCTTTCCTTTGATAAATTCCGGAATATTATATGACAGAACCAGATTGTCATAGTAAGCAGGATCTTTCTGAGGTAAAACAAACGGTTTCCCGATCTGATCCCATGAATTGATGTAGGCAATAAATGGTCTTGTACTTCTCCCATCCATTCTTTTGGAGCTAAAAACCAACCACTTGCTATTTGATGACCATGAATGATAACTATCAGTTTCATTACTGTTCAGTTCCATTTTTTTTACTCTGCCGTTTTCGAGGTCAAGCATATACAAATCTGCTTCCTTGTGCCAGATAGGAAAAGTACCGTAATCGGCCATTGTGAATATCAAAAACTTACCATCCGGCGATATTCTTGGAAAAGACACGCTTTTCTGTATTTCATTTGCATTTACAACTATTTCTGTTTCTCCAAAAGTAACGTCAGTTTCTTTAAATGATTTCTTTACCAGATTGTAATGGATCTTTTTAATGTCGTTGATTTCCCAGTGTGAGACGGAATCTTTAAGATATGCCTCGCAGTAATAGAGGGTTTTTCCATCAGGCGACCAGGCAGGGAAAGTTTGTAAACTTTCAATGGTATCATTCTTTGGTACACCAATTATCTCATTTTTCTGAATGTCGTATAGTATCAGGGAAGAAGACTGGTCATAAACTTCAATGCTTTTTGAATAGTTAGCATAAAAACTTTGTCTTACCTGGTTGGATGAGAATGCAACAAACCTTCCTCCCGGATGCCAGTAAGGGTAAGTAGCTCCGCCGGTCATTTTATCGATCTTTAAGTTTGTTTTTGTTATTTTGCCGTTATCAACAAAATAGGTACCTCCTTTTGAACCACGAATATGAACTAAAAACTTGTCGGGATTATTCTGATTGAATGAGTGGCAGTTGACACAGTTCTTGTCAATAATTTGATTTTCAATCACCGATTCCTTGTCAAAACTCTCCAGGGAGCGTTGTTCAATTTTGATATCCGACCAACTGTAATATCCCGGGGAAATTAAACGGTATGCCATATAAGGATCAATCGGGTCATTTGCCACTGTAAGTGAAATTGGCTCATATTTATTTAAACTATCCTTGCAGTAAGATAAAATCTGAATGGTGATTTTATCTCCTTTGGACGCTCCAATCAGCTTTTTCCACGATTTCTCAGGGAACTGAATTACACCATCCTTGCTTCTCAGGGAAATCTGCGTATTGCTCAACGCCGATTTAAGGATTACCTGGTATTCATTACCTGGTTCTTTGATGATAAAATTCATGGGTGCGATATTGGGAGGAATGGTAACATCAGAATAATCGGGTTCAATTTTTGGTTGATGATTTATTATCCGGATATTACCTTGTAGATCATTATTACAGCTTTCCAAAACAAACAGGCTGAAAATAAAACAATTAAAGGCAACTATACTTATTTTAATATTCATTGAAAATTATTTATTGAAATGCTTGTTGGCAAAGCCATTCTCCACCTATTTCGCAATTTTCCTTACCCTTACTGCAAAAGCTTCTGCCGGGTTTTTTACAATAATCTGGTCAACCTCTTCTTTTGTAAATCCTTCATGCATTATATACGGAATCAGCGTATTGAAAAGGGTCGTATAGGGTCGGAAATCTCCTCCCTGGGGTTTACCGGGCTGGTACCAACCAGCGTCGTGAGAGAGCAATACATGGTTGAGTTGACGCGTTGATTTCATGAATTGCAATAATTTTTCATACCAACTAATGGCGACCATATTATCGTGAATCCCATCGAAAGCAACCCAGCAACCCATTTGAGAGATCGCCAGGGTGTTTTCCTTTGTGGTTTCTACATTGGCATGTGCCCAGATAAATGCGGAAGGATCGACACCATACTGTTTTAGAATTTGCAATTGAGTCAAAGCCGCCGAGGCGAGTCCGGTATGCGACATAATGGTAAGTCCTGTTTCCAGGTGGATGAGACACGCTGCGGCAACCAGTTTTTTGTCAACTTCTGTCAATTCGAAATCGTTAATCCCAATTTTAATAAAACCAGGTTTGATACCTGTGTTCCCAATGCCGTTTTTTGCTTCCCCAATCCAGATAGCAGCAATCTCTTCGGAACTCATATCCTTGATTTCGTGTGGCGGGTGTTTGTATTTGTCTGCCGCATACCATCCTGTATTTGTGAGAATTTTAATCCCTGTTTTCCGTGATAGCTCTGCAAGCAATTGTGAATCTTTGCCCATAAACTCCGGTGTGCAATCGACAAAAGTTGCAACTTTGAACGGCTTTAACTCTTCAAAATAGGGTAAAACCTTCATGATTACAGAATCTTTATTGTAATGGTTCGCACTTAATGAATCAATCATCGCAAAATCGACCAGAACATGTTCATGCGTTAGAGTAATACCCATTTCCGATACAGGTATTTCTCCAGTAACAGTAATAATCTTTAATTCAGGCTTATGACACGATATGGCTGATAATAAAGGAATAAAAAGTAGTGTACAAATAGCCGTTTTAAATTGGGAAGGAGTCATTAGGGTTAACTTTAAATTTACAGGGCTAAGATAAAAAAGTTTATTTAGCAGGGCTAAAGAAATTTTAAACCGGAGGCATTTAATAGGTCGTGATTAAAATATTTGCAGAACTGGTGGCTATTTATGATTTATAAGAAGGTGTATAAAATTTGTTGATTTTGCATAACCTCCTCCTGAACATGATGTCCCGATAAAAGGAGTCGAGTTGCCAGCATCTATTTCGCAATCTTCCGTACCCTTACAGCAAAAGCCTCTGCCGGGTTTTTTACAATCATTTGATCAAGCTCTTCCCGCGTAAATCCTTCACTCAGTAATAGAAGCGAGAACGAACTGAAAAGATCGGCATAAGGGCGAAATACACCTCCATTAGGCTTTCCGGGTTGGTACCAACCAGCGTCGTGAGAAAGCAATACATGGTTGAGTTGACGCGTTGATTTTAAATTTTGTAATAATCTGTCAATGCTGATTTGATATTCCATATCATTTTGAATACCATTGAGAGCGACCCATGCGCCCATTAGTGCGATTGCAAGGATTTTTTTGCTTTTTGGTTCTTCCATGGCGTGTAACCATATAAATACTGAAGGATCGATGCCATACTTTTTAAGAATTATAAGTTGATCCATCGCAGCTTGAGCAGGACCGGTAAACGACATAATCATAAGTCCTGTCTCTAAATGGGTAAGACACGCTGCTGCAACCATTTTTTTGTCGGTTTCGGACAATTGGATTTTATTAAGCCCTATTTTTATAAAGCCCGGTTTGATTCCTGTATTTCCAATACCGTTTTTTGCCTCATCGATCCAGACAACAGCGATCTCTTCTGCGCTCATATCTTTGATTCCCTTTGGCAGATGTCTATCATCGACAGAAGCATACCAGCCCGTATTTGTAAGAATATTAATTCCTGTTTTGCGCGATAATTCGGCCAGTAATTGCGGATCGCGGCCCATAAATTCAGATGTTCCATCCACAAAAGTTTTGACCTTGTATTGCTTAAGCTCTTCGAAATAGGGTAATACCTTCGCGATTACAGAATCTTTGTTATAATGTTTCATGCCGACGGAATCAATCGGTGCAAGATCAACCAGCACATGTTCGTTTGGAAGCGTCACCCCCATCCTGGAAACAGATATCTCGACGGTAACCGTCATTATCTTTAAATCGTTATGCCGGCTTGACGTTGTCGATAATAAGGCAAACAGGAGTAGTATTCCAATCACGGTGTTAAAAAGAGAAGGTTTCATTGGTGTTTGTATCTTTTTTTCGAAGATAATAAGATTATTGAGTAGGCTAAAAAAGTTTTAAATCGGAATTATTTAAATTGTATTACAGAAATTAAGGATTATTTATAAAATAGTACAAGTTCATAGTGTAACTTCTCCTTTCTAGTATCATTAAGGCAATAAATTAAAGGTTTTTTAAAACCTCAACTATTTTCAATGTTGAGTCTACTCCGACAACCCTATTTTTCTCAACTGATGGAGAATCGGGTATTTTCGGAACTTGACCGGTTGTTTGGCAATATTGCCGTTAAAAATGCTTTGACCGCCAAATAGGATTCAGAAAATATTGATTTGATCGCATATTTTGCAAAAAACAACTTTCTTTGACATAATTGTTTTATGTAATTTCAGTATCCGGATAAAATTCGCCCACAAACAGCGGATGTTGGCCTACATTTGATGCCTGACCTCACCACGATATCTACTTTTGGTGTTTGAATAATGGTAGCCTAACTGAAAAATGGTGGCTTCAACATTGTTGCGGAACTGTAAGGTTTCAATAGGTGTTTCTGCTATCTGTTTTCTGATCAGGTATCCGTCAATATCTTTTTGGGTAATGTACCGGTACGCTTTTTCTGTTTTGATACGCCATTTGTTGATGCCATTTTTGCAGATGATCTTTTTGAATTCAATAATCTCACTGGTAATTATATCAAAAATAGAGAGTTCCCCATTTTCGGCGAAGTTGAACTGGTACCTGCTTTTCGCCCTTTGTATGGCATGAAGGTACAGATCAATCTCGTTATCCTTGCAATATTACTGGTTATCAGGACGATGGTATGCTCCGTCAGCATGTGCGGCTTCTATTTTATCAGGGAATACTTCCTGTGCTTTTCCGATGTCGTCCTGAAAAAAATCAACGTCAGAAGTACTAGCTTTTCTCACATCGACATTGCCGATCAGGTTTAGTGGCTTGTCATCATCACAACTCTCTGTTACATTGATACTGTAACCTTTTACCTTCTGGTCATCTTTGTGCCGGTAGTGACAGACTGTGACGCGTGCGGTGACTGAACCGATTTGGCCGATATTTCTTCTTTTTCACGGGCTACAACCACTTTTTTTTATCTACCCTGTACTGTTCGTTGAAAACCCGTTGGAGGGTTTGATAATAAACACTTACTGAGGATGAAAACAGTGGCAATATATTGTATATCAATTCACCAAGCTCCTGCAAGCGGCTTTTGACCTCTTCGCTTGAGCAGATGTAAACAACTTTATTGCCTTCCAACTAGAGTAGTTCGTCTAACCGGTTTTCGATGACCTTGTCGAGTTGACCAGCTTGTTTCACCTGGTTATAAAATAAACGAAGTGTTTCGTGGATTAATTCGTAACGGTTAAGCCAGGCGATATTACTGCCCAATAACTTGCTGTCCATGCGAATACGCTTTCCGCTAACTTCGAATTCAGCACATTGGCTTTTGGTGATTTGTGCAAAAGCAGTTTCGATGAGATTTTCGTTTTTTTCTTTTGCATATTCCTGGATGCGTTTGCGGAATAAATAATAGGTTGATTCTGTGGGTAATGGATCGTCTGCATTGTGTAAACCTAAAGAACTACGAACCAGTATATTAAATCGACAGTTCTCAAAAATCATCTGGTCGCTTAATCCTTCAGCCTCTTTAAGTACCATCATAGCAATCAGTATGCGAACAGGCGCATTGGGAGTACCGTTGTCCAGACAATAATAAAGGCCGAAAAATAGTTTCATCGATGCGCATGGTATCCTGTTTGCGAAACTGGTTATGCCAGGCCTGTTCGTCTTCATACATTTTTAGAGAATTGCCTGAAAACAAAGATTTGGGCGATGTGAACATGTTAAGTTGACCTATTTCCGATGATTTCTTAAACATTTGATGATTTTTTATTATGAAAGCAAGATACATAAAATAATTGAAATTAACATATATATATCTGAATATTAATTAATTAAAAACAAAACTACTTTTCGGAGTGGACTCATATTTAATAAATTATAAAAGATATTAATAATAGTGTTGTATTTGATTTAATTTATTTTTAACATTGCATTACTAAACACACAAAAAAGTTTACAGTTTTTAATTTAGTCGGTTTTCTTTTGATCCTTTATCGTTTTCCGGAGTTAATAGCATTGGTTTGCACGAAAATAGTATTATAAAAAATGCATGGGATGTTAGTAATTTAAGAGCTTTCCTAACAACCAAATATTAACCAGCTCATATTCTAATATTCAAATACGCGTTCTTATTCTATTTTATTTACTAATCTTAAAGTGTATGTATTTATGAAACAAAAAAATCTGATTTTTCTGCCTAAAGGTAATTGGACCAGGATGTTAAGCTCTCTGGTACTTCTTNTGGTATTGATGACCGGAATTGCCTTTGCGCAAAAGAAGGCAATTACTGGTACGGTTACAGACCAAACAGGTTCTCCCATTCCCGGAGTAACAGTTATTGTGAAAGGTACTTCGATTGGTGTGGTTACCGATTTTGATGGAAAGTACACACTTTCTGTACCTGCCGATGCCAAGGTTTTGAATTTTTCATTCGTTGGTATGGTGCCCCAGGACATTGAAATTGCCGGAAAAACTACAATCAATGTAGTAATTAAGGCCGATGTTATTGGGATTGAAGAAGTTGTGGCAATTGGATACGCCACCAAGAGAGCTGGTGAAGTAACAGGCGCGGTTTCCACTGTACGATCTGGTGAAATTCAGAAAATGCAGATTAAAACCGTTTCAGAAGCATTAAGAGGCGTAGCAGGGGTAACGGTTCTGGAATCAAATACACCTGGTGAAGGCGCAACAATTCGTGTTCGTGGTCTTGGAACAATCAATAATAATGACCCGTTATGGGTTGTTGATGGTGTTCCTGGCGCAACTGTCAATCCAAATAATATTGAATCCATTTCTATTTTGAAAGATGCTGCTGCTCAGGCAATTTATGGTGCCCGGGCTGCCAATGGCGTTGTTCTTGTTACTACAAAAACTGGTAAAAAGAATCAAAAGGCCCAGTTTAATATTAACGTTAAATCTGGTATTAGCCAGAATTCAAATCATTATCGTCTGCTTAATACACAGGAATATGGTGAAATGCTTTGGTTAGAAGCCAAAAACACTACAGGCGCTACATCGATAAGCAATAAAATTTATGGTACCGGAACAGCCCCTAAATTATATGATTATGTATATCCAAACATGGGCGTAGATGGTAGTGTTGATGAAAGTAAGTACGATTATATGATGGTAGGTGAAGATGGTACTGATACCAATCTAATTACCAAAATGAATAAAGTTGGTACTGACTGGTTAAGGGAAGCTGAACGCAATGCGAAATACACGGATGTTTCAGTTGACCTTAGCGGTGGTAGTGACAATACAATGTATTCATTCCAGGCTGGTTATCTTGACCAGGAAGGTATTTTGAAGTGGACAGGTTACAAGAGGTACAATCTTCAATCGAACATAACCTCCAATGTGACTGACTGGTTGGAAGTTGGTGAAAGATTAGGTGGAACATATTCGGAAGATTTAGGATACCAGTCAAATAATAATGAAGGTTCTGCAGTTTCATGGGCTTACCGTATGCCGCCAATGATCCCTGTTAAAGACATCGCCGGAAACTATGCAGGTACCCGGAATATCATGGGCAATGCACAAAATCCAATCTTCCTTCTTGATAAAAACCAGAATGATATCGCCAGACAATTTAATGCTTCAGGCAATGTTTATGCCAAAGTTAAAATCCTTCAGGGATTATCAGCAAAAACACTTTTAGGCGCTAACTACTATTCTTATCATAATAAAGATATCAATTATGTTGAAAAAGCCCATGCTGAAAGAGGTACTGACGACTACCTGTATGAAACCGGTAATTTTTCGAGCCAATGGAACTGGACTAACACACTTGAATATAATAAAACTGTTGGTTTACATGCTTTTACCGTCATGCTTGGAACAGAGGCTGTTAACTACAGGTATAATCAGTTGTATGCCACAAGGTACGATTATTTTCTGAAGACCCCGAATTATATCCAGCTTTCAACTGGTTTGCAAGGCCAGTCAAATAGCGGTTATTTAACCCAGTGGAGTTTGTTTTCTGAATTTGGACGTATAAACTATTCTTATGCTGACAAGTACCTGGTAGAAGGTGTCGTACGTCGTGATGGTTCTTCAAGGTTTGCAAAGAATTACAGATATGGTATCTTTCCTGCCTTCTCATTGGGTTGGAGGATTACAAATGAACCATTTATGGCTGGAACAAAGAATTGGCTCGATGTAATGAAACTCCGCGGTGGCTGGGGTACAACAGGTAACGACCAGGTTGGTGGTAATTATAATAGTTATACCCAGTTTGGTTTGAGTACTGGTGATTCATTTTATGGACTGAATGGTCAGAATGGTTCACAAGGTTCAACAGGTTTCTATCAGACTACATTTGGTAATGAAAATGTAAAGTGGGAAACAACACGTACAACCAATGTTGGTTTAGATGCAACCGTATTTAAAAACCTGGATGTTACTTTAGATGTATGGCAACGCAGAACAACCAATATGCTTTATGCAAAATCTATCCCTCAGGTATTGGGACTAGCAACAGCTCCTTCAGTAAATGTTGGTGAAATGTTGAACAAAGGGTTTGATATTGCCCTTGGATACAGAGGCAGCGCTTTAAGCAATGAATTGAGGTTTAATGTTAATCTTGATGTATCTCATTACAAAAACGAAATTGTAAAACTGGCAGGTATCTCAGGTGAAATTCTTCAGGGATCGGCCTTGCGGGAGCAGATTTATACAAGAAGCCAGCAAGGACATGCTTTTCCTGAATTTTTCGGATATGTTGTTGAAGGTATTTTCCAGAACGCAGCAGAAGCTGCAGCATGGCCAACAGCTTTTGGCGCTACTGGTACCTATAATAAACCAGGTCATTATAAATATAAAGACTTAAATGGTGACAAAGTTATCAACGACCTTGACCGTACTTATATTGGTTCTCCACATCCTGATTTTACTGCCGGTTTAAATTTAAGCGTTTCCTACAAGGGATTTGATTTATACGCTTTGTTCTACACCAGCTATGGCAACCAAATGGTTAATTATGTCAGAAGGTTTACTGATTTTGTTCAGTTTCCCGGTGGCAGAAGCTATGACAGGTTGTACAATTCATGGGGTAGCCCGTATTTAAAAGACAATGCCAAAGCAAAACTTCCAATGGCTGAATCAGATGATACCCAAAGCCAAGTTGTTTCAACTGCATTTATTGAAGATGCATCTTATCTGCGTTTAAAGAACCTGAAAGTTGGCTATGACCTTAACCGGATTTTGAAAACTAAATTAAGGAGCTTACAGGTTTTCGGTCAGGTATCCAATCTGTTTACTATTACCAAGTATTCTGGTTTGGATCCTGAAGTTAATGCTGGTGGCGCTGATATGGGTGTTGACCAGGGTGCATGGCCTACTCCAAGACAGTTCCTGTTTGGCGTTAACATTGGTATTTAATGTTTAATTAGCAAATTATTAAAAATTATTAAAAAATAATTAACTATGAAAAATAGATTTAATTTATTACTGATAACGTTTCTTACATGTTGTCTGTTATTTGAATATTCCTGCACGGAAGCGTATCTTACAAAAGAACCTCCAGGAGTTGCGGCAGGGACTGCAATTGAATCCAAAGCAGGGGTGGAAGCTCTCCTTGTTGGAGCTTACAGTACTTTACAGGGTGTTGGCAGATTCGGTGGCGATCCTGCTACTGACTGGACTTATGGTAGCGGCGCTTCTGATGAGGCATATAAAGGTTCTTCTGCAGGCGACCAAACCAATTATAATGCTGTTGAAAGATTTGAATGTTTACCTTCAAATGCTTACATGGCTGAACGTTGGAGCGATTGTTACAACGGCGTTGCCCGTTCTAACCAGGTTTTAAATTTCCTGAAAACTACCCAGGCTGGTGCTAATAAAATTGATGATGCCCGTGCAAAACAAATTGAAGCTGAAGCTAAATTCTTAAGGGCCTGGTTCCATTTTAAAGCAAACAAGGTTTTCAGAAATATACCTTATGTAAAAACTGAAGACGAATTAGGCAAACCGGCTGTAGAAATTCCAAATACTGACGCAGGCTGGGCTGATATGGAAACTGACATCCAATTTGCCATTGACAATTTGCCTGAGACTTTTGCATCAGAACCAGGAAGGGCAACTAAATATTCGGCTATGGCACTTAAGGCATATGTCCTTATGAATCAGAATAAATATGCTGCTGCCAAAACATTGCTTGATGCTATAATCAGCAGTGGAAAATTCAGCCTTGTTTCAAATTATTACGATAATTACAACGAAACAACTGAAAATAACAAGGAATCCATCTTCGAAATTCAGGCTCAAACCAGTAGCGTTAACCAAAGTGCAATGGTGCTGGCTGGACCGACTATGCACCAGGCTGGTCCTGCTGCTATTGGTTGGGGTTTCTTTCAGCCTTCACAGGTGCTTTTCGAGTCCTTCCAGACTACTGCTGATGGTTTACCAGTTTTGGATATTGCACAGCGCGAAGCTATCAAGAATGATATGGATGTTTTATCTGCAGCTCAATTCGTCCCGACAGATCATTTGATGGATCCACGTGTTGACTGGACTATTTCCCGCCGTGGCATTGATTACTTAGGTTGGGGTATTTGTGCCGGCCAATCATGGATACGCGAACAAGCAAATGGTGGTCCTTATATGACTAAAAAATATATGCACCTGTTTGCTAACAGAGCTTTACAGACTAATGGTAGTGGTTTCGACAACAACCGTAATTTCAGGGCTATCCGTTTGGCTCATGTTTTACTCTGGAGAGCTGAATGTGCTATTCAGGATAACGATCTTGATATGGCAAGAACACTGATCAACCAGATTCGTAACCGGGCAAAAGGAAGTCAGGTTGTTATGGGTCTTTGTACAACTTATAAGTTTGATGGATCTCCAGTTGTAGTAGATTATACAAAACCTGCAGCAAATTATAAAGTTGAGCCATATACTGCATTCGCCAGTAAAGAGGAAGCTACAAAAGCTGTGCAAATGGAATGGACGCTTGAATTTGCCACTGAAGGTCAACGTTTCTTTAACTTACGCCGTTGGGGTAATATTAAAGATGTTATGAATGATTATATTTCACGTGATTCCAAATTCAGGTCTTTCCTTACTGGTGCACAATTTGTTTCACCAAAGAATGAATACTGGCCGGTTCCGCAGGTTCAGCTTGATATTCAGCCATCATTGTCACAAGATCCAAATTATAAATAGTTTTTGGATTAAATTTATATCTTTAAGGAGAGGCTGCATTTAAAGCCTCTCCTTTTTTAGTGCGCCGTGCATGGCGAATAACTTGACGGTGCAAGTCCGTTATGGGGTATGTAGTATAGCCAACCATTAACCAAGAGCAAGGGTGTCCATCGCGACGTGGAATCTGAAGAGCCTGCCCCGCATGACGGGGAAGCTGGCGGTATCCTGAAGCGTCTTGATAGGCCCAGGTAATATACATTATCAGACATATCCGATGGGACAGTCCCGCAAAACAGGAACAATGTCCTATAGCTACACGGCCATCGGAATGTAAATGATGCGTATATATGGAATAAAGGTTATTCTACTTACCGCGGGAGATCTAACATACGTGTCGAAAAGAAGTATGAGACACAGTTGAAATCCCGCACATGCTAGATGAGAAGTCAGCCGGTGGAGATGTTTTTTGTGTCTTTCCGGAGTTGCTCCAACTAAAGTATTCTGCAAATGGAATAAAGGTAGGTTTCGATCGAACAGGTAAAATCAAGTTCATTTCTATTTGCCTTTTCAATCAAAATTACCAATGCATCCTGGAAAATATCATTTGCGCTATCAATATTCCCGGAATTCTTTGTAATCAGCCGAACAGTCTTAGGAAACTCATATTCATACAAGTCATTGAAAACTTGTTAGTTCTTTGAAAGGATGCCATTGATGATTTTTTCATTTTTTTCCTCTGTCAATTTTAACCAATGTCCATATTCAGATTTACTTACAGAAAACATGACACTATTCTCTGTCAATTCTAAAGTTCTAGCTAATTTCTTCTTTTCTTCCTCCTTTACCTTCTTTTGTAAATAGTCAAATGATTTTTTACAGATTGTTTCCAACCGGAACCGCTGTTCTTTTCTGAAAACAAGGTAGGTTGACTTTAAAATATCAGTAAGATTCCGGCTGCCATCCTGTTTTTTTCCATACAGCCACAAGCTGAATTCGTTATCAGCAATGTTCCATTGATCATTTTCTGAATTCATGGTCAGGAGATTTGGTGTTATTCAAAAATACTTAAAAAAATCCTAAAAATAAGGGTGACAAATCATTCTTTTCGACATTAAGATAAAAGCATTTAAAATAAATACCATGAAAAGTACAATTCATTAGGTTCTTATTATCGATCAAAGCGGTTCTATGGCTCAGTTAAAACGTGAGGTCATATCCAGTTTTAACGAGCAGGTTGAACTGATCTTTAAGCTTGTGAAAAAAGAGCAGGATTCTGTGATCAAACTTACACTGTGTGCCTTTAATGATGCGGTCGATTTTAAATTTGTTGCCCAGAATGTTGATCATGTTAAGAAATTAACTCAACGAGATTATCAACCGGATTCGTGTACTGCATTGTATGATGCTGTTGGAGCCTCCTTCGTTAAAATCACGGAATTGGTTAAACCAGGTGACCAGGCATTTTTTGTCATTTTTACTGATGGTCTTGAAAATGCCTCAAAGTTTTAGTCAGCGGATGATATTAGTTACAAGATCAATGCTGCCGAAAAAGTCGGATGGTCGGTAAAGTTCTTCTACCGTTATAAAGATCGTTTATTCTACAAAAGCCGGTTAAATATTTCCGATAAGTGCATGTTTAGCGTAACTCCAGATCAAGAAGGATTCACTATGATGGAAAATCAATCATGTACAGTTTAATAGAAATGGTGTGTAAACAAAAGAACTGAATCCATGAAAGAGGTATTCACTGGATTTGCCGGCTAAATTGACCACCCCACGCCGTTTTATATTGACCACCTTGCGCCGGTGTAATTTGACCACCCATTTTTGAGAGTTTTAAGAACGATCA
>JGI24142J45722_1000895_pt1 | contig 15680 bp, 14 predicted proteins | sample BarGraIncu00431A_FD_45722 | JGI IMG/M metagenome (IMG submission 45722) | reverse complement strand
GTATCGCCAGGAAAGGAGTGGGTGGTGGGGTACGGCACAAGCTGCCGGCCCGCCGGGCTAGTGGGGGTGCTTCTGGTCGAACTCGGAGGTCGGGCAGCAGAAAAAATCGCGGCTGCACCAGATCATGACCTTGTCGCCGGGAGGCGGCGGTTCGCTGCTGTCGATGGCGAACTTGTGGTTGTCGCAGAGGACCGTGCCGTCCTGCTGCACGGTGGCCATATAGCGGCCGTAATAAAGTGGGGTGATTACCGGAGGATGAATCTCGCCGATTTCAGTCAGATGATAGACGTGCATAAAAGATCTCCTCAATCTGGGATTGGGATTAATGGATTTCAGGCGGCTGGCTGGTGAGCCCGCTTTTGCCAGGGAATTGAGCTTCCGGTATCTCTTAAGCTTACAGCGTGCCAAGGAAAATGCTCCGGATTCATTGGAAAAATCCGCCGGGCAGCTGTTCAGCTGTTCAGGGCAAGCACAGGGGGAGTGCAAAAGGTGATCTTTAGCTGCGGGGACCCGAAAGGCGGGGGGGACGCGGAAAACTCTGGAGGGACTCGAGGTTGCTAAATCCGAGTGGATGCTGTTCAGCTCTCGTGACGACGCCTTTTTGCCTTCTCTTATCTACATACATCCGTTCATCGGCAAGCGATAAAGCTCTCTTTAGTTCGTGCCGGGTTTTGGCGACCGGGTAGCCCAAGGCCATGGAGAGGGGGCTCACTCCCTTTTCGCCCACCCCGGCGTTGTTGTCGCAGACCTGCTGGTGCACCCTGACCAGCGTGGCCTGAACCACTTCTTCCGAAGCGGCCGGCATGATGACGGCGAACTCATCGCCGCCGATACGGGCGACCACGTCATCCCCGCGAAACGCTCCCTTCAATACGGCGGCCGCCTGCTGGATCAACCGGTCGCCCGACTCGTGGCCGCGGGAATCGTTGACCTCCTTGAGTCCGTTCAAATCCACCACGATGATGCTGATGGGAAAGCACCTTCCGCCGGCGACGCGCTGCAGTTCCGCATCGAAATAGGCGCGGTTGTAGAGCCCGGTGAGACTGTCATGCGTGCTGACATGCAAAAGTGCCGTGCAGGCCTCGTCAAGACTTTCGACCATGCAGTTGAAACTGGAAGAGAACTCTCCCAGAAAATCGATACGCTGGCTGAGGTCCCCCTGGGCAATCTGCTTGGTCTGCCGGGTGAGGTGCCGCAGACTGGCATGGAGCGTCTTCAGGCTGCCGGCAAGCATTCCCCTCAATCCGACGTAGTTATTGGAAAGGTCTCCATTGGAGATGTCAATCGCGAAGCGGTAGCACCCGGTAACGGTTTCGGCTGCAAAACCGATTTTTCTTTGAAAACTGTCGGCCAGCCGACAGACCGCCCCCCTCTTTTCCCCTATAGTCCGATCACGCCCGAAGTCCGACAGTTGCCAAGGATGGGCGAACACAAGGTTCGCCCCTACGGGCGCCAGCGACTCTTCGCCTCAACCAACCAGGGGACAGGAAATTCATGGACATCCAACCTAAGCTTCCGCCAGTTCCGGTGCTACGCCTTTACCGCATCAATGCAGGTTCCTGCAACGGCTGCGACGTTGAACTTGCCGCGACCGCGGCGCTTTCGCGCTTCTCCGTCGAGGAGCTGGGGTGCAGCTTCACCGAGGACCCCACCCATGCCGATATCGTCCTGATCACCGGCCCGCTTACCGTGCGGGTCCGGGAAAAGGTGCTGCGCAGCTACGCGCAGGTCCCCGAGCCCAAGGTGACGGTGGCGATCGGGGTCTGCCCGATTTCCGGCGGTGTCTTTCGCGACAGTTATGCCGTGTCGGGCCAGCTCGACAGCTTCCTGCCGGTGGACGTCAACGTCCCCGGGTGCCCTCCGCGTCCCCAGGCGATCGTCGCGGGGATTGCCCAGGCGGCAGAGCTTTGGCGCGCCGGACGCCCCGCTTCAGTCGCGGCGCTTGCCCCCGAACCGGCTGGCGCTGGTTACCTTCATCTCAAAGGCGAGCCGGTGAGCGAAAGCGCCCCCGTTTCCCAGCCAGGACTGCGCGGCAAGATGCACTTCAACGCCGCCGCCTGCGTCGGCTGCCGCATGTGCGAACACGTCTGCGCCGGCGGTGCGATCCGCTTTGAGGAGCTGGCCGGCGGGCTGAAATTCACCCTGTGGCATAACAGCTGCGCCTTTTGCGGCCTCTGCAGCCACTACTGTCCCACCAAGGCGCTTGCCGCCACGGGGGAGTGGCAACTGGCCCACCTGCAGCAGGATAAGTACCGTCTGATCGAGCAGGGAATCGTCCCGCTGGTGCCCTGCTCCGGCTGCGGCACCCCGATGCTACCGGTCGCCCCGGAACTGTTGCGGGCCGCCTACCGGAGCGTCAGCCGGGAGACCGCGCAGCTGCAAACCCTCTGCACGGAGTGCCGGCAGCAGCGTAACGCCCAGCTTAATGTAGGGACGCTTTATACCAGGAGAAAAGGCGTTCCCCCTCTCTAGGGACTTGGGGCACACCGCTCGCCTAAGTGGCACCATGGTTTGGGCGAATGTTTATTCGCCCCTACACTTCCCCCGACCTTCGTAGGGGCGAATCATCATTCGCCCTGACACTCTCGCGGGTGCTGGGGATACAGGAACATAGCAGCAGAGTATCGGGAGAAAGTCGACGATGAGCAATTTGCAAACAAACGTAGCGGCCGCCCTTTTGCGCGGCNCGGGGTCAGAGGTGCTGGTGCAATGGAACCGCGACCGCAAGGGGGTGCTGACCGGCTGGTGCCAACTCCAGAACCCGGCTGCCATCCTCCCCGCAGCAAGAGCGCTGGCGGACCTCGAGGCGCGCCTGAGCATGGTGACCGCCTATCTCACCGAACCGGCAAAACGAAGGGGCGCGCGGGAACTCGCCTACCACTTCGACCTGGACGGCTCGACGCTGACGATACATCTGGAGCTTCCGCTCGTGGGGGCACACATCCCCTCCATAACCCCGGTCTTTCGCAACGCCGACTGGAACGAGCGCGAATTCATGGAACTCTACGACATCGAGGTAACCGGACACCCCGACCCCAGGCGCCTCTTTCTCGACGCGTCCCTCGAGCCTGCCGCCTTCGAGCGGCTTATCCCCTACTCCACCTTCAGCTCCGGAGCAAGCAGCAAGGCGCTTTGGGACAAGGTGATGGCCGGCAGCCCGGGCGAGACGGCATCGGGAGCCGTGACCCGCTCCCAACCGGAAGAGGTGACACCATGACCACCAGGACCATAACTCTCGGCCCCCGGCAACTCGCCCTGGAGGAGCCGATGTACTTCAAGGTGCAGGTCGAAGGTGAGACCGTCGTGGGGCTCGACGTCATCGCGGGCCAGGTGCACCGTGGGATGGAGCATCTGGTGATGAAGCGCAACCTTTACCAGAACATCACCCTCCTGGAGCGCCTCTGCTCGCTTTGCTCCAACAGCCATCCCAGCACCTTCTGCACGGCCGTGGAGGAGATCGCCGGCATCAGCATCCCGCCCCGGGCCGAGTACCTGCGGGCGATAGCCGACGAGATCAAGCGCATCTCCTCGCACCTCTTTAACTGCGGGGTGATCGCCCACGTCATCGGCCAGGGCCCCCTCTTCAAGCAGGCCATGGAGATCCGCGAGATCATGCAGGACACCAAGGAGTCCATCTACGGTAACCGGATGGATCTGGCGGCCAACTGCATCGGCGGCGTGCGCTACGACCTGACGCCGGAATCGGCCGGCTACCTCGGGGCGCAGATGGAGCGCATGAAAGCTCCCCTGGACAACCTGCTGCGCATTTACGCGACGGACTCCGCCATCCGGGAGCGCACCGAAGGAGTGGGCGTGCTGACGCGCCGGGATGCCATTGACTTTGGCGTGGTCGGTCCGGTGGCGCGGGCCTCTAGCATCGACTACGACGTGCGGCAGAAAAGCCCCTACGGCGCTTATGACCGGCTGCACTTTGCGGTCGCCGTCGAAAAAGAGGGCGACGTCCGGTCCCGTGCGCTGGTGCGGCTCAGGGAGGCCCGCGAGGCGGTTTCCCTGATCGGGCAGTGCCTGGCCGATATGCCGGCGGGACCGGTTTGGGCCGATACCCTGCCGGAGATTCCGGCTGGAGAGGCGATCTCCAAGTCGGAAGCGCCCCGCGGAGAGCTGGTCTACTACCTGAACACCGACGGCAGCGACATGCCGGTCCGCCTCAAGTGGCGGGTCCCAAGCTACATGAACTGGGACGCCCTGAAGGTCATGCTCCAGGGGGAGAAGGTCAGCAACATCCCCCTCATCGTGAACAGCATAGACCCCTGCATTTCCTGCACGGACCGCTAAAGGGGCGTCCGACNTANCTGAAGCTTTCAAAAGAGGCTCACTCTCTTAAAGACAGGGCAGTAGGGTAGTATCCCCCCTATGGAATAGGGGGGAAGGCTCGCAAAGCGAGACAAGGGGGTTATCCCCCCGGGCAATACCCCCCTGCCTCACTACGTTCGGCTTCCCCCCTATTTCATAGGGGGGACAGGGTCACACTCAGCAGTGTGAGGGAGCAGTGCCATGCACGAGATAGCCATTGTCAGCAGCCTCTTCGAGATCATCAACCGCCAGGTGGCGGAGCACCGGATCGAGTCGATTTCCCGGGTGCACCTGAAGGTCGGGGAAATGGCGGCGCTCGAGCCGATGACCCTGACGGCCTGCTTCGAGGTGCTGGCGGAGGGGGGCGTCGCCCAGGGGGCGGAGCTGGTGATCGAAACCCTGCCGGTGCTGGCGCGCTGCGTCCCCTGCGACTCGACGTTCAGGGTGGTCAAATACCAATTTCAGTGCCCCAGCTGCCGCGGCCACACCGTGGAACTGGTGAGCGGAAGGGAGCTTTACATCGACAGTCTGGAGGCAAAATGCCAAGGAGAAAGCAATGAAAAAGCAGCAGCGTGAAAATGCCATCGTCTTCTGCGCGCCGGACCAGTGTCTCGCCTGCCACAACTGCGAGCTGGCCTGCGCGGTCGCTCACGGAGGCCTCGACCTGTTCACTTCGGCGGCGCGCGGGCTAACCCTGCGGCCGCGTAACCGCGTCGTGGGCGCGGCCGGGGTCACCATGCCGGTCCAATGCCGCCAGTGCGAGGACGCGCCCTGCGCCTTCGCCTGCCCCAGCGGGGCGATCCAGCAAAAAGACGGCATGGTCAGCATCCAGGAAAAAAGCTGCATCGGTTGCAAGGTCTGCGTCATGGTCTGCCCCTTCGGCGCCATCAGCGTCAAGGCGGAGTCGGACTCGGCGCCGGACGGGCGCACCAACCACGGGGTAGCGCGCAAATGCGACCTCTGCGCCGGTACCGGCCACGAGCAGCCCGCCTGCATCGAGGCCTGCCCCACCAAAGCCATCAGCCTGGTCGACCTGGACGAACTGCGCCAGTCGCTTCTGGAAGCGCGGGTCGCGGAACTCGCCCAGTCCCACAGATATCTCACACAGAGGAAGGTGAAACCATGACCCAGACACATTGCATTGACCCGTGTTCCGCAGCTCTGCTCCCCAAGGCCAAGAAGGAAGGAATCGACACGGTCTGGGACCGTCACAAGGCGATGCAGCCCCAGTGCGGCTTCGGCCAGCTGGGCGTCTGCTGCCGCATCTGCTGGAAAGGCCCCTGCCGCATCGACCCCTTCGGCGACGGACCGCAGCGCGGGATCTGCGGCGCGACTGCCGACACCATCGTGGCCAGAAACGTCATCCGCATGATGGGAGCCGGTGCCGCGGCGCACTCGGAGCACGGCCGCCACATTGCCCTCGCCCTTCTGGGAGTCGCCGAGGGGAAGCTTCCCGACTACGCCATCAAGGATGAGGCGAAGCTCCTCTCCATCGCGGCCAAGCTCGGCATAGAGAGCGCCGGGCAGGAGATTCACGCCGTGGCCCGCGCCGTTGCCCTGGCGACCCTGGGGGATTTCCAGAACCAGGACCAGGAAAAGCCCTGCACCTGGATCGCCTCGACCCTCACCGAGAAAAGGCTCGCCACGCTCGCCAGCCTGGAGGTGCTCCCCCACAACATCGACGCGGTCATCACCGGGATCATGGCCCGCACCAACGTCGGCTGCGACGCCGACCCGGTCAACCTGATTCTCGGCGGGATCAAGGGGGCACTGGCCGACTTCAACGGGATGTGCCTCGCGACGGAGCTTTCCGACGTCCTCTTCGGTACCCCCACACCGGTGGTCACCGCCGCGAACCTCGGAGTCCTGAAGGAGGACGCCGTCAACATAGCGCTGCACGGGCACAATCCCCTGTTAAGCGACGTGGTGTGCGACGTGGCAGCTACCATGGAGGACGAGGCGCGCCGCGCCGGCGCCAAGGGGGGCATCAACCTGGTCGGGGTCTGCTGCACCGGCAACGAGATCATGGTGCGCCACGGCATTCCGCTGGCCGCCAACTACCTGTCACAGGAGCTCGCGCTCATCACCGGGGCGGTGGACGCCATGGTGGTCGACGTGCAGTGCATCATGCCGTCCATAGCCGAGATCGGGTCCTGCTTCCACACCGAGATCATCACCACCATGGACGACACCAAGATCCCCGGTGCCACCCACGTGAAGTTCCGGGACGAGACNGCCGTCGAGAACGCCCGGCAGATCGTCCACCTCGCCATCGAGGCCTACAAGCGGCGCGATCCCCGCCGGGTGCTGATCCCGGACTACAAGCAGACCGCGATGGTCGGCTTCGGCACCGAGGCGATCATCGGCGCGCTGGCAACGCTCAACGCCGAGGATCCGCTGCAGCCGCTGATCGACAACATCGTCAACGGCAACATCCGTGGGATAGCGCTCTTCGCCGGGTGCAACAACACCCAGGTGGACCAGGACTCAAGCTTCGTGACCATCGCCAGGAAGCTTGCCGCCAACAATGTCCTGCTGCTGGCGACCGGCTGCGGCGCCGGCGCCTTTGCCAAGCACGGCATGATGACCCAGGAGGCGACNAACGAGTACGCCGGGGATACCCTGAAGGCGGTGCTGACCGCGATCGGGACCTCCGCCGGACTGGGCGGCCCCCTGCCGCTGGTGCTGCACATGGGTTCCTGCGTCGACAACAGCCGCGCGGTGGAAGTGGCNGTGGCACTCGCCAACAAGCTCGGAGTCGACCTGGACGACCTCCCCCTGGTGTCGAGCGCTCCGGAGGCGATGAGCGAGAAGGCAGTTGCCATCGGGACCTGGAGCATTGCCCTGGGCATTCCGACCCACCTGGGCATCATGCCCCAGGTAACCGGCTCGGCGCTGGTGACCGGCCTTATCACCGAAACGGCAAAGGAGCTTCTGGGCGGGCATTTCATCGTCGAGCTCGACCCCGAACTCGCCGCGGACAAGCTTCTGGCCGCCATCGACGAGCGNCGCAGCGCGCTTGGCATCTAGGAGAGTCATTTTAAGAGTAACGAAAGGGCTTCAGCAGTATCCCCCCTGAGCAACAGGGGGGAAGGCTCGCGCAGCGAGACAGGGGGGTTTTTTAACGCCGGTCCAAACACCCCCCTGCCTCTCTACGTTCGGCTTCCCCCCTATTTCATAGGGGGGACTAGAGACCACCTTACCCCAGGTGAAAATTGCCAGGTGTAGCGCGGTCATAATAGAGAAAATGAGGGGCGGGATCCAGGTCCCGCCTTCCACGATAGGAGCAATCCCAGCATGTGCGAAAACCACGACCATAAACACGACCACGAGCATGACCACGAGCATGACCACGAGCACGGCCATGATCACGATGATACCCACGATCACGGCGACCCGCACTCCGGGCACCCGCACCACCATCATCACGACCACGCCTGCGCCTGCAAGCCCGCCTCGAAAGGTTTAAAGATCGCCATCACCGGCAAGGGCGGAGTCGGCAAGACCACCCTCGCCAGCATGCTTGCCCGGGTCTTTGCCGGCGACGGCAGCCGGGTGCTGGCAATCGACGCCGACCCCGATGCCAATCTGGCTGCGGCGCTAGGAATTCCGGCGGAACTTTCCATGGGCCTGCTGCCGATTGCCCGGATGAAGGAGCTTGCCGAGGAGCGCACCGGCGCCACGGGCGGCTACGGGACCCTGTTCAAGCTGAACCCGACGGTCCGCGACCTGCCGGAGAAGTTTTGCCTGACTCACGACGGAGTGCGTTTCTTATGGATGGGAACCTTCGAAAGTGGCGGCAGCGGCTGTGCCTGCCCGGAAAGCACGCTGGTCAAGCGCCTGATGGGGCATCTGCTTTTGGAGCAGGACGACGTGGTTATTCTGGATATGGAGGCTGGCCTGGAGCACCTCGGCCGCAGGACCGCCGAGTCGGTGGACGCGCTCGTGGTGGTGGTCGAGCCGGGTCAAAGGAGCATCCAGACCGCGTATCAGATCATGAAGCTTGCCGAGGATATCGGCATCAAGCAGGTCCTGGTGGTTGGGAGTAAAGTGCGCGACGCCAGTGATCGGCTCCTCATCGAGAGTGCCATCCCCGAGGAGCAGCTGCTCGGGTATATCTCCTTTAGCGAGGAGATCAAGAGAGCCGACCAGGAGAATACCGCGCCCGACAAGACCGCACCGCAGGCCATGTCCGAGGTGCGCAGCATAAAAGAGCGCCTGATCGCGCGCCTGATCCTGCCCGGCAGGGTGCACTAGAGGTCCAGCGTAGAACGGGACGCGGGAGCGTCCCCGGATGCATTCCCACGCCGGAGCGTGGGAACGATGGCCGCATTTGCCAACAACGCCCGCCCTCAGGTAGAGACGCATTGCATGCGTCTCAGTGCTGTCGCCAACGAGGTGATCTAAGTGTGATCTAGTGAAGGAGACGCATGCAATGCGTCTCTACAGCTAGCCAGGTGGCGGTCAATCGTTCCCACGCTGGAGCGCGGGAACGATTGACGTTTATAAAGCGCTCAGCAAAACCTTAAAACTCGAAAGCCCAAACCGCTCTTGACTTAAAGCCCCGCACCTGCAAATATGGCGTCAAACGACGCAGGCATTGCGTCTCTACCAACGCCAAGCTGGAAGGAGCACTTTTGTCTACCAAGATGAAACCCAATGAGGTGGATCTCCTAAGACTGATCAATTCGAGCGACCACGAAGACCTTTTCAAGGAATTCAAGTCACAACGCTTCCCCAAAAAGACTCTCATCTATTCCCCTTTCGAAGAGCGGAACATGATCTTCATCGTCAAAAGCGGCAGATTGAGGGTTTTCCTTTCCTATGAGGAAAAAGAGTTTACCCTTTCCTTTCTCGAACCCGGCGACATCTTCAGCACTCACACCCAGGCCTTCGTACAGGCCCTTGACGGCGCTGAAATCCTGATCTGCGATACCATGAGTTTTCAACGGCAACTGTTCGCCGTTCCCGAGGTTTCCCACATCATGGTGAAAGTGCTGGGAGACCTGCTGAAAAACTCCATCTCGACCATCGAGGGGCTCGCGTTTAAAGATGTGCGAAGGCGCCTGGTTGAGTACCTGATAGGCGTCGAATCGGACCGGGGCCGCCTGACCGAGGCCGGCTCCATCGTCGAACTGGGAGTGAGCACAGAAGATATAGCCCTATTGATTGGAACCACGCGCCAGACCATCTCGCAAATACTCAACGATCTCATCAAAAACGGCATCCTGGAGAAAGTCACCCGCCGGACACTGCTTATCAAAAACCTGGCGGCTCTTAAGGATTGGGAAAATATACTCTGAATATGCTCTGAGGAGGCTTTGGGGGGCGTGCCGCTTCCCGTTCTGCAGATACTCGGGGAATGACGTCCTGTCAGGTAGAGTAACGGGGATATGGCAAAAGGCGGGACGTGCGACTGCTATCTCACAATCCAAAGGACCAACGCCGAGACAGCGCAGAGCAGCGAGACGCCGGCTATTTTCGTCAGACGGGAAACCCGGGCAGTTAACAGTTGAAGTTTGACCGACATCTGTTGCAGCTCAACTGCCAGGCGGGCATTCTCAAGTTGCAGCAATTTCATCCGGTCGTCGACATTTTTTATGGACGCTTCGTTCTGTCTGGCTTTGCTGGTGACCCTGCCGAGCGCGTCAACGACGAGCGGAGCATTTTCGACCACCTGTATCCAGGGAATTTTAGTAGCCGCCGTTTTCAAGACACTCCAGATCAGACCAATTCCCACTGTCGCCTCCGCTTGCATACTCGTAGTTGCGTCCCTAACCGATGCACCACAAATTTCTGGATTTCAATCTCAGAGAAATCAGGGGCCTGCCGCATTGCGTCGCAAGTATGACATGAATATCCGTCTTATTCAATACCGCGGCGAAGTTAGCACTGTTTCAGGTAGTCCAATTTATGTCTTGACGCTCCCCCCGCAGGTACTCACAATGTGGGCAGATGAGGGAATTAGAAATGAGGGCAAGCATAATTCGCATTGGGAACTCACAGGGGGTATGCATTCCGAGATTCTTCTCGAACAGAGCGGTCTTGGAACAGAGGTAGAGCTAGAAGTCGAGAATGATAGGATCGTTATCCGTCCGGTGTCTCGTCCACGGGAAGGTTGGGGTGAAATTTTCCGACTGGCTCAAAGTGAAGACGACCAAAAGGAACTCCCGTAGAAGCGGCATCCCTGCCGCAAATTATCATCGTTCCCACGCTCCTTGGTGGGAATGCATCAGGGGACGCTCCTACGTCCCGCTCACCCGGGATGGAACGCCCTCCAGTTACACGACCAGCGCGCCTTCGGTGCTGAACGCCGGAGCGTCCGGGGAGTTCCGTTCCCACGCTGGAGCGTGGGAACGATGCGGGAAAAAGTTCTTTTAAGTGTGGCTGAGGATGGGCGAACACAAGGCCCGCCCCTACGCGCAATCATGCTGAGGACGGACACATGCACTGGGGTGCCTGGTAGCGCAATCATGCCGAGGACGGACACATGCACTGGGGTGCCTGGTAGGGGCGAACCTTGTATTCGCCCGTTTTCCCCGAGCGCGCCCCCACGCCGCACCGGATACCTTTGACAGCAACGGTCCGGGGATGCTATCTTCCCTTCAGAAGCGGCAGTTCCCCCCGTCAAGGCAAGGCGGTCTACAATCTGCTCGGATCCCCACCCGCACCCCCCGGATAGCTACCCATGAACCCCCTGAAAAAACTTCTCAGACAGACGGCGACTTACGGCCTGAGCAGCATCGTCGGCCGCCTGATAAACTACTTTCTGGTTCCGCTCTACACGCGCATCTTCCTGCCGCAAGAGTACGGCATCGTCACCGAACTGTACGCCTATGCCAGCTTCCTGATGATCATCTGCACCTTCGGCATGGAAACCACCTTTTTCCGCTACTCAGCAAGCGAGGAGGAAAAGGATACGGTCTACACGACCTGCCTCATTCCGGTCGTCGTTCTGAATCTGGTCTTCATCGCGGCGGGAATCTTCAGTGCCTCGTACTTCACCGACCTACTCCACTACAGTCACCATTCTGAATACCTGACCTACTTCGTGTTGATTGTGGGATTGGATGCCATCGTATCGATACCCTTTGCCAGACTGCGGCAGCAGAACCAGGCGCTGAAATTTGCCGTTGTCAAGCTTGCCAATATCCTCATCAACATATTTTGCAACTTCTTCTTTCTTTTGCTCTGCCCCTACCTGATCAGCCACGGCTACCATCTGCCGCGGATCCTCTACCATCCCTCGGGGGGCGTCGGTTACGTCTTCCTGTCCAACATGATCGCGAGTGCCGCCACGCTTTTGATTCTGTACCGCGACGTCATCATGGTAAAGCTCAGCTTTGACCGGAGGCTCTTCAAGGAGATGCTCTGGTACACCCTGCCGCTGCTGCTCGCCGGCATGTGCGGCATGGTGAACGAGACGCTTGACCGCATCCTGCTGCGCTACCTGATCGTCGTACCCGCTGGAATCGCCGACGCCAGCGCCTATGTCATGACACAGATAGGGATTTACGGGGCGAACTACAAGGTTTCCATCCTGATGACGCTGTTCATCCAGACCTTTCGCTACGCGGCGGAACCGTTTTTCTTCGCCCACGCCAAAGAGCAGGACTCGCGGGAAATCTACAGCCAGGTCATGACCTATTTCGTACTTTTCGGGCTCGCCATCTTTCTGGGGGTCACGCTCTATATCGACCTCATCAAGCATTTCGTCGGCGCGAGATTTTACCCGGGAATCGGCATCGTCCCGGTGCTGCTGCTGGCCAATCTCTTTCTCGGCGTCATATTCAACCTCTCCATCTGGTACAAACTGAACAACATGACCAGGTACGGCGCGTATCTCACGATGTTCGGGGCAGTTGTCACCATCGCGGCGAACATCCTGCTTATCCCCCGGATCGGCTATGCCGGCGCGGCCTGGGCACCTTCATCTGCTACTTCCTGATGATGCTGCTTTCCTATTTCTGGGGGCAGAAATATTTTTACGTGAAGTACGACATCCGCAAAATCGCCGGATATTTCGCCTTTGCGATGGCACTCTTTTTCCTCAGCAAAGCATGGCCGTTTCACACACTCCCGCTGCTCCTTGCCGCCAACAGCATGCTGTATATGATATTTCTCTCGGTGGTTGCCTATAAGGAAAACCTTTCCCGCTTACTGGTCAGAAAAGCCTCCAAGGCATGAAAGGCCACTCCCCTCCCGACACTCCCTGAAGGACTGCCGACAAGCTAAGGACCGGGGTCCTGCAGTATCCCCCCTGTGGAACAGGGGGGAAGGCTCGCGTAGCGAGACAGGGGGGTCTTTAGCCCGGGCAAAACACCCACCTGCCTCTCTGACGTTCGGCTTCCCCCCTATTCCATAGGGGGGACAAAGCTGTGCCCCTCGAAACCATCACATCAGCCTTCCTGATAAAGCCGGCCGCCGGCGCTGGCCGGGCCGCTGCTGCTCCCCAGCGCCACGCGATTTCTCCCCCCCAACTTTGCCCGGTACAGTGCCTTGTCCGCTGCTTCGACCAGCGCCTTCCTGCTGGTGCCCCCGTCGGGGACCAGGGTGGCAACGCCGGCACTGACCGTCACCACGCCGCTCACCTCCGAGTGCCCGTGCGAGAGCGCCAGGGCTTCCACGCTGGCCCGGCAGGCCTCGGCAATTGTCACAGCCTGGGGGAGCTCAGTTCCCGACAAAAGCAGCACGAACTCTTCTCCCCCGTAGCGCGCCGAGGTGTCCCCGGGACGTTTGGCGAACCCNCCGATCCTTTCCGCCACCCGCCTCAGGCAGTCGTCCCCCGCCTGATGGCCGTAGTTGTCGTTGTAGTTCTTGAAGTAATCGATGTCGAACAGCACCAGCGAGATGGGCGTTCCACTGCGCAGGGCGCGCAGCCACTCCTGCTCCAGCATGGACTCGAAATGGCGGCGGTTGCCGAGGCCGGTCANCGCGTCCGAGATGGAGAGACGGAGCAACTCCTGGCTCGCCATCTGGAGCTGCCGGTTTTCGTGCCCGAGGAGGAGCGAGTTCAAGAAGTCCCGGCGCAGATAGTTCTCCATCAGGAAGTTCGAGAAGGCNCCGATGATTATGGTGGCGACGATGCTGAAGCTGTTCTGCACCAGGATGTTGACATCTGTGTGGTTCGCGAAGATGGCGACCATTTCGTAGGCGAGGGTGGTGACCAGCGCCCAGGATATGGCATAGGGGGACCGCAAACTGACGAAGGTGAACGCCCCCATGATGAGGAGCAGGATGCCGGAGTAGTAATAGTTTTTGGTCGGCGTCGGATCGAAGTAAACCATGGCCACGATTCCGAGGCTCCCTACCAGCATCACCAGCGAGAGTACCGGCTGCATGAAGCGCCGCAGACCGGTGAGGTAGGTGAAGCCAAGCCCGGCGGCAATCGTTGGGCAGACGACCGCGTAGCGTATGGTCCACATGTGGGCCCGGTCGGCGGGGGCCAGGATGAGGTCCACCAGCCCGAACACCCCGTAGAGCAGCAGCCCGGTCAAAAGGGCGACCCGCACATGCTTGAGCGTGTTGGTGCAGTAGTACTCGTTGAAAGCGGATTCCAACGCCTCGGGAAAGCGTAGCGCCTTGCGCCCTCCCCCTTCCAACGTCGCCTTGGCGGTGGCGATCATCTCCCGCTCGGGATCGCCATTTTGCAGCTCTATATCCATTTCCAGTCCAGGCATTGTCAACTCNCTTCACGGTGAGCCATCGTTCCCACGCTCCAGCGTGGGAACGAACTCCCCGGACGCTCCAGCGTCCAGCACCGAAGGCGCGACTGGGGCGGTATCGGATGCATCCCACCCCGGGTTAACGGGACGCGGGAGCGTCCCCTGATGCATTCCCACGCAGGAGCGTGGGAACGATGACAATAAGGTATCGTTGGCTGATGATTCGCCCAGCTGGCACCATAGCCGGGAATAATCATTCGCCCGGACCATCTCGCGAGAGGGAGGCCGTCCCTTGACAGCAAGGATCTCGATTGACGGGAGCCCTTGACCGCTGCACAGTACCGGAATNAGGGGAGCATTACAACGAGGAATTAAGTCTGCGGGATTCTTCAAAAGATGGCAAAATAACCCTCTACCCTTCTAGAATAGCTTTTATCTTATCGACAACTTCGTCCAGAACAGCCTGGGAAACCGTCCCCTTCTTTTCGGCCTTAGCGCACCCGCCAGTCCAGGCTCTTATGCCTTTTGCGAACCGTAGGTTGGCGGTGAACGGATGTATCGTGAACCCCCAACAGCGCACCGTTGGGGTTCACGATGAGACTGTTCACCGCCAACCTACGGAAACAATAAATGGCTGACAGATTAAGCCAGACTGGGTACTAGCAGGGGTTGGCAAGCCCGTTACAGAAGCCCCTGGCGGTTGCGGTTCAGGAACATGCGCAGGGCAAGATACACGACCGGCAGTATCCCCGCGATAAAGAGCAGGTCACCGGGAAAGCGCGCCCATTCGAAAAGGCGCACCAGCGGCTGCATGAAGAACTCCGGCTGGCGCCCCTGCCAGTAGGAGGTCGCCAGGATCTGGTTCAACTGGAGCAGGCCGACGGGAAAAAGGTTGATGAACATCATCCAGGCGAGACCCAGGTTGGTGCACCAGAAGGCGATCCCCATGGCCCGGTTGCTGGAGCGGTCCAGGGGGAGGAAGTAGCGCGCCACGAACATGAAAAACCCGAGTGAAAGCATCCCGTAAACCCCCATCATCGCACCGTGGCCGTGGTTGGCGGTCCACTGGGTACCAATCTCGTAGTAGCTCACGATGGGGAGATTGATCAGGAAACCGAAGACGCCGGCACCCAGAAAGTTCCAGAAGCCGACCGCGATCAGGAACATGACCGCCCACTTGTGAGGAAACATGGTGCCCGTCGTACTTAGCATGGAGACCCCGGCCGGCGCGCCCAGCTTCATGAAGGTCCAGGCCTCGAAGGTCAATAGCAGCAGCGGGATGACTTCCATGGCGGAGAAAAAGGCCCCCAGGGCCATGTGGATCTCCGGGGTGCCGCTGAAATAGAGGTGATGCATGGTGCCGATGAGTCCCCCTATGGAGTAGAGGATGATGTCCAGGTAGATGATGGTGGTCGCCACCCGGACCCGCACCACCCCCAAAAGCAGGAAGACGTAGGCCACCATGATGGTGGTGAAAAGCTCCAGAAAATCCTCCACCCAGAGATGGACCACCCAGAAACGCCAGAACTCTATCTGGCTGAAATGGGTGCTTTTACCGTAGAACATGCCGGCCGCGTAAAAGAGCGGGATGGAGGCGGCAGAGTAGATGAAGAGCCAGGGCATGTTGGCGGGATGCTCCCCCTTCAGCCTCTCCTGCATGCCGCGGATCAGGATCACCAGCCAGATGATCATCCCGAAGGT
>JGI24142J45722_1000881_pt1 | contig 15867 bp, 11 predicted proteins | sample BarGraIncu00431A_FD_45722 | JGI IMG/M metagenome (IMG submission 45722) | reverse complement strand
TCAACGGCAGCCAGCGTCATCGCCGGTTCCACGAACACCTCGCCCCACTGCGAGAACGGCGTGTTAGCGGTGATGGCCAAACTCTTGCGCTCATAGCGTTCTGATATCAACTCAAACAACACGGAGGTCTCGGCCTGGTCGCGCCGCACGTAACTGAGGTCATCGAGAATCAGCAAGTCAAACCGGTCCAGTTTGGCCAACTCCTGCGGCAACCGTAAATCACGCCGTGCCGCTTGCAGGCGTTGCACCAAGTCCGAACAACGGGTAAACAGAACCCGCCGTCCAGCGTCAATCAAGGCATGCCCCAGGGCGCTAACCAAATGGCTTTTCCCCNCCCCCGGCGGTCCGAACAGCAACACATTGGCGCCCCGGTCAATCCACTCAGTACCCTCCGTCAGCGCCATCACCTGCGCCTTGGACACGCTGGGCACGGCCGAGAAGTCAAAGCTGGAGAGTCGCTTGCCAGGACTTAAGCCTGACTCATTGCGGTGCCGGTCAATCCGACGGGCCTCACGCTCATTGATTTCATGTTCCAGCAAGGCCTCCAACAACCGATGTGCGGGCCAGCCCTCAAGGTCAGACTGCGCGCACAGGTCACCGGCCAACCGTTTGATGGTGGGCAGGCGCAAGTCCGTCAGCATCATTCCCAGACGGGCTGAAGTGGTGGTGATGGTAGTTGTCGTTGTGGAGTTTGTAATTGACGCCGTGCTCATAGGGCCACCTCAAACAGGTCGTCATAAGAGGCCAGCGTTGGCAGTGTCACCACCACCTGCGGCACATCCCCCTTGGGCGGTGCCAGCAACTGGGTCAAGGCGTTGAGGTCGGGTAATTGGCCCAGCTCAATCAACTGCTCCAGCTCTTGTGCAAGTTGGGCTTCATGCCCCTCGGCCGCCAAGACCAGCAGGCCCACCATTGTTTTACAGGCTTCGCGTTCAGGCCTTTGGGAGATTAGCCGCTCCCACGTTTGGCGGTACACGGCACGGGGGAATGCCGCATCGCGCAGTACCCAGCGGGCAAATGCACCGGGCTTGCGTTTCAAAGCGCCCACCAAATGCCGGTAGTCAATGGAGCGGCCAACGCGCTGACCCTCAGCAGGTCGGGCCCTTGGCAGACTCACAACGCATTGGCCGCCCAGCCAGCCTTCAACGTGTTGCGCATACTGGCGCACCATCAGCCGGTGGCCAATCAGTTGGCTCGGTACGCTGTAGAGCACGCCCTTGAGGGTGAAGACGGCGTATTTGCTGACCCGCGCAGGAATCTCCTCAAACTCGGCAGTGCGGCGCACCGGCAAGGGCTTGAGCATGGCGCGCTCGGTGACCAGAAACTTGGCCGCACGCGTATTCATGCGTTGCACGATGGTGTCGACAAATGTTTCGTAATCAAGACGCGCATCAAAGCGGCGACTGCCGCGCAGACGCAAGGCCTGGTCCAGTGCCGTCTTCAGGGAATTGTTGCGTGATTCGATGGAGCCGTTCTCGTTGGATTGGCCGGGGTTGCAGCGTGTTGCACGCAGCCCGTAGTGGCTGCACAGGTCTGCATACCGCTTGGTCAATTCCTCTTGTTCGGCTAAATTGTTGAATGCGGCCGACAGGCTGTCAGTACGGTGTTCTTCGGGGACGCCTCCCAATGCCCACAGTGCCGCCTGCAAGCCGGTGGACAGCGCCATGAAGCTCTCGCCAGAGTCGATGACCGTGACATGGCGCCAACCGGAATAGGCCAATGCAAATTGGTACAGGCGGTGAGTAAACACCACGCCCGCAATCTCCACGTTCAGTTCATCAGCCACGGTGAAATCCGAGATGCCTTGGCGTCCTGGCGGGTGTTCCTGCGCAAAGTAGACCTCCCGCTCGACGCCAAACTTGGCCCGCCACAGGCGTATGCGGCGCTGCAGGGTGCGAAGCACGCTGGTGTCCCACTGGCCGGGATAGCGGCGCTGGAGTTCTTCGAGCAGGGTGACGGCGTTGAGCCGGGCATCGGTTTGCAGCAGAGGGACGACCTCGCTGTCCCAAACCGCACTCAGCGGGTCTTCTCGGGTACGCCAGTTCCGCTCGGGGCGCTGTGAGGGCAGGCTTTGCGCATCTTCAATACGCCGGGCGCTTCTCTCGCTGATTCCGGCTTTAGCGGCAGAAGCTACTTGGCTGAGCTTGTTGCGGTGTTGCTTGTACTTGTGCACTTGGTGGTCCGTGATTCTCTTGCCGGGCATGCCGTTCACCTTCGATATGTGTGCGAAGGTTCAACGGTAGCCCCGCCTCCCGGACCCGCCCGGTGTAGGCATCTAACCGGCCAACATAGTTGTCGTTGGACTAACCCGCTGACGCGTGAGATGGTGCGCTAGCCCCGCATGCCACCTCGGACTTTTCAGCAATCTCCTTTTGCAGGACGATGAACTTGCTGCTTGCAGCACTTCATCCCTTCAATCCGCAAAGGAGTATTGCCATGACACCGCTACGCCAGCGGATGCTCGAAGACATGGGCATCCGCAACCTCTCCGCGAACACACAACTGTCGTACCTGCAGCAGGTCTCGTCCTATGCCAAACATTTCCACCGATCGCCCGATGATTTGGGACCGGAGGATGTTCGCGCCTATCAAGTGCATCTGACAGCCGATCGCAAGCTGTCGGCCGCCAGCATTGGAATTGCAACGTCTGCGCTGCGCTTCCTCTACAAGGTCACGCTCAAGCAGAACTGGGCGCCGGACGAGATTCCGATGCCAAAGAAGCCATTCAAACTCCCGGTGGTTTTGAGCCCCGAGGAGGTCATGCACTTCCTGGACTGCATCGACAGCACCAAGCACAAGACCATTTTGATGACGGCGTATGCGGCTGGGCTGCGCGTGTCCGAGGCCACACACTTGAAGGTGACAGACATCGACAGCCAACGCATGGTGCTCCGTGTCGATCAGGGCAAGGGAAACAAAGACCGCTACGTGATGCTTTCACCTCGACTGCTCGATGTGCTGCGCGCGTACTGGAAGGTCGAACGCCCAAATTTGTGGCTGTTTCCGGGCAACATACCGGGCAAGCCAATTACGCGTGATGCGGTCGGACAGGCGTGCCAGAAAGCGCATTTAGCCGCCGGCATCACCAAACCCATCACTCCGCATTCGTTGCGCCACGCCTTTGCGACGCATCTGTTGGAGTCCGGCACCGATGTGCGCCGCATCCAGTTGCTGCTGGGACATCGCAGCCTGGCCACCACCTCGCGCTATTTAAAGATCGCTACCAGCACCGTGTGTGCGACGGTCAGCCCGTTCGATTTGCTGCCCAAGGCAGATTCGCCGCAACCGACGGTCAGTCCGCAGGTTCATTTCTGAGGGCCACCAGTGCGCCCTGTCGGGCTCGAGGTGGCGGATATCTTTCGCCAAGTCGGCCCGTCCTACCGTGAAGACCACGCGCCGGCCATGAGCCAGGGGCAGCGCCGCGTCATGAGCGCCATCGAGCAATGTCGCACAGTGGCGCTTGGTGGTCACGTCGAACAGTGCGATTCCTGTGGTCACCAGCGCATCGCCTTCAACAGTTGCCGCAATCGCCATTGCCCAAAGTGTCAGTCGCTGGTGCGGGCACAGTGGCTTGAGGACCGGCAGACTGAGCTACTGCCGGTCGAGTATTTCCATGTCGTCTTCACCGTGCCGCAGGAGATTGCGGCGATCGCGTACCAGAACAAGGCTGTGGTGTACGACATTCTGTTTCGAACCACCGCCGAGACGCTGCGCACCATTGCCGGCGACCCCAAACATCTGGGTGCCGAGATCGGCTTCATCGCCATCTTGCACACCTGGGGGCAGAATCTGATGCATCACCCGCATCTGCACTGCGTGGTGCCCGGCGGGGGAATAGCGCCGAACGGTGAGCGCTGGGTCTCGTGCCGCCCAGGCTTCTTTCTGCCTGTACGGGTTCTCTCCAGATTGTTTCGCCGCCTGTTCATCGCTCAGTTGCAACTGGCATTCGACCACGGCGAGCTGCAATTCTTCAACAGCCTGGAGGCGCTGCGCAATCGCGTTGCCTTCGCCAAATACCTGGCGCCGGCAACGCGTGCCGAGTGGGTCGTCTACGCCAAGCCGCCTTTCGGTGGCCCCAAGCAGGTACTTGAATATCTTGGACGCTACACCCATCGAGTGGCGATCTCCAACAACCGCCTGCGCGAGTTCAGCGACGGAGCAGTGACGTTCGCCTGGAAGGACTACCGCCACGAGTCGCGCAACAAGACCATGACCCTGGACGCACACGAGTTCATTCGCCGCTTCTTGCTGCATGTTCTGCCTTCGGGATTCCAACGAATCCGCCACTACGGGCTGCTGGCCAATCGCTATCGTGAGGTCAGGCTCAACCAATGTCGGAATTTGCTGGCGGCACCACCGCCGGTGGTGGCAAGTGAGACTGATGTCAAGGACTACCGCGACCGCTATCAGCGCCTCACGGGTGTGTCGTTGCGTGACTGCCCGCATTGTGGACGTGGACAGATGGTGCGCATCGAAACTTTCCTGCCAGGGAGCTTACCGCGCGGACCGCCGCCCATGAAAAAATGAAGCCAGACTTGGTCGCGTTCACAATCTATTCTCGACCGGCATATCGGAGCGATTGCCCCAGCTTTGCCTGCTCTCTTTGCTTCCTGGGAGTAACGCCGCCTTGCCCTGGAACTCTATCCCCGCCGAGAATATTGAAGTCCGAAGATCTTCGCTTGCAGACCAGCCTTGAGCGAATCAAGTGCCATCACCTTCAGAAGATTGCTCAGCAATTGCGCGACCTGCTGATTCAATACCCATAGCACGCCACCGCCTCGGGTGGCGGCTCAGTCCAACGGGATCTTTACCCTACCGTTCGCGGAACGGCCGCCCCAGCTTTGATTCAGCACTTCAGCCCGCGACCGCCAGGGTAAAGACTCTCTGCATTAACCGGCCACGGTAATTGCCGTCAACCACCTCACGTCCTTACGCGGCACTTGAGCATCGCCAACAAGCAACTCAAACCAGTAAACCGGAAGGAAAACAGCCTCCTTTCCGTGGCGCCATAAAACCAACCTGCTTTCTGTGCCTCGATTGTTACGAACAATGGCTATTTAATCAACAACAGTTCTTAAACAGAAAGCAAACGGAGGTAATTTGAATCAACCTGAATTAAAAAACTTCGACAACCTGCCAAACGCAGCGCATGTCGACGTACACACCGTCGCCGGTCTGTACGGCTGCAAGGTCCCCACGATCTGGGCAAGACTGCGCAAGAAAGAAATTCCTGCACCGCGCCATTTTGGTGCACATACCCGCTGGAACGTCGGCACGCTGAGGGATGCACTTAAAGACACTAGAAAATGAATTGGATTAACGCAAAGCATTCGTCCAAGTCAGATTATGTTGCCACAACATGGATGTGCGCTGCCAAATGAGCATCGCAGACATCAAGGCAGCGCTGCGCGCGGAAATGGAGACGATTCCAAAATACGCCGTATTCAAGATTACCAAAGTCACGTCAACAAGCCAAGGCATGTTGCTTGATCTTCAAGGCAAACCAATACACGGTGCGGATACGGCAACGCCCTTGACCGATGACTTTAACAATGCGGGAGCATGCTGGTACNCCCCCGCCAACGGCACGGCGACCGTGTCGCAGGTAGACACCAATAACAATCAAGTTCGGTTGGTTAATCTCAAGGGAACTTTGCCGCAGGTGGGGCGGGAGATTCTGCTTTACCCACCGAACTTCATCAAAGCCGTGCTTACTCGCTGGGAGGATGATGATTGGGCAAAAAAAGCCATCGCTTGCCTGGATGACTTATCGCACCCAGTACCTATCAAATCACAGCCTCTTTACGCACTTAAACACTCTTATTTAAGACCCGCTCAGCGTCAAGCATTAAACCTGGTCACACATTCCGCCAGCTTTTTATTGGGTCCGCCCGGAACTGGCAAAACCACCACCCTGGGCGTTACGATTGCCGAGTTTCTGATCGCGAAACCTGAGGCCCGTGTTCTGTTGGTGTCCACATCAAACTTGGCAGTTGACCAAGTCCTAATTTCCGTCGACAAGGCACTGGAACATATAAACGAAACAGGGGTGCGTTGCCAACTTCGCCGCATTGGGGACGGTTACGACCGCCGCCTTTACGCTGGGCGGGAGCACTTATTGCCCGTAAAACCAGCCTACGTTACTGACGAGGAAGAAAACGGTGGTGGTGCATACGACACGGCTACGAGCTCACTTGATCCAACCTGCATTGGCAATGACAGTGGAAGTGTTCGTCTGCAGGCAATGACGATTGCGAGCTGCATTGGGCGGCTGCGCAAACTGGATAAATTCGATTTACTGGTTCTTGAGGAGGCCAGTCAAACCAGCTTGGCACTCACGCTACTAGTCATGCCTTTGGGCAAAGCCTGCCTTTTTGCCGGTGATCCCGATCAGTTAGCGCCCATCGCAAAAAGCAATGCCCAAAGTGTACAGCGGTGGTTGACTCTATCTGCTTTCGCCTTCATGCCAACCACTGGGCCCTCTATCTGCTTTCTGAATGAGCAGTCGCGGATGGCCGGTCCGATTTGTACAATTGTCAGCGAAATTTTTTACAGCGGTGCGTTGCGCGTTGCTGATGATGCCCTGGCGGACCCCAATTGGCTCAAAAGCCGCAGTCGGCACTTGGGACCCATTCCCACCGATGAGCATGTCAGCATTCAGCGTATTACTTCCAACGCTAGCCGTACACGGGAGCGCAATGGCTGGATTCGGCAGGAGTCAGCACAACGAGCAATCGATCTGATTCTGTCAGCCCTCAGAGAGGAGCACGCATCTCAGTCCGACATCGTCATCATCACGCCATTCCGTCTGCAGCGCAGCTATCTGCTTGATCAACTGTACTGCCTTCGACTGTCAAATATCAAGGTCAGCACGGTTCACAGTTGCCAAGGCTCCGAAGCGCCCTTCGTCATTTTTGACCCGGTGCGTGCTGATGACGAGTTCCTGATGAATAAAGTCGGGCGCCAGTTGATCAACGTCGCCTTCAGCCGTGCGCAGGCCAAACTGATTGTGATGCTTTCAGAAGAGGATCTGAAAAACCCGATTTTGGCCCAGATGGTGGCGATTGTGGAGCGTATCTCCAAACCCATTGCACAAGTGCTGGCCACCCCTGAGCTACGCGCAGCCTGATCAGATGCCATGTCCAAACGGCTCAAACCCATTTCAATGAAAGGATCTTTCATGCATCTGCTGGAGTGGCCACAGCGTGGGCCACGCTTCAACAACTCAGATGTCACAACCACCCTGTCCCCAAACAATGGGCACCGCAAGCTTGCATTACGTTCAGCCCGAAAGGAGGCTGACTGCACCACCCGCAAACCGTCAGATTGGAGGCACGCATCCCTCGGAAACCGAGTAAATATGGGAAAAGGAACTAACTTTTTGCAGAAAGGAACTAAGTCCAGCGCTCACAGTGGCTTACAGCGGGATATTTACAGCAAACAGCATCAGTACGTAGACCTTGCCGACCGATCAGAAGGGACAAGGTTTGTACATTTTTTAGTAAAAAAAGGAGGGGCAACCCTAAGGGAAAAAACCCTAACTCGTACAGAGGCCGAGTTAGAAAACACCCGAAAACACCTGCAGTTTTGATTTCGATTTGCCGTCATCCACGTGGATTTCAACTTACCCCTATTTTGTAGTTTAACCAATAAGAAAAGAAGTTAACAGAGCACACATAACGCTTCGCCACTACTGAGTAGAAATGGCAAGCCAGCTTGACAGCTGAGTCAAGGCTTCATCCAACTAGACGAGAACCTAGCTGGTAGGGATGACTGTACTCAGAATTTTTTCAACTAATCAAATATTTGTAAAGCGGCCATACCACGCTTAAGGAAGTAAAAATGAACAAACATGCCAAAAAAGAAATTTACCAAGCGCTTCAAGAGAGCACCTTGGCCTACATCGCAAATGACGGTAAAGTGCAGTGCGCCATCACCAAAGAATGGGATCTTGTTGGTGATGTCTGGCGCATCGAAGATGCGACTGCCAAAGTTATCGCTACGACAGCCACCTTATTCTCAGTGAAGGTCAGCAAGTCGAATCAGAGGAGCTTCCATGCCAGCGCTCTCGGTAACAGTCTACTCCGGGCTCTAAAAACGGATTTCGCAGCATTGCGCCAGCACTACCCCATGCATACATTCAACCCCTACGTGGAGGAGTTTATCAAGCAAGCCACGGCCAGTAACGCAGTCGATATTGCAACGACAGAACACGCGCTGCGTGGTGAAGGACTTACTACTTACACCAAGGAGTTGAATGATTTTGTCGACTCTTTACGAAAGACAGGCAATAGTCCTGAATTTAAAAAAGTCATCGCTGACTTCGGACGTAAATCCAACAAAAATTATCTTGCTACGAAACAACTGATCGATGCTCATTTTGAACAGTGCGGTCGCATTCTGGCTCTCCGTTTTGATGTCAGTTATGAAAAAAACAAGGGGTGGCCCACTCCGACAAAAGATCCCGTCACATACGATGAAACAAAAAAACATCGTGAGGATCTGCTGAAGTACCTCCCAAAGGCTGTTCCCAAGGGCTCATTTCTTGCTTCGGTCTGCGAGATGGAATATGGGCTGGACACGAAATGGCACTACCACTGTTTGCTGCTTCTGGACGGCTCGCTGGTACGCGAGGACGTCACTATCGCCCGACTGATTGGTGAGCATTGGAAAAAAACCATTACCAAGGGCAAGGGCCTGTACTGGAACTGCAACGCCAATAAGGAAAGTTACAAAAGCTGCGGCATTGGCATGGTCAAACACTACGATATGGAAGCGCGTGAAGGGTTGAATAAGGCCGTGGTATACATGACGAAACCCGACTACTACATCAAGCTCCTTGTACCCGGTAATGACCGCACATTTTGGAAGACGAACATGCCCAAGTCAGAAACGGTCAAAAAAGGTCGTCATCGTACCAAGACCTGTGATCAACCGGGAGCTGCCCAACGCCCGGCTTAAGGTTTGAATCACTGAGCCACTGCTGCCCACGATTGAGAATATCGTGGGCAGCAGGCTTATGCGATGGATTCTTTAGCCCTTTGTGGGGCTATCACGACTCCTTCAATCAACAGATAGCTGTAGCTCACGAAACATAGTAAATTTATTTCGTTTCCGGATACGCCTGATTGATTTTGACCACCTTAATCTGGCAATGATGTCTGTTTCCGGAAGCGTAATGAGTGATTTTTTGCCAGCCAAGCATTGACGCCTGGAAAAAGATCGCCATTTCGATCACGTTTCCGGATATGCAATGAGTACATTGCGAAGATGGATGGCCTGCTTCACTTTATTTCCGGAAACAACACATGGTTGATCATTCCCGGAACTGTTGATTCAGGACTCGTTTCCGGTAACGCCTGACTATTAAATTTATTATGAACAGGGTAGAGAAATGGCAACAGAGTCATCCGATAACGCGGCACCGTTAGACGCTAAACCCAAGCCTGATGCAGGTGCCACCAAGCGTGCCAAACTGTTCCGCGAGCGACATGCTTTAACTGATGTGAAGAGGTGGGAGATTTACACCACGGAGGCCATCAAGTCAAAGGTACGTGATATCGCCAAGCAAGAGGGTCTTTCCGCTGGTGTCGCAGCTGAAGCTTTATTGAGACTTGGCATTGAAACCTATTTCTCCAGATGCGAAACATCGGTCAAATGTGAGCCACCTGAACGTAAGCTAGGGCCAATGACGGAGCTTTTTGTGATGGCCCGGCAACAATCTACTTTGCCTTCAACTCATCCGTCCATTATTGGCAACCCAATCAAAGCAAATCAATCTAATCAAGATCTGACAAAACCGCTGGTCACCTATTCCTCCAGGACGACTCAGAACATTCCTGAGCCAACACTTATTCCGAAACCATTGGCCAAGGCTCCCGATGTTGAAAGAAAAACCATGGCAGAAGATTGGGCCTACTACTCAAACCTGAGCGCGGGTGTGGGCGCACTTGATTTTTTGAAAAAGAACGGTGCCAAAGACTGACTCCGGACAGTCGAATATCGAAACTGCTTGCTCCAGACCGGTCACTCAAGGCAACGGGCTTTGGTCAGCAATGCGGCCGAGATTTCGATGCCCCCGGCACCCGCTATCGACCACAAGCTGCTATTCGGGGTTGCTGCTCCATAATGGCCATTCGCAGAACCAAATTCTCCATTGCGGTCGTTCAGCCCAAAAAATCAGTTATGCCAGTTGGTCGTCGGCAACGCAGCGGGAGCTGTCTTACAAAAGTTCGTATTGCCCTCCCGGTAACGGTCATTCGCAGCGGTATGGGGGTGCGAGCCGCTTGGGCGTTTGGCTTGCTGATGCTCGCCTGCTGAATCCAGTTCTTGTGCCATTCGCCAACCTTCATTAAACGTTTTTGGAATGGGGCCTTCACTTTGTATGGGCAACATCGATGACAGACCCCACACTATTAGCTCTGTTTCGAGCAAACTAAAAAATGAAGATCAGGGTTTTGGAAGAAGGTTAAGCACCGCCCGCACCTTATTATTGGGGCATGAAGCCCTACACACGATCGATCATCGGCCTTTTCGACGGCAAACGCCGATATCTAATTCCACTCTATCAGCGCCAATATTCTTGGCGCGACGATCCTCAGATCGCATTGTTGTGGGATGACATCCAACGGGCGGTGGAGCGGATAGAGATTGACCGATCTACTGTCGTGCCCCACTTCATGGGTGCAATCGTGATTAGTCAGATCAAGACCTACGGTGACCAGGTGCAGGCGTTCGAGGTAATCGACGGGCAGCAACGACTGACTACCTTTCAGTTGTTACTCGCGGCGCTACGTGATGTGGCTGCGGAACAAGGTTCCAGATACGCGCCGGAGGTTGGGCAGTATCTTCTCAATGATGGTTTGATGGAGGCCGATGAGAAGGAGCGATACAAATTGTGGCCCTCAATCACCGATCGTCGTGCCTTCGTGAAACTGATCGATCCAACTGCGGACTTATCGGGTCTGGCGGCACTTGACGAGAACGATGCCCTCGTCGGCAAGTTGGCAACGCTGGCGTACAAGGCGTTTCGCAATCGCATTGTGCGACATGTAACGGTTGACGGGATCTATCAGGAAAGAAGACTCAAAATCTTGTTCGAGGCGCTGAAGGAAGGGTTGGCCGTTGTCTCGATAGAACTTGAGGGCGGTGACGACCCACAGACAATCTTCGAGACGCTGAATAGCCGGGGTGTGCCACTTTCCCCCGCCGATCTGCTACGCAATTTCATCTTCCAACGAGCAAAGGGCATTGGGCAGACTGACGGCACGCTGAACGTTGATAAACTGTACGAAAAACACTGGCTGCCGCTAGACCGCCAGCTTTGGAGTCAGCCTACATCTCGCGGGAGACAAACCCGTGCAAAACTGGACTGGATGCTTACCGACCACCTTGCCATGAGCATTGGTGATATTGTCTCAATCGATACGCTGTTTTCCGGTTACCGGAAGTGGGTTTTAAACAGAGCTCCCTTTGCTTCGGTGACAGAGGAGTTGGCGGCCATCACCGCTACTGCTGCGGTGGAGCAGCGCTTATTCACGCCGAAGGATGGCGATCCGGTAGGGCGTTTCGGACAGATGGCGGACGCCTTTGATGTTTCCACAGCCATGCCGCTGGTCATCTACCTAGCAACTGAAATCAGTATGGCAACAAGGTTGACCGAGGCCTTAGACGCCCTGGAAAGCTACATATTGCGGCGAGACGTCTGTGGACTCACGACCAAGAACTACAACCGCTTCTTTGTATCCCTGATTACTAAAATGCGCGAGTGCGAGGGAAATCAGACTGACGAATTGCTCTCTTATTTATCTAGCCGAACTGCCGATCTGGACCGCTGGCCGGATGATGCGGAATGGAAGCGCAGTTGGGTCATGCGCGAGCAATATCGCGCCGCGCGACAACCGCGCTTGCGTTATATTTTTGAAGCAATCGAACGTGCAAAGCATACTTCGCTTACCGAGGACATCGTGATCAGGTCGGCGCTGACCATTGAGCACATCATGCCGCAGAAGTGGCTGGCTGCATGGCCGTTGCCCGGCATGGAAGGACTATCTGAGCAGGAATATGCCCCCGAGCTTGTTCACCAGATTCGCGCTCGCAACGGTTCCATCAACGTGATCGGCAACCTTACGTTAATGACGCAGGCGCTTAATTCCACAGTTTCGAATGGGCCATTTACAGTGAAGGTCCCGGCGATCATGGCCAATGCTGCACTCGCACTCAACCGCGAGCTTGGAGCCTTCGATCAGTGGGACGAAGACGCAATACAGGAGCGGGGCGAAGCCTTGTTTGAGGTGGCACGAGATATCTGGGCCCCACCGCAACGTGCCGAAATTGCATATGCCGGAAAAGAAAATGCCGGTGACTGGTCTACCCTGCCGACTCCATTTCCAAGCGGTGGTACTAAGTGTCGGTTCACGTACTCTGGAAAGGAATATTTGGGTGAGATAACCGATGGTGCTTTGATCGTCGAAGGTTTCGACGGGAAGTACAGGTCTTTTTCGGCAGCGTCCAAAGCCGTGACTGGCACCAGTCGCAATGGGTGGAATGACTGGAACCTCAAAGTAGAAGGCGGTATATGGGTCGTGGCAGACGAATGGCGCAAGGATCGTGTGCTTTCGTAGATGGAAATGGACCACCAGATAGCGGACGGTCGTGGAATACTCCTATGGGTCTCTTGGAGCCGGTGGAGTGAGAAAGTGCCGCGCTCCCCGGCCACTGACTCCAGAAAACACAAAGCCGACGTAGACCGGATCCGCATGAACCCCACCGGAAAGTGGGAAAGCTGACTTTCAATTTCGCCGGAAGCAGTCGCTCACCGCCAATGCCAAAAGCATGGAAGCAGTCGGCCAAATGGGGATGCCAATTTTCTTGGCTGTCCGGCTCCTGGGCAGCGTTTGCTGACATAGGTCTGCCTAAAATGCTCGTTCCATACCCGACATTCACCCCAGTAGCCTGACCGTCAGCAATGTGGTGTCGATTTCGAGGATCGCTGCNCCCGCCAACGACCATTTCCGGAATTTCGAGATAACCGCTCTATAGCGGTCGCTCAACTCGCATTTCATAGATTGATCTCATGGTGGGTAGCAAAAACCACAGGAAAAAATGCCGTCTTCGGATGTGGTGCGACATGAATTGACGCACTGCTGTGGACAATGTCCTCACATGAAAAGCGACACCAATCCATACTTGAGTGACGAACCGGTCGTGCCATCAAAGCAACTCCCGTTGTTCCCACTTGATCCGTGGGGTTCTGAACAAGCGGTCGCCTTGCTTGAACGACCCTGTCCAGGAATAGCGCGCGCCATGATGGGGCCCCTAATTCTTGGCGACGGATCCGATCAGATGGATATACCGCTGCGTTGTCTCGCAGTAACGCAGGACGGCACTTTTGCGGCCTCTACCTGGTTAACGCAGGCTCAACTCAACGACCCCAACGCCTTGTGGATTCAGGTGACTCACAAGCTCACTATGGCCCGGCAACGCCCGATTCCATCGGCTAATTTTGGATGGCGATCTACCCCTGAAGATTGCCTGAAAATCTGGTCTGCCACAGATTTTTGGGTCCCAATTCCGCTACATGGGGACCCCATTCACCGCTCGGTACGCGCCATTTCAAAGTTGCTGGCAATCAATGAGCATGGCTCGGAATCATGCCTTACTCAGGTGGACCAGCTTCAGATCGAGACCCAGGCGCAGGCAGTAGTCGGTGAGCAAATTGCTGCCGGGGTACTGCATGTACTCAACGCACTTGAACCCGAGCTTTGCGAGGTTCTCACCCAGCGACCTCAATTGAGCATGCTGATGGCGCACGAACTGATTTGCATGGCCAAGCTGCATAGCCCCTCTGCCGTCACCTATGTCTTGCAAGCCATGCGGACAGAGTCGCTGGGAGTGTTGCACCTGATCACCAGTGGCCAGCCCGACAACGATGCCAAGCAGGTGCGGGAGGCGATTTTCAATGGTCACAGCCTACCCGATATTTTTTCGAATCTGGGGATTGCCAAGGCGGCGCACCGGCAAACCGTGCGCAAGCCTGCGCGATCCAGAGAGCCTGCACCTGCGATGAGTCTGAGCGATCTTCCAATTTCTGGGCGAGGCTGGCTCACGGCCATGCGCCTGACCAAGCACTTGCCGTTGCAGGGTACAGCAGACGGGGCTGAATTCAGCCGGTTGGTGGAACGACTCATCGCACAGAATTTTCAGCAAGTCAAAACTGGACCTCAGGTGCTGCAGTATTGCATCCGACCCGGCTACCAAAATAGCTGCGATCGATTGGAGCGGTTAATATCATGGGCACGGGCTCTCACCACGGCTGCCAGCGAACTGGCCAGCATTGACGTAGGTTTTGACGATGCAATTTCATTTGCGTTGGTGAAAACCTCGGCACAGGGCTTGGGTTTTGGGGCTGACTGCAGTCGAGTTCTGGACTCAGACAACCTCGTCCAACTCATGATCGGTGTGTCGCAAATTTCTGGCAAGTCGATGAACCAGCTTATGCAGCGTATCTTCGACGCGCATCCGGGGTTTCCGGGTGAATTTCAGGCACCTGAATTTGTCACCATCCAGGCGCTCAACAGCATGGACTTGGTTAGATCCCACGGAACAGATTGCAAAAACTGTCTCGAGAATCCGGCAACCGTCGTACGCTATGCGGCAGAGGGTGTTGCCCTGTACGGAGTGCGATCAGCTTCTGGCGTTGCCGGCACGATTTCCCTCAGGTATGACTGCACGGAAGACAAGCCGAAAGTTGAAGTGCAGGAAGTCAGGGGAATGAATAACGCAATGGCGCGGTTTGATCTCTGCCGACTGGCTCAGTCGCTCGCTGATTCATGGACCACAGCGCAGCAAGTTGGCGCTTGGATTGCTTATGAAGATCAATGTGCTCAGTGGCGTCGTTTGGCTTCACCTTCTGCGTCGCAGCTGTCGCAATAGGTGCGCCGCAACCGACCTTCGCGCAGTTTTCCAGGAGCGCCACAGACCTCGCATATGCGAAGGCTTTCTTTATTCTCGGCTTGCAGAATTTTCGCCCTCAGTTCCTCGGATACCGGGCCGTTGACGTAGAAGCGCAGGCCGCCGAATTTTTCCTTGATCTGGGCGATGCGCGGCCAGCCTTCCTTGGGCACGCCTTGCGCCATCAGCGTCTCGATTTCGCTTTCGCAGGCTCGGCTCAAGCGGTCAATGAGGGCAAACCAACCATCGCCACACTCGATGCCACGCTCATCAAACGGGGCCGCGTCATTCTGCAAACGCGCCTCAAAATCGGAAATTATTTCCGGATCAACAAGGCGCTTCCCCGGCTTGCGGAAAAACTTCGGATAGCGCCGTAGCAGTTCAGCCTGCAGTTGAACTTGCATCGTTTTGCCCCGATTGCTCCGGCAATAACATTGACGACCTTATCCAAGCTGATTCAAAGGTACGAACCTCCAAGTAAACCTCGATTTCCTTGATGTGGGCAATCAGTTCCCAGGGAATCACACTGTGATCAATGATGCAATGGACCAGATAGCCATGATGATCCCCACGCAAGGGATTGCCCTCGTGGCCTTCCAGACAGTTCCAGTTGAAAGATGCGCCATCTTTATTCAGATTTGAAGCTGAGTACGGCCCCAGCGATATCCGTAGCGGCTCATCACCATCGCCACAGGTTTCATAAAAAGCTCGAGCCGGACCAGGATCCAGTAGCACCATGAAGTGGTAGTCAAATGGCACAGCCCAGTCAACCAGGCCAGAAAAATCCTGTTCACGCAGGGTCGCGATGATCGATTCGCAGTGACCGACAAATCGGATCTCGGCTGCATTGATCTCTTCAATGGTGCGCCGAATGGCGATGGCGGCCTCGGGCGAGACCGGTGCAGCATGATGAGT
>JGI24142J45722_1000877_pt1 | contig 15899 bp, 8 predicted proteins | sample BarGraIncu00431A_FD_45722 | JGI IMG/M metagenome (IMG submission 45722) | reverse complement strand
GCTGATAAACTGGAGCTTTATTTTGACCTGAAAATCAATTTGAAAAATGATCAGATTTTGAACAATCGATATACTGGAAAATTCAGGATGAAGGATGGGGTTGAGCATATTTTGAAAGTGCTTCAACTCAGCAATAAATTCAGATTTAAGATTGATGAAAAACTAAATCTGATTACAATCCAATAAAAACAAACAGATGTCTAACTAACTCATTATTTGCCTATGTAATAAGTCTTATTCATGAAAAAAAGCCGGAAAATGCGTCAACATTCTCCGGCCAGCGGTCAAAACCCGTCAATCTCCATTAAAAATATTAAGTATTAACCAACAAACAACAAATGTATGAAATATTATTTGTCAGAGAAATTTTTTGACTCAACTAAAGAACTAATACGCAAGATGAAAATTATATGTTTTCTGCTTTTTGTACTTGCCTCGGGAGTGCTAGCTGCTCCAGCCAAATCTCAGGTTGCAAAAGTCTCGATCACGCTCAAAAATGCAACCATTGCTAAAGTGATCGATGCAATAGAAAAACAATCGGACTATCTGTTTGTCTATAGCAAAGATGAAATTGATCTTACCAGAAGGGTTTCGGTTGATACTGAACAATTAGCTGTTGCTGAAGTATTATCCGAATTGTTTGATAAAACAAATATCGTTTATGCGATGGAAGGCACTAACATTATGCTTATGCCACGCAGCAGTGTTCAGCAACAGGGCAAAAAGATAACCGGCAAAGTAACCGAATCATCCGGAGCCTCGCTCCCCGGAGTTTCTGTTGTTGTAATCGGAACTACCATTGGAACCATTACTGATGCAGACGGCAATTATTCACTATCAAATTTTCCTGAAAATGCAGCACTACAGTTTTCGTTTGTGGGGATGAAGCCACAAAAAGTTTCCGTTCAGGGAAAACAAACTATTGATGTGATATTGGAAGAAGATAAACTGGCAATTGACGAGGTTATTGTTATCGGATATGGAACCGCAAAACGTCAGGATTATACGGGTTCGGTCAGTTCACTTAAAATGGAAAATTCGATGGTGTCATTGGCACCTAATCTCAATGCGCTGGAGTCCTTAAAAGGAAATGTTGCTGGTTTAAATATCGGTGCCACCAATAGTGCAGGGGGACAACCAAGTATGGATATCCGTGGGCAGAACTCGATCAACGGAGACAATAATCCATTAATTGTGTTGGATGGCGTCATATATCTTGGAAGTTTAAGTGATATCAATCCAAATGATATTGCCAGCTACGACATTTTAAAAGATGCCGTTTCATCAGCCGCATATGGTTCGCGTTCTGCCAATGGTGTAGTCGCAATCACCACCAAAAAAGGTAAAACAGGTAAACCTGTTATCAAGTTTAATACTTCATCTGGAATTCAGAGCTGGCAAAATCGACCGGTTATGATGAAAGGTGAAGAATTGATCAATGTTGCGAATGACCGAAGTAAATTTCCGGCTGGAACAACTAGTTGGATGAAAGCTGGAGAACTTGCAAATCTGGCTGCTGGAAGGGAAACGGTCTGGCTTGATCAGGTGACGCGCACAGGAATTATTCAGGACTATCAGCTTGCAGTTTCTGGTGCAACTCAAAATGTAAATTACTATTTGTCAACTTCTTATAATGATAATAAGGGAATTATAGTTGGCAATAATTTTAACCGCGTTTCTTTATTAGGTAAGGTAAATACAACCATTACAAGTTGGTTGAAAATCGGTATAGATGGCAGCTATTCAAGAAGAGATTATTCAGGTTTTGCTGCCGATATCGGCGGAGCACAAGCCATGTCTCCTTATGGCGTCGAATACCGTGATGACCAGGGACACCTTGAAAAATATCCTTTCGAACAAGGTGCTGTTAACCCACTTTGGGGAGTAAATGACGGAACCCGCGAAAATAAAGATATCCGCAATAATTTCAGATTGAATGCTTATGCTGTAATTGATGCTCCATGGATAAAAGGAATGAATTACCGGATTAATGTTATGACCAATCTGGATAATAACCAATCTGGTAATTTCACAAATGAAGCCTACTACATTGCTGAAGGTAATAGCCTTACAAGGTATTCGCCTGCCACGGTAATAGGGTTTTTATCACTGGCCAATGGCAATATTGATAATAACAAGACCTTCAGTTATGTGTTAGATAATATTTTGAATTATAAAAACACGTTTAAAAAACATAGCGTTGAAGCCACATTAGTAGCAACCAGGGATTATCTCCGCTATGAGCAGGTTAATTCAACCGGATCGAATTTTACTGCCAACGGAAATACAACCCTTGGAATGTGGGGCCTTGCAAAGGCAACTGTTCAAAAAGTGGATGTAAACATAACCGAACGTGCCAATATCGGGTATCTGGGACGTTTAAGCTATTCATTCAATGATAAATATTTCTTTACTACATCGTATCGTCGTGATGGTGCATCGGTATTTGGCGCAAATAACAAATGGGCCGATTTTGCCGCATTTGGCGGAGCCTGGAAAATTTCGAACGAAACTTTCCTGAAAAGTTTGAAACCGATGAATAGTTTGAAAGTAAAACTTTCATGGGGACAAAACGGTAACCAGGGTGTTTTGCCTTACGCAACTTTGTCAACTATTAGAAATGGAACTTCAGGTGGTGTAAGATACGAATATTCTGATGCTCAGGGAAAAATAAATTATGGTTTATTCCAGAATGCACTCGGTAACTCCGACCTCGGTTGGGAATCAACTTCAACCTGGAATACAGGTTTTGAATCTAGCTGGCTGAATAACCGGCTATTTGTTGATTTTGATGTCTATTCTTCACAAACAACAAATCTGATTTTTATGAGGAACATTCCTGTAATGACCGGGTTTAGAACAATTCTTGCCTCGATGGGACAAGTTAATAACTCAGGTGTTGAATTAACACTCAGGTCTGTCAATATCAAGACAAAAGATTTAATCTGGAACACTTCAGTTACCTACTGGAAGAATAATAACAAACTGATTCACCTCTATGGTCAGGATAAGAATGGAGACGGTAAAGAAGATGATGATATCGCAAACTCTTTGTTCATCGGGAAGTCGCTGGGTGCTATCTACGGCTACCAACAGGATGGTATTGTTCAGTCATCTGATGCAGCTTACATTGCGTTGACAGGTGCTGCTCCCGGAGCCCCTAAATATAAGGACCTTGATGGAGTCGCCGGAATCACGGCAGCAGATCGTAAAATACTTGGCTACGACAAGGAAAACTTCAGACTGAACATGAGTAATAGTATTAGTTATAAAGACTTTGAACTGTATGCTTTGATAACTGGTACTTTTGGCGGAAACGGTTATTTCATGAAAAGTAACACCGCTGCTTATATGACTTCAATTGCGGGTGGACGACCTATGGAAAACATGACCTCCAAACCTTATTGGACCCCTGATAATAAAAGTAATTTATATCCTTCCGCATATTTTGTTGGCGATGGTCGTTACCAAGCTCTTCAGTCACGTGGATTCGTAAGATTACAGGACGTTTCTGTTTCATATACTTTCCTTCAGCCATGGGTTAAAAAGGCTAATATCAATACGCTAAAGGTGTTTATTAGTGCTAAAAACCTGGCAACAAAGACTAACTGGTCCGGCGGAGATCCGGAAGTTGGAACTCGGGTACGTGACAATATCTTCCCGGTACCTTCGACCTACTCTATTGGTGCCAATATTAGTTTTTAATCATTACTTAAAACGACATAGATATGAAAAAGATAAAAAATATAATTGGTATCTGGATATTATTACTACTGGTAAGTATGGTCAGCTGCGAATCGGATGAAGCATTTCTAAAAGAAAAGCCCAAAACATTTTATACCGTCGACAACGCTTTCTCGACATCTGCGCAAGTTGATCAGGTTTTGGTTTCAATTTATTCTCAATTGCGCGATTTATGGGCCAATCCGAATGGATCTAGTTGGATCTTGGTTTTTAGGGGCAATGGTACTGATATGTTGGATGTGCCCAGTATGCGAAGGGGTGACACCTTCAATAATTATGGAATTATTAATCCTGAAAACGTCAATTTTTACGAAATATATAGTGCCTGGTATTATGTGATATCTCGCGCCAACCTTGCATTGTATACAGCTGAATTACCGCAGATTGCATGGTCATCAGCTGCCGAAAAATCGTATGCCGTCGCTCAGGCAAGGTTTTTCCGCGCCTTTGCTTACCGTAATCTTGCCGAGCTTTTTGGTGGTGTGTCAATCGTAACCGATATCTCAACTACACCTAAGTTCGATTTTAAGCGTGAAACGCGGATTGCAACTTATCAGTTTGCTATCACAGAGATGGAAGCCATAGAAGGTGATCTTCCGGAAACTACAGCAATTGGAGGTCGTTTGGTAAAAGGGGCCTGTCAGCATAACCTTGCCGAACTTTACCTGGCTATGGGTACGCAACTGGTTGCTGATGCTAAAGCCAGTGAGGCTACCGCAGCTTTCACCAAATCAATCACTTTTGCAAATAAAGTAATTGATGGTGGTACTTATTCGCTGATGCAAACTCGTTTTGGATCGCGTAAAACGGAGGCTCAGGGAAATGTGTACTGGGATCTTTTCCAGGAAAACAACGTTAACTATCAAGATGGCAATAAAGAATGTATTTGGGCCATGCAAATTGACTATGCTGCATATAAAGCTGAAGATAAACTTTCCAAGTTACCATATACTCGTATGTATGGTGCAACTTTTCGCGATGCAGTCCCGAGCCATCTTACAGGAATGCTTGAAGATTTAGGCGGACGTGGTATTGCACAAGTCACACCAACCATGTACACACGTGATGGTATTTACGAAGATAAATGGAACTCCGACATTCGTAACTCTGAAATAGTTATGCGCAGAACCTTTATTGGCAACGTAAAAACATCACCTTATTACGGAAAACCTGTTCCATGGGAAGTCATGTATAACGGAAGTTCCGATCCTGTCATCAATAATTCAACCAAAAGTCAATGCTTCCCGATGTCGTGCAAAATTTCAACAGACAAGTTTACCGGTCTGGCCGATGGCGAAAACAGGAGTAACCTTTTCCGCGACGATTATTTTATTCGCTTGTCTGAGACAATCCTTCTACGCGCTGAAGCAAAACAGCGTAGTGGCGACAAAGCCGGTGCAGCTGCTGATATTAATCTACTAAGGGACCGAGCAAACTGTACTTATAAAGTTACAGCTGCTGATATGGATGATGGTTTTAGTATTATTCTCGACGAACGTGCCCGTGAGTTAGTTTATGAAGAATGTCGCTGGAATACCTTATTACGCATGGGTGGAACAATTGCTGTTGACCGTATTAAAAAATACGCTTTCTGGCCCGAAGCAGCTGCAACCCTCACTTTTAATTACAATTTATGGCCGATTCCGCAAACGGTTATTGATACTAATAAGGATCAGAAATTAGATCAAAACCCAGGTTGGGCAAGTAAATAATACTAACTGATTATCTGCTTCAAACATATGTGTCTGCAAATATTATTTATTCAGACATATATGTTTTGACAAAAATACAATTAATTATCTGATATTATTTTAGATTATTCGAAATTGATCAAAGAAGATTAGGTCATTAAAAAACTTATCGATTATGGGGGATCGTTTCCTTTATAATTATAATCAATATAAATAAAAGTTCATAAAAATTAAATAGATGAAACGAAGAGACCTTTTTAAAACGGCTGCTATCTTTGCTGTAAGTCCACTGTTTAACTCATTGGCACAGGCAAGCAATCTTCCCTATCAAAATACCTCATTGTTAAATCCTGAGATTAAGTCAGTAGAAATAACTCGTTTTGGAGATAGCCGCGACTGGTTTTTTGATCAGCGTTATGGAATGTTTGTGCATTGGGGTTTGTATTCCATTCCCGGATGGCACGAACAACACCAATGGCGCGCAAGAGTACCAAGAACTCAGTATGTGAAGTTGGCCAATCAATGGAATCCAAAGAAATTTAATCCTGAAGAATGGCTCGATTTGATGGAAGAAGCGGGTATGAAATACATCACGCTAACCACCAAACATCACGACGGGTTTTGTTTGTGGGATACGAAACAAACAACCTTCAATACAATGAATACGCCTTATAAGAAGGACATTGTCGGAATGTTGTCGGATGCCTGTCACAAACGGAAGATACCGCTTTGTCTATACTATTCAATAGTTGACTGGAATCAACCCAACTATCCTAATTTAGGACGTCACCATGAACTTCCACCTCAACCGCAGGATTCACCTGACTGGGACAAATACATGGTCTTTCTGAAAGAACAGGTGCGCGAGCTTTGTACGAACTATGGTGAAATTCATGGAATCTGGTGGGATATGAATGTTCCCATTTATAAAGATCCATCTGTGAATGCTATGATCCGCCAGCTTCAACCTAAAGCAGTGATTAATAACCGTGGTTTTGATGATGGTGATTTTGGAACTCCCGAACGTGATTATGACAGTGGCGCAGCAGAGGCCAAAGGATTCGATAAGCTTGTCGAAGCCTGTCAATCGGTAGGGATGGAAAGCTGGGGTTACAAAAAAGATGAAGATTACTACACCGACCGGCATCTGATCAGCAGCATCGACCGTTACCTGGCTCGTGATGCCAATTATTTACTAAACGTTGGACCAACTGGCGAAGGCGTTATACCAACTGAGGCAGCAACTATCCTTCAACGAATTGGCAAATGGAAAGCAACTGTTAATGAATCGTTCCAAAAGGTGCAACCCAATTCTGAATTAGTTAATATACCAGGTAGCCTAGTTACCAAACGTGACCGTACGCTTTACATTCACCTGAATAAACTTCCAGTTGGGAATGGATTAAAATTAAAGCCCATCAATGTGTTACCATCAAGAACAACTTTATTAAATACTGGAGAGGCAATCGACTGTGTAGTGAATTTGTGTCCAAGCGATCATGCTTCGCAACAACCATATCTGCGTTTACGGAATCTACCAGTAAATGAAATGGCTAATACTGTGCTGGTTGCTAAACTAGAATTTGATCGACCGCTGGATCAAATCAGTATAAAATCGATGCAAGTGACTAATATTGAGTTAACCAAATAATATCCAATATTTTAGTATGCTTATAACATCTAATTTTTGAATATACTTGCCTAAAAATTATGAAATCACTCATACAAAGTCATTACTGTCGAACTCTTGTTCTTAAAAGCTATTGTTTGTCAGGTTAAAGCAACCGTAATATCGCCAATTCACTTTTGGAATTCAAACTGTGAATACAAGATCGTTCTGTACGTTCAAAATATTTTAAACAATAATTAATTTGCTTAGACATTTTCTTACCATGACGATAGTCCAAATCTGACAGGTTTATAGTTAGCTAACCTCCCCATCCACCAGCGTATCCACCATACAGATCCGGGTAACCTGGGCTTCGTGAATCCATTGATGTTTCATAAATGGTTTTATAGTTTATTTTGAGTGTTAGTAAAAGTGATAACCGACCGGCCTCCACACCGGCGGTTATTTTTTTGGGAAATTGCGATCTCGTTATCCCTTCAGTTTCCCTACCAAAATAATAGAAAAAAACCAGGATCTGCTCCGATCTACCGCCCCATCCACCAACGCATCTGCCAGATTCAGTTTCTTAACCTGTGATTCGTTGATCCGTTGCTGGTAATTACAAAACCGTTGCTACTTATCTTAAATATCCCTGATAATATTTAAGAAGTCTTCCAGTTTATAGGCGCCATCAACTGTGCGTCGTTCGTAAACCATAAAGTAACGGAAATCATTACCGGCTTTGCTTTTCCAGAGATCGCCGAGTTTGATTTTTTGTTCTGCATCGAGGTGGTCGCCTTTGGTTTCAAGTAAAATGGTTTTGCCGCTTTTTGTTTGGATAATAAAATCGGGATAATGATTGATAAATCCGTTTAACCGGAAACCTTTCCGTTCGATGTTCCTGGTCCAAAAGGCAATATTACTCATGTTACCAATCTCGTTGATTACACGCTCTTCGTAACCATTCATGCTCCCCTCGCGCTCATACAACGACTTGGTAATCGCTTTCGATGTTTCTCCCGGAGAAATGGTTTTGGGCAAGGTAAACGATGGTTTTATAAATACCTTGTCGGTATCGAGAAAATCCTTGAATTTCTGCTCTGCAAAAACCTCAGATAAAGCCTTTATTTTCAGTTTTATCTTATCAGTGTATGAATATTCATTATTAGCAAGATCGCCAAACTGGTCGTCTTTGAAATCTTCTAAAATCCGTTTAACGTACCTTTCAATTTCTTTATCGGGAATTGGGTATATATTACCGATGATATCCATAATCCGTTTTGTGAAATTCTTAACACGGCTTTCTTTTCTCGTCGGATCAAGAATATAAGTCATAATGCTTTGTTTTACTTCGCCGTCAAGCCTGACAAACGTAGGCGTATGTTCTTTAATAGTTTCGTCGAGATCTACTTTATAAAGTTCGGAGGTAATACTGTCAAATGCAATATTGGTATCAGCCTTGCTCAATGCAAAACCGTCCAAAAGATTTTCCTTCTCCAAAGGCAATTCTTCTTCACGTTTCCCGAACAAATCATTTGCAGGAACCTTCAAATAAAATTGTGGCAGGTGGATGCTTTCTGCCTGTTCTTTGAAAATATCTTTAATAAAATATGTTTTCACAAGCTTTTGTATTTCGTTAGGTAATGAGGTCAGGTTGTTAGCTTCCATTTCAGAAACTATTTTCTCAAATGCTTCAGTTTGCTGGATGGCTGTTTGTTCGATTTGAGAAATCGAATTACCAGGCAAAGTGACATCTGAAGGAACTAAAATCCTTGTTGTATCAATATCCGAAGTAATATCTTCTGTTGTCACTTCGGTGACAGGAAAAGCAGTCAATTGTTGAGCCGGCTCTTGCTTTTTTGCCTCTTCAAGCATTTCGGGATCTGCTAATTTGAAATCCTTATCGCTGAAACCCGCCTTGTTTAAGCCTTTTACAATATTGTCTAACGTTTCAAGGAATTTGGAAGATGCCGTTAAAACATAGCTCAGATTGAGCAACGGAAAATTGTGTTTCATCACATAAGGCTGCCGCAGCACACGACCTAAAATTTGCTCAACATCAATAGCCGATGATTTGTCAGCCAGCGAAGCCAGGATGTAGGCAAATGAGCAATCCCAACCCTCTTTCAGTGCATTGTTGGTAATGATATAACGCACCTGACAATCCCTGCTCATCAGATCCTCGCCTTTTATCTCGTTGACGTAAGCCGTTTTAATTTTGATCTGGTCAGCAGGAATTTTGAGTTCAATCAGCTTTTCCTTTAATTTCTGAACATTCGATTTCTCTTCCGCTTCGTCTTTGAAGTTCTTGCCGTTTATAGGTTGCGCCTGAAACAATACTATCGGCCGGATATATTTACCGCCATGCTTTTCTTCTTCAATGGCTTGCATTTCCAACCGCTTTTGCAACTGCAAAGCCGAATTGATGACTTCTGTTTTGTCCTGATGATTATACACAATTACAGGCAGTTTGACCATGCTCTCCTTTTTCAGTTCCAGTGCATCGATAAAACTGATGATGTTGCTGTTATTCCTGGGGGTTGCAGTAAGGTCGAGTATAAAACAAGGATTGATCACCTTCAACATATCGACACTCAAATCACTCTCGGCATTGTGACTTTCGTCGACCACAACTAAGGGATTCAGGTATTCGATCACCGAACCAAGTGTTATTTCATTGTCGTTACCCAGAAGACTTTCAAACGATTGGAGATTGCCATTCTCCTGAAATACTTTTCTGTCTTCCTTGTTTTTGGCCCTCAAACTATCGAAGCTGAAAACCAGAATATTCAGTTGTTCCTTAATCGAAGTCGCATTAAACCCGCTGCCTTGCAACAAGGTAGCTTTGTCGAAGATCTCGACTTTATTCCCAAATTGCGAATTGATCTTTTGACGGTACGGATGCGAAGGATCTTTGAGATTTTTAATGGTCTGATCTAAAATGGTAATCGAAGGGACAAGCCAGACAACCGCTTTGGGTCGGTCGTAGGCAAAGGCATCAAATATGGACTTGATGGCATTACACGCAATAAATGTTTTACCACCGGCAGTCGGTACTTTGATACAAATATGCGGCACACGTGGAATGGTGTTTTTGTAAGGTTCGATGGCTGTTCCGGCAAATGGGAACAAAGGTGTTTTCGGATGAGTGGTCCAGAAATTATAAAAAGCGGCTTTTACATCTTTCGTTTCCTGTACCTGTTCCAAGAATGATGAAAGGTCGTTGATGACTTGTTGTTGGTAGGGTTTAAGTTCCATTTAAATTTGTTCCAGTTTGGTTATCCAGTCATTAAATCGTGGGCATTTTGAGCGTATTTTGCCGATGCCAATCTCCTGAGCCAACAATGAGCCAGCGGTTACTTTAGAGTAACCATGAATTATTTTTGACAATCGTTTTGAAGGTGCAGTTTCGCTACTGTCGTTGATCATCTCGGGATTCGGGTTGTTTTCAAACGTTTCTATCAGATACCCGTAATCGGCAAATTCATTTTTCTCAAATATGTTCTCAAATGCTTCAATATCAATAAAAAGCAATCCTTCAAACTCATGGAGCTGTATATATGGAACGAATCGCCGCCTTACATCGGCTCTGATATCATTTTGCATTCCATTTTCGAGCATTGTCATTCGCTCGTTTTTATCAGGTAACTTTTGAGCTTCCGTCCATTCAGGAAAGTTGTGATGGGCATGAATACCATAATAATCGATCAACGTTGTCACAAAAGCAGTAGGATCTTGCAATAGATGCAACTCAATCTGATGTTTCAGCGCTTCCCAATTTACAATGCCGCCATTATTTTTCTTAATGACAGGATTTTGCAAAAAAATACTACACTTATTGAAGTGAGGCTGCAACACATCTTTGCAAAACGACTGCTCTGTTTGTCCTTCACCGATAATAATAATCCGTTGCATACTATTTATTAAAGGGTTGAGCAGCATTGAGTATATTACGTTCCCACAAGTCCCCCAGCGTATAGTCTTGCAACCAGTTCTTCAATGATGCTGAATCAAGTCGCTTGAAAATAGTTTGATTCTCTTCTTCACTTTTATCCATTACCAATACATCTTCAGGAGAAAAATGACTGATTAATCCCGGAGATTGAGTCGCGATAATTACCTGTGACTTGTCAAATGCTGATACACCTTGAATCATTCCAGCCAATTTACCAATGGCGAAAGGGTGCAAACCTAATTCCGGTTCATCAATAACAATTACGGCGGGTGGTTCCGGTTGCATCAACAAGGTAGCTAAAGCAATAAAACGCAATGTACCATCCGAAAGCTGATAGGCAGAAAAATTCGATTGCAGGTCACCTTTATCTACCCAGCGCAATTCGATTTCCTTTTCATTAAGTCGGTTGGGTTCCAATATCAATTTATGAATATATGGGGCAACCGACTGAATGGTCTTTTCGATTCTGCTGAAAACTTTTGCGTGTTTTATTTTTAAGAAATATAAGAAAGCCGGAAGATTTCTGCCGTCCTGCTTTAAAAACAAATTATCGTTGATATCACACTCTTTTCGCAACAATGAAGTGGCAGATGTATCATGAAAATGAAACGCCTGCAAATTGGCAATATAATTTCTCAAATAAACATCCCTAAAAGAATCTGAAACCGCACATCTACTTTCCTCAATATAACCATAGGAATAATAATGGTGTGAATTATTATCTCTTATAACATTATAACCAGAAGCTTCCGTTTCGATAAATAAACCCCCTTCGGTATTTTGAGCCAAAGAAAAATGATAGGCATTGTTGTCTGTGGAATTGTTTTTAAAAATAAGTTTGCCAAAGAGTGTTTCGGTAGTTTTCCTCCCGAAATAGAGAATATTATCCGCCTTTTCCTCCATCACGTAACGCTGTAAACGTTGATTATAAATGGCATTGATCAACTTAAAGAAAGATATAAAATTGCTTTTACCAACACCATTACTACCAATCAGAATATTAATTGGCTTCATTTCCAACTTCATCTCCCTGATTGATTTGTATCCTTTAATTTCAATATATTCAATCATTGTCGTCGATTTAAAATCTTGTAATATCCCTAGGTATTTTTTTAAATATCAGATGATGCTTTGTCATATACTCCTTCGTTAGCAAACAATTATCAGCGTAAATCACATACTGCTCGGCCCTGGTTTTCATCGTAGCCAGAAACGCATGATTCAGCGTCGTCACCCGATCATTCTCATAATTAAAATAATAGGCCGTATCGTTGTGTTTGCCCAGGTATGAGTTATAATTGATTAGTGATGAGTTATTCCTTACCAACTCATCACTTATCACTCCTAACTCATAACTTGTATGCGTTTCGCTGTACCAAATATACGCCCTTATCTTTTCAATCCCAACCAATTCGTTTAAAACACCCGCTTCAATAAATAGCGGCTGCCCCAATTCAAAATAATCGAAACTACCACCTGTTCCCTCTTTATCGCCATAACCGTTGATAACCCTTTTAACCCTTTCGGCAGTAATGGTTTCGGCATAATCTTCCATCTCAATCAAGATAAACTTCCGGTTGCCACCATCTTGTTTGTTTAAATTGAGAACGGCATGGGCTGTGGTGCCCGAACCAGCAAAGGAATCTAGGATCGTATCATTACAATCAGCAATTTGAGAGATAAGTTCCTGAATAAGCTCAAATGGTTTCGAAAACTCAAATAACCTATTATCAAATATTTGTTGGATAGAATTAGTTCCATCCCTTGTAAAATAATTTTCTCCAATAATCGAAGAATAGCCAGTAACATCATCTTTTAACTCATTAAAAAATTGCTTTTTTCGAGGACGCCCACTTGCTAGTTTAGGCCAAAGAATGCGATCTTCTATGATCATACGCCCCATTGTATTTCGATCATACCTCCATCCCATTTTAGGCTTTCCATAATTTATTAGCGTATTTGGATCAATCAAATCAAAATGCAAATTAGGTCTTTGTTTTTCATCTAATAATCCAACCATATTTGCACTCTGCCAAGATCCGCGTGGATCACCATCTGGATTTGAATATTGACTATAATCCCTTTCCAAACCTTTTAAAGCTGTTCCATAACAAAAAACATACTCATGGTCATTTGACACCCTATTTATATTTCTATTGTCTTTATTTTGTCTTGATTTCCATACAAATTGACATACAAATCTATTTCGACCAAAAATTTCATCACATATTAATTTCAGATTTGCTTGTTCGTTGTGGTCTATTGATATAAAGATAGCACCGTCCTCTGCCAGTAATTTATGTAGCAATTTTAACCGTGGATACATCATGCACAGCCATTTGTCGTGCCGGCTAAGGTCTTCGCTCTCTTTGCCAACTACTTGCCCTAACCACTTTTTTATTTTTGGATCGGTTACATTGTCATTATATACCCATCCTTCATTACCAGTATTATAGGGAGGATCGATGTAAATACATTTGATTTTGCCTTCGTATTCGGGTAAAAGAGATTTCAACGCTTCGAGGTTATCGCCGTGAATTATTTTGTTACCACTATTGGTTTCTTTGTCAGTTTGATTGCTATTATCAAAACCGTAAACGTGTTCTAATACTTTAAAAGGCACATCCATATGATGATTAATAACCTTCTCTTTTCCTATCCAGTGTAATGTGGGCATAAATATATTTAAAAATCGATGCTGGTTTGAATCGGTTAAAATACACAAAAAAATTTAACTAAAAGTAACCAGATAATCGCCCTAAACCTGAATACTCAACAGGTCAATACTTCGGAAAGAGCGTAACTATTCTGTTTAATTCATCTGCCGAAACCGAATACTCATCCTTTGCGTATATCAACTTACCAAAACCAACATATTACCACCTATGATAGCCGAGATAATAGAAAAGAACAAGGATCTGCTCCGGTCCACCGGCCCATTCACCAACGCATCTGCCAATTTCAGCAGCACAACCTATGATTCGTTGATCTGTTCTTTTAAAGCAACACAAATCGTAAATAGTTCATCAACTTTTGCGACGATGCAGTGTTGTCAGTCGATTATTGATATCCTCTACCGTCACTTTTGTTGGCAGAAAAGATGAAAACATCACAGATATCAATTTCGCCTAGCTCTTTCTTGTTGATTTCGCTCAACGCAGGTTGTTGAAAAGATTAAATCAGTAAGATTATGATTCACCAAACTTAACCAATTATGAGCAAAGTTTTTTTAAATGTGAAAATTAAAATATGTCATTTTGTATTTTGGCAGGTAAACCGAATGAAAACAATATGGTTGTCATGTAAAATCGAGGGAAAATGGATCTGAATAAACCTCAAATTGGCAAAAATACCTGAACAATGCCTGGAATTTATCATCGCTCACGAAATGGTTCAATTCCTGGAGAGGCAAAAATAGGCACTGTAAACACAATAATTTGTCCGATTGTTGGAGAATAATCAGCAATTAATTCTTAATAAATGAAAGGCATTAAATTTTTGCGAGGATCGGAAAAATGTTATTAAACCAGAATCCGAAAATTTGACACAAATTCTCCTATGAGATACACTACTTATACACATCTTTAATTAAACCTAGTAATTATATTATAATTGCGATCATTTAGCTACATTTGGCATCCTGTTTTAACCAAAACTAAAGTAAATGACCGAAAAGGAACGAATGGATGGTTTTCTTTTTGAGGAGTTGAAAAATGGAAACTCTCGTGCTTTTGATAAGATTTTCAACGATCGATATCCGAACCTGTGCCGTTTTGCATATTCAATTGTCCATGATGAAGATACTGTCCATAGCCTTGTTCAACACGTTTTCATTAAATTGTGGCAAAATCGGGCTTCGTTAAATCATATCGATCACCTGACACCTTACCTGACAATAATGGTCCGGAATCATTGTCTCAATTTTATCAAGCACGAAAAGCGAAATGCAAAATTAGAAGATATCCCTGCGGATGCACAAGCGGAGAACACAACAGAAAATCAAATTGATGCACATGACTTTGAAGAGCATCTGATTTTAGCACTCGCCTCACTGCCCGAAAGATGCAGGATGGCATTTGAATACAGCCGGTTCGAAGATTTCACGAATAAAGAGATCGCCCTAAAGATGGAGATCTCAACCAAGGGCGTTGAAGCATTAATTGGCAGGGCGCTTAAGTCATTGCGCATCTCATTGGTTGACTATTTACCTTCATCGAAGAAAAGCAATTCGAAAAGCCCCATCCTATTTGCACTTTTTCGGAAAGCCTTTGGCAAACTCAGTGCAAAATAAAACATCAAAGTTTTATTTCCCGATTGAATGCAAACACTGACAGATCGTGATTCAAAGGATTAATAAATTATAGATCCAATCTCTGCGTTTCCCTGCGTCCTTACGGGAAAGAACGTTTTAGTGAGAAAGAAGATTCCATTCCACTCAAAGTCCTTCCCTTTCTCCATCAAAATTTCTCAGCTTCAATTTTTCTTCATCCCCTATGTAGGGTACTCATGCCCTTTATTTGTCATTTCATTGAAACGAGCAAATTCACTGAACAATATTGCGGATTGAAATAGTACAGGCGAGTTCCATCCGACCTTTAAAAAACAAATCATCTACGGATGAAAACGACCAAACATGAAAATTGAAAACGACAATATATACGATCTGATTGCAAAGTCATTATCAGGCGAATTAACTGATGAAGAATCAGTTAATTTAAACGACTGGATAATGGCTGACAAATCAAATCTTTTGGAATACAATGATTTTAAGGAGATTTGGAAGCATTCCAATCGCCTGGCATTGCCTTCACAGATTGATCTTCCCAAATCCCTTGTTATAACCCGTAAAAAAGCGGGTATTGACAGAAAACAGATTAAATGGCTTATTGTTTTCGCACAA
>JGI24142J45722_1000870_pt1 | contig 15985 bp, 9 predicted proteins | sample BarGraIncu00431A_FD_45722 | JGI IMG/M metagenome (IMG submission 45722) | reverse complement strand
CTTCTGACACTGGTCAAGCTAGTAATATAATAAACCAGTTGAAGGAGATTGTGGTCTTATGCGTAAAATGAATTTGTTATTTGGAGCTCTGGCGTTAGGTCTTGGCGTAATAGTTGGAACCCTAGGTGTGTCTGTTCTGGCGAATCCGAGTTCCTCGGGATCTTTTATCTCGAAGTTAAGGGGTCAGGACAATGTTAAAACTGTGAGCGGCGTAGTTAGTGACTCAACGCAAACCCCACCCGCCGATAACACAGTAGCGGATGCTCTTTACAATCCTGACGCAGTGTTGAATGGCGCTAATCCAGCGCCCATCTTAAACCAGGCTCAGCTACAAATCGTAGCAGACTATAAACAAGATATCGGTATTTTCTTCGGAGCCTGGAAATCAGCGGACGTAAACGCCTTTCGTCTGGAACTAGCCAAAGGCTACACTGGGGAACTATTAGAGAAGCATGCCAAACGAGCGGAAGAATTCTTAGTTCAAGGCATCGGCTTAGATGTCACTCAAATAACCTTTGACCAGGTTGACGTGGAAAGCTCAAATGCAAATACGGCAACACTTCGAGTGAATTACCATTACAAGGCAAAGGATTACAGCTTGGCAGATAGGGCGGCCATCGGGGAAGAACATGAACAAAACGTGCAGGCAAGAGTGAATATGCTGAAACAGAGTTCACGTTGGATGATTACAGGAGAGAGTCCAGTACAATAAACATTTGTGAACTACCGTGATAAATTATGTGATTAAAAAGATGATTCCTTACAGGAGTCATCTTTTTAGATTCATGGCGACAACGCCGGATGTTTTTAGTATCTAATGAGCCACGGATGACGTTGGTGTTCGTCCAATGTCTTCGTGACTGCTCGCGCTAGTGCTAGTCTAGCTTTTATCCTTCTTGCAAATGGGTATAGGCTAATGATGAAAAGAAATCATAAAATTACCGCATATCCAGCGTATATTAGCATCAAGATAGGCCAAAATAATTATACGACAGTAAATGTCAGCTTTCATTGTAATAGTTGTAAATATATGAAAGTTGTAGTAAAATTTAGAACGGTAAGTTCAAGGACTGGTTTGATTGAGAAGGGGCTGAGCTATGTGTTATTTCGTAAACGGACATTGATTTTAATGCTGATTGACGCTATGTTAATCAACCTGGCAGCTTTCGGTAGTTTTTATTTGCGATTCCAAGAAGGTATCCCGTTAGAGTATTATCAAACGTATTACAATACAGCCATAGCCGCAACTATTTTATATATCGCGGTTTTTTATGTTTTTGGCTTATATAATCGGATTTGGCAGTATGCGAGCACAGGGGAATTGCTCTCCATAGTTTACGCAGTAACTGTTGGGACGGGCGGAACGGCGGCAGTGGTCTATTTTTATGGCGTCGCTCTGGCATCCACTCATCCGTTCAGATTGCCTCACACAGCCGCAATGTTACTATGGCTTGCAATGGTCTTTTTAATAGGAGGTTCACGGTTTATTTGGCGCATCTTACAAGAAAATGCGTTTGACCGCCATGTTCCTGGCTCGCAGAAGCAGGTGCTTATTGTAGGAGCAGGCGATGCCGGAGTATTAGCAGTACGTGAGTTGAAAAATCGGAATTATCGGGATGGACGCCCTATTGGATTTATTGATGATAACCATTCGAAGCAAAAGTTGCAGCTGCTTGGAATACCAGTTCTAGGCTCGCGTAAGGATATTGGTCGAGTTGTAAAAGGCCATAATATTGATGAGGTCATTATAGCTATGCCCTCAGCCTCAGGTGAATCGGTTCGGGAGATCGTGGAAATCTGTGAACATTCTGGGGTCGACCTAAAGATAATGCCTGGTGTGTATGACATCATTAGTGGTGACATCAGTGTCAACCCTATTCGCCAAATTCAAGTGGAAGATTTACTGGGTCGCGACGCAGTTTGCGTAGATTTAGAAGAAGTAGCAAGCTATGTTGCAGGAGAGACAGTGTTCATCACAGGCGCCGGTGGCTCTATTGGCTCAGAAATTTGTCGTCAGATTGCCAGGTTTAATCCAGGGAAGCTTGTCTTGCTTGGACATGGAGAAAATAGTATCTTTGAGATCGAACAGGAGCTACGTGACGAGCATCCCGGGATCGACTATATAACAGAAATCTTGGATATTAAAGACAGACAGAAAGTGAACCTGATTTTTGAAAGATATAGGCCAGGAGTCGTCTTCCACGCTGCAGCTCATAAACATGTCCCTCTAATGGAACGAAATCCTGAAGAAGCCTTGAAAAACAATGTCATTGGTACACAAAATCTGGCGGAAGCAGCCGACAAAACAAGAGTAAAAATCTTTGTTTCAATCTCCACAGATAAGGCGGTTAACCCAACCAGTGTTATGGGAGCAACCAAGCGAACCGTAGAGATGCTGATTCAAAGCCTAGATCTTCGTTCGCAAACTAAGTTTGTAGCCGTTCGGTTCGGAAATGTCTTAGGTAGCAGCGGAAGTGTCATACCCACGTTTAAGAGACAGATTGCCAAAGGAGGTCCAGTAACGGTTACCCATCCTGATATGGTGCGCTATTTTATGACGATTCCAGAGGCTGCTCAATTGGTCATTCAAGCAGGGGCCATGGCCAAAGGTGGAGAAATATTTATTTTGGATATGGGCAAGCCTGTTAAGATCGTGGATCTTGCAAAAGACTTAATCCGGCTTTCGGGCTTCAAACCGGACATCGATATTAAGATACAATTCACAGGGATTCGGCCAGGAGAAAAACTTTATGAGGAATTATTAACGGCTGAAGAAGGCATCACCTCAACGAAACACAGTCGGATTTTTGTTGCTAAACCGTCTGTTATTGACATCAAACTTCTTGAAGAACTAACGCATATTGTTCGAGAACGTGGCAGTTATTTAACGCGAGATGAAGTCATCGAATTATTGCAGTCAGTCATTCCCAGCTTCCATAAGACGGCAAAAAAAGCAGTAGCCAGCAAACTTTCAGGATCAAAAGGATAAGCAAGTAATAGTTTAGTACTATAGTAAGAGTTACTTGTGTGTTGAACAAATTTATGTGGAATGAGGGAGGGATGAGCTTGTTGTGGGTTGTATTTTTGGTGACCATTCTGGTTGTCGGTTGGGGGTGGAAGAACTCACACTATTTGCTTCCCCTTCTAATTTTATGCCTACCTTTAGAGATCTCTAGAACCTGGTTCCCTCACTTGCTCATGTTAGACAAATTTGGTGGATTTGTCGGTGTTATTTACTTTGGCCGAATTCTTACCTTGGCGGTCATTGCCTATTTTATTTATAGCCTTCTAAGGTCAACGAGCGCGAATCACAGCCTTAAAAGTGCCCGCGATCATTTCGTAGAGACCTTGCGTTCGCCATTATTTATTGCCTTAGGGAGTTATATCGTCTGGGGGACATTCTCGATAATATGGTCTATAGATAGGCTAATGACGATAGTTGGTGTCGCTCGATTAGCACTTCTTTGGGTCTTAGGTGCGGCTGTTTACGACCTTGTTAAACGTCGAGATGGGTTTGCCATGGTACCCATAGCATTCTCAGCTGTTTCTTCCTTCTTAGCAGGTATCGGTGTTTATGAGCTAGTGAGTAAACACTACATCTGGTTAGGGGAAACTTATCTCCAGTACAATCGGATTAATGCAACGTTTGTAGACGTCAACATATACGCGCGTTTTCTTCTGATCGGTTGTCTCGCCACAGCTATGTTGATACCCAATGCGACCAGAAAGGGGCGGATAATGGGCGTAGTGGCCTTAGCGCTTCAGTTGGCGGCACTTGTGGGAACTGGGTCAAGAATGGGTTGGATCGCCATGATTATCATAGCGATAGGTCTTGGGGTGTTAGTTCCCCGGCGAGCCGTAATTTTTTCTATCTTGGGAGTTTTTGCATTATCAGGGATGAGTATTCTACTCAATCATGAGCTTCTTGTGCGTGTCCTTGAATTAACGCAGAACTTTGGGGCGGCATCTACAGATAGGCGTTATTTGATCACTTCCGGGGTACACATGTTTACACATCATCCCGTGCAAGGAATAGGACTAGCAGGATATCAACATGCAATGCTAACAACATATGCTTCTGTAGGACTAGGGGTGAATCTTTCCCATACAGCCCTGATTACTACTGCTGCAGAGCTGGGGATTGTAGGGCTAGGTGTCCTTGCAGTCTTTTTCGTATATCTGTATGGAGGACTTCCCCGCACATGCAAACGCCTTAAATACGCTAGTCAGCATTTTCTGGACACAAAACGTTATTACTGGGAAATTTTTGTGGTTCTAGCTATTACAGCAATTTTCATTAGTGCTCAGGGGGAAGGCCGATTCTTGGAAGATCCCTACTTATGGATATTAACGGGCTACTTAACAGCAGTGCGTAATACTGAAAAAGTTGATTAAAGTAGAGTAGAGCTATATTTCCCTAGTTACGGCAGAACACTTTTATCTAGACAACACGTAATATGACTCCATGGCTTGCTAAACTGAAAAAATAAGTCTCTTGAATTCCCACTGCTAGGAATTTGAGAGGCTTATTTCTTATATGCTGGCACATCGGACGAGCCAGTGCCTGATGCAGTTAAGGAACTTTGTCCCTGCTTTAATTAATGAACCGTTAGACCCTATAACTAGGACTTTCGACTCAATTCATCTTTAAAAAGATATTTACCTCATTTAGCTAAAGGACTTTGTACTTTTATGTAGAAAAGGTAAAAGAGAAGCGGGGATTTAGCTTTGCTTAAATGGACCTTAAGGAGTGTCATCAATGAAGAGGAAGCTCATTAAATTACTCTTTGCCACGATTGTTATCAGTGGATTTTACGCAGGAATTGCCAGTGCAGCACCGCTTGCCCTGAACACAGATCGCTTAGGGGGGGTTGACCGGGTTGCCACGGCTATCGAGGTTTCAAATGAGGGTTGGAAAAAAACTGCCAATACTGTCATCCTTAGTGAGCTAAAAGCTTACCCGGATGCACTATCCGCGACCCCGTTGGCCAGACAACTTGACGCTCCGATTCTCCTGACAGACGGTAAGACCTTAGATCCCCGTGTTAGCACAGAACTAAAACGCTTGAACCCGACCCATATCGTCATTTTGGGCGGAGAAGCTCTTATATCGAGCGCCCTAGCTAAGAGTCTGGAGAAACCCGGCCTCGAAGTGGAACGCATTGGAGGAAAAGACCGCTATGAAACCTCTGCCATGATTGCCAAGAAAATCCCCAGTGATACTGTTATCTTTGTCAATGGAGATAATTTTCCGGACGCACTGGTGAGCGCTCCTTACGCTGGGATTAAACAAATTCCGCTTCTTTTAACCCAGGCTAGAGGAATTCCAGAACCGATCCGTCAAGTCTATAGTCAACGGAACCCGACCCATGTTCTCGTCGTCGGAGGGACAACGGCCGTACCCGACAGCACGCTGAACAATATATCGGTTGAAAAGCGTATTGGAGGGGTTGACCGCTATGACACAGCCGCCAATATTTACCGATATGCCCAGGCGACGTACTCTTCTTCAACAGCCTATATTGCTTCTGGGGAGGTATTCGCCGATGCCATGGTCGGAGCAGCTTTGGCTGCCAAAACGGGTGCCCCTCTCTTCTTAACCAAAGCAACATCACTTCCTGCTACCACCACCTCAGTCTTAAGTTCAGCGGCTACACAAACCAATCCCATACAGACAATCTGTATCTTGGGCGGAACAAGCGTTGTTTCCACGGGCGTCTCAAGGACCCTAGAAGGGAAACCCGTTGGTCTCTTGGGGGATCAAATCATTGTGGTCGATCCAGGACATGGTACCCCAGATCCAGGCGCGGTAGGACCAGCCGGCACGAAGGAAAAGGACAATAATTGGGCAATAGCACTAAAATTAACAACCCTGTTACGCGCGGCGGGTGCTCAAGTCTATCTCACGCGAAATGGTGACGGCTCACCGGCAAGTCCTTATAACAAACACGATGATTTATGGTCGCGCGTCAATACGGCCAATGCGTTAAACGCAACACTCTTCATCAGTATTCACAGTAATGCCTGGACGCCTGAGTCCCATGGTACTGAGACCTACTACTCTAACTCGTTTAATGAATTCCACACTGAGGCTGAGAGTTACAAGTTGGCGAAGGCAATTCAGGATAAGGTTGTCCAAAATATAGGACGCACTGATCGTGGAGTAAAAGATGGCGATTTTACCGTTTTAAACCACACTAAAATGCCTGCCGTTTTAGTTGAAGTCGCTTTTACCTCCAATCCAACGGAGGAACAATTACTGGCGAATGATAGTTTCCGAATGAAAGCTGCGACGGGAATCTATCAGGGTATTTTAACTTATAAGGGGTTATAGTCTTATGCGAAATACTCAATTTTGAGGAGGATTTTATTTGAAGAATATGAAAAAATGGGTTAACAAAAGTTTAGCCCTTTTTCTTTTAACTCTATTAATGTTTAGTAGCATTCCGTTTAATGCTTTCGCAGCTACTTCGCCCACGCAAGCAGATATCAGCAATCAGGTAACCTATTGGGCGCGACATTACAATATCCCTCCAGTTGTGCTGAAAGCGATTACATGGCAAGAATCAACTTGGCGTCAATTTAACCTCGACGGTAGTCCGCTTATTGGATATGACGGTATAGGTATCGGGCTAATGCAGATTTCGGACTATGCTAGAGGCGTGACGAAGGATCGGATTTATGGTAAAGAAAGAATCGAAACTTCTATTAAAGTAGCAGAAAAATTCGTCTCCGCTACAACTGCGATTCTAGCTCCATCTGCAAATGCTAACTTGGTGGATGCTTTAGCGGCAGCGCCATTGGCTGGAAAAAAATCTCCTATCTTATTGACCGATAACAATACACTGAGTCCTGCTACTAAAGATGAACTGATGAAACTGAAGGTAACGAAGGTATATGTAGTCGGAGCGATCGACGCAGCTGTCGTCGAGCAAGTGAAGGCCATATCTGGAGTTACAGAAGTTATACCTATCAAAGGCCCTACTCGTATTGAAACTGCGGCTTTAATTTCTGATCAACTCACCGGCCCTGCAGGCACGTTCGTAGTTGGCTATAATGGCTTGCCTGATGCCTTGTCAGTAGCTTCTTATGCAGCAGCTAATAACTACTCAATCTTAGTCACTAATCCTGATGGAAGCCTTCCTGGTACTGCTAATAAAGTAGGTAAAGTATATACCGTCGGTGGCGTGGAAAGAGTAAACACGATCCCAGGTGTAGCTAGCCTCGCTGGGTCAGATCGATATGCAACTAACAAAGTAGTGCTCAACACGCTCGCTTACAGCTATAACAGAGCCTATGTTGCTAATGGGACAAATGCACACTTAGTAGACTCTCTCATTGCTTCGTCCTTAGCAGCCTCAGCCGGTGCTCCGATTGTTCTGACAGACACGGCTACTGGCGGAGATGCCACTGCAGCTAGCATAGGTGCAAAACTGGCTAGTGCCGCAGTAGTAGTTGCACTTGGCGGAGATCAGGTGGTTACTGATAATACTGTGAATAAGGTTATTGTTGCAGCACCAGCACGCACTTCTGCTCAACTAGCTTATATTGACAGGCTCAAAACGGACTATGACTATAACATCTCCGAGGGTGCCCGGATCCTGAATCAAAAATGGCAGACGGTTCCGAAAATTGGAGATGGAGACAGGAATAAGCTTGAGAACTGGTATTTTGCGGTCTGGGCATATAACGGTTGGAGCGCTAGGAACAACCCAAACTATGCTAAAAGCCATAGCATCGTTGCTTACCAGGATAGAATTTACCAATTGATGGGGCAGAATTATAACCCCCCATTTACCCAAATATATCAGACAACTCCTTGGGATGTTACAACCTTACCTGAAAGTTTGCCACCCAGTTACGACAGCACTCCTTGGAGCACTCCGACTCCATTCCATTTTGGAGATCTAATCCCACCCGCCTCCTGAGTGGACGGGATCAGCTACCAAACTAGCAAATGGAGATTACTGGTATAACTATGCCAGTTCTACGGCAATTTATTCTCTAGGGTACTTGCCACGGGCTACAATGCCCTGACGGGGGCAGAAAAGCAAATTTTTGCTACTGAATTAATCTTGGCCGCTCAGCGGGTCANAGACTATGGAGAGACTCGGTTGAACAGTGCTAAGACCATGGANGATGTCCAGGTGGCCATGAATGGTTTTGGGCAGTGCTCCAACTTCCTAATGTCGACTCAACAGCTAGGCAAAAAGCACAGGCCGACTATGATAAAGCCCTACAAACGGTTCGGCCCGAGAAATAGAAGGCTCTGAAACCAGAATCGGCGATGCTAGATAATAAATTTTATTTCTTACTAATATTATTTTCATTTTTGTCAGGGCAATTACAATTATGACATATTATTTCAAATATGAGTAAAATCTAACAAATATTACTAAATTTATTGAATTTCATGCAGGAATACTCGTTGCTATGTAGAACAGATTTATAAGAGAGATATCCAAAAGACGAGAGGGGAAAATGACATCATGAGAAAGACTAAAAAAGCCTTAGCGACCTTAGCCATTATGGGTATGGCTGTTACTTTGGCCCCGTTCAATGTATTGGCAGCAACAGGGGTAACGACAGATCGACTGCAGGGTACCACAAGAATTGGAACGGCTATTGATGTAGCTGAACAGTTCCAAACTCCCACAATAGTAATCCTAGCCCCATCTGAAAATGCTCACTTGGTGGATGCCTTAGCAGCAGCACCATTAGCTGGAAAGAATTCTCCTATCTTATTGACGGAGGGCAACACGCTGAATGTCGATACCAAAGCTGAACTAATTAAGCTGAAGGTCACGAAAGTATATGTAGTCGGAGCAATCGACGAAGCAGTCGTTGCTCAAGTGAAAGCTATATCTGGTATTACAGAAGTTATTGCGATCAAAGGTGCTACTCGTATTGAAACAGCGGCTAAGATTTCTGCTGAACTCACCAGCCCTGAAGGTACCTTCGTAGTTGGCTTTGAAGGTTTGGCGGACGCCTTGTCAGTCTCTTCCTTTGCTGCAGCTCATAACTACTCGATCTTAGTAACTAATCCTGATGGAAGCCTTCCTGCTTCCGCTAAATTAGTTGGTAATAAGTACACGGTCGGTGGAGTCCAAAGAGTAAAACGAATTGCTGATGTAGAGAGCCTCGCTGGTTCAGATCGCTATGCTACTAATAAAGAAGTGCTCGAGAAACTCGCTTATAGCTATGACAAAGCCTATGTTGCTAACGGGACAAATGAACACTATGTGGACGCTCTTATTGCTTCAAAGTTAGCTGCCCAAGCTAATGCTCCTATCGTTCTAACGGACACTGCTATTGGTGGGGATGCCGTTGCAGCTTACGTTGGTTCGCAACTCGCTGATCATGCAGTAGTTGTTGCACTGGGTGGAGATAAGGTTGTGACTGTTGATACTGTGAAGAAATTTACCAATTCTGCAACAGCTCAAGAGGCAATCGACGCAGTAAATGCTGCTAATCCAACTAAAGTTGCTATGAAGGCGGCTTTAGAAGCAAATAGTGTGGCATTAGGAATTAACATAACTGGAGACTATAAAGAAGCCAACTTTGTTGCTCAAAACAGGCAAGGATCCGTAGCACAATATGTTATTGACTCTCAAACAGTCTATGGAAGAATAACGTATACAACGATTGGACAAATTCAAGCGGCATTCAATGCTGGAGTTGTATATGAAACCAATAAATTGGCATTCTCAACAAAGGTTGCTTCAGGTACTGAAACAATTGCTGATGTTACAGCGATGAAAGCGACATACCTTGCTCATGGTCAATACAGAGGATATTTTGCACCCGATGGTACTGTGAAAGGAAACGTTGAGCCTATTTTCATAGCTAACTGGGGAACTATTACTAATTTCATAGCAGCTACTCCCGCGGAACAAGCTGCTGCCATTGCAGCGGTTAAAGCAGGAGTTACAGCAACACCACAAACAGTAAATCCTTATTCTATTAATAATGTATTTATCGCGATTCAAGCAGCCCTATAAAACTTTGAAGAACATGAATAAGCAGCCTAGCGGCTGCTTATTCATGTTCATTTCCAAAATAGAGCAATCAAATTTATACCTTATTGCGGTTAAAGTTGGTAAAAGCATACCTCACATTTGACTGTCCATAGTTAAAAATACTACATCATAATATAAGTTTTTTTGTGGTAATGTTTCTGATTTTGTTCTAACTACCCTGCGCTTCATTACAGCCGTTGTCAGTTGGTAGGCCTAAGCAGATCCTTGTTCCTTTGCTCCTTGTTCTGATTTAGTAAAGTGGGGAAGCTGTCCAAATTGCACTGGGCCGTACGTGGTGTTAGCTATGGCGAGAAGATCGTCGCTATATACGGGAGGATTGTAGCTGAAGTGGTTGAACTAGCACAGGAATCAAGTGTAGAACTGGTTTATATATGATTTGACGGATTATCTTTAAAACTTAATAAAAGAACTTTAGATAGGCAAAAAGCTTATCTGCTTTTGGGGCGTTCAAAAGTGGATGAGCTTTTTGCTTATGTCTAATTCTCTATTAATTTAGGCTTTTTCTGTTTCTAGAGGAGCATTTTAATCGTAGGTAACTTTGTAACAGAATAAGTTCGTATCGCCTCAACCAGAACAAGAAAGATAAATAAAAGACTGACAACAATCGATCCTCTAAGCAAAGTATCAAGAGATCTATCTTCACTAGTAGAAATCCAAACCTTGCCCACAATAATTCCAGGCAATAATATCCAACCATGAATGGCTTCTTTATAGGACGTAAAACGCCACAATCCAACACTAAGAAAGAGAATGATAAGGCAGAAGGAACCAGTTATAAGTATCCAAGTATTAAATGTAAAATCAGGAAGCCAACCAATGAATATGCATGTAATTCCATAAGCCATGGCAAAGACGATAATAGTGATTACTTCTGCGAGACCTAGGATGACATTCAAGATACTTCTTAACATTTTATCCCCCTTACAAGTGCATATTTAAACTATTATTTCGGCACACCAAAAATAGAACCCATGAACAACCCTGGACTTGATGATGTTAACTAAATGAAAATTATTAGATGCCAAAATTCATGATTATAATTGTCTATAATTCGTCAACAACCCAATAAAACCCTTTTTTAGGAATCTTGTAAGTCTGGATTTTATCATGCGTACTGCATGCATAATCTTAGTCGCCTGAACTAGACCGCTAATGTTAATATACAAAATAATAAGATTTAATTAAATAATGTTTATTGAGATAAATAAAATAAGAGAACCCGCATATCAGGGGTTCTCTTATTTAGAGATAATAATTTCATAAAAGTACTTTCTTGTTCAAGAATAAGGTCCATCGTTACCTACTCTACGAAAGTGTTGAATCCCCTTTCTTAACACCTAACACACGCAAGCGTAGAGAATCTAGGGCCAGATATGCGACAGGAACGATGACTAGCGTGAGAATTGTGGACGTTGTGAGACCTGCGATGACGACAATCGCTAGGGAGCGGGAAACGATACCACCTTCGCTGGAAATGGCTAAGGGGAGTAAAGCCCCCACGGTTGCCAAAGCGGTCATTAGAATCGGACGAATTCGTGTGACACCAGCTTCGACAAGCGCTTGCTTGATGGGCATACCCTCTGTCCGATTTTGCATGGCACGATCCATAAACACAATGGCATTGGTGACGACAATACCAATGAGCATTAAGAAACCCACCATAGCAGGCATACCCAAAGCTTGCTTAAAGAGGAAAAGCCCCCATAATCCACCGACAAAGATAAACGGTAATGAAAAGAGAATGGCAAAAGGTGCGATCATTTCTCCAAAACCAATCAGCATCACCACATAGACTAGGAGAATTGCAATCGCCATAGCGTACCCAATATTTTTGAAGCCTTCTCCGATTTCTTTACTTTCACCTTCAAAGGTGTAAGTGACCCCGCTGGGGAGATTAAGGGGCTTGATGCGTTTTTCAACTTCCTTTTGAACACCTGAGGAGTTATCAGAGGTGAATTGACCGTTGATAGAGACATACTCTTGTTGATTTAAGCGTTGAATGGAGGTCGGGCCGGGTTGCTCACTGACGGTTGCGACATCCCCAATTTTAACTTGTTGTCCAGTCATCGACGTGACCATTTGATTGCGAATAGCATCCAAGGAACTAAACTCATTCACTTTCAAGCCTAGATTAACATCCGTTGTGCGGCCATTCATGTTGACATTCATCACCGAATCGCCACTAATCATTTCTCTCACATTCATGGCGACCATCGCCGGATAAAGCCCTTTTTGAGCCGCAGCCTCCGAATTCACCTGAACGGAAATCTGAGGTTGGACAGACGAGAGATTAGTACTGACATCTGCCAGTCCGGGGACCCCTTTAATCGCTGCCACGATCATGTCACCCGATTCTTTCAAGGTTTTGATATCAGCGCCATTTAACACCATGACAAACCCAATTCCCGAGGTTAAGCCTTGGGGAGACAGCGAGGACCGAATGTCGGGTCCGAGCTGATCCGTGAAAGCACGCATGTCTTTTTCAAATTGCTTCGTGTCTTCTTGCTTAACGGTATCAGAGAGCTCCAACTGCATGTCAATGCTATTGGCACTGACGTGAGTTTGATAATATTTGACATCAGGTCGGCTACTCAATTGTTGTTCTACCCGCAAAGCCAAATCATTTGACTTTGCGGACGTTGTCCCGATGGGTAAGGTCATTTTAAGACCATAAGATACCGTCTTTTCTGAAGGCATAAAATTCTGAGGGATTTTTGTAATGAGGGCCAACGACCCCACAAATAAAAGCAGTGCCATGAAGGATACAACTAACTTATGTTCCAAAGACCATGCCAACATGGATCGATACCTCTTTTGTAGGCCATTCTCGCGATATTCGTGGTGTTCCATGCGAAGTAGCAGCAAACGAGAGAGTAAGGGGACAACACAGATGGCGACTAATAGAGAAAAGACCAGAGCAATCACGACGCTGACCGCGAACGGAACGAAGAATTTACCCACAATGCCTGGCACAAACGAAAGCGGTCCAAACACAGCGATGGTTGTAATGGTAGAAAACGTAACCGCCTTACCCACTTCGCTTGTCGCTTCAATGATCAGCTGAGAGGTCCGTTCTTCGCTCATGCGAATTCGTCGGTAAATGTTCTCGATCACGACGATGGAATCATCGACAACTCTCCCGACGGCTACCGCCATTCCGGCCAAGGTCATGATGTTTAAGCTATAACCTAGCCATTTCAAGACAATTAACGAGGCGAAGATAGATAAAGGGATCGCTAGAATTGCAACAATCGTGGAACGCCAATTACGCAGGAATAGAAACGTCACCAGCATNGCNAATAAGGCGCCTAGCATNGATTCTTTCACCATATTACTGACAGACTTCTTGATTTGTACTGATGCATCATGGAGTAGGGTTAATTGATACCCACTCGGTAAAATGACCCCTTTAAGCTTTTCTTGGACCTGGTTGACAACTTCTACCGCATTCGTACCTGGCTGATTCTTTATATCTGTGATGACCGCAGGTTTCCCATTTAAGCGCGTCACGACGAGATCCTTCTCAGGGGCATAGGTAACCTCTGCAATATCGGACAATGGGATGGTGCGTATTTTTAAACCCACAGTCGCTGAAGAGCCGTTACTCGCTGTGGTCGAAGAGGAAGTCTTCCCACCTAAACCTTTCAACTGTTCAGACATCGTCGTTCCTGAGGCCTTAACTTGGGCCTGAAGGTCCGTCATTTTAGTCTGAAGCTCCATGATCTGAGCTTGTTCTGCTTGAATCTTTTGATTTAAGCCCTCAATTTCCCCCGGTTTGGCCTTGCCTGAAAACTGAAGCTCTTTGAGACTGGCTTGATCCCCAAACATTGCCGCAGATAATCCATTAATCCCCTGCATAATCTGTATTTGCCCTTGGAGAAGCATTTGACCGCCGGTTAATGTACCGACCCCTTGTCCTAACTTTCCGACCGTTGACCCAACTGCAGTGAACCCTTCTCCGACCGACTTGAAGGCATCCGTAATTCCACTCATGTCTTGGTCAATGGCGACGAGTTCAACCTTTTTAAGGTCCTCTAAGGACTGAGTTTTAGTTCCGACCTGGAGATTTAAGGTCTTGTCATCGACGGTCAGCTGACCTGCTGGTATTGAGATATTGTTGGCTAAAAGCATTTGCTTGACTTGTTCAAGCGTCATCTTTTCTTTCTTTAATTTATCCGGATCGACTCGAATAAACAGCTTTTTCAGGGACATCCCCTTCACATCAACAGAGGAAATACCCTGAATACTGGAAAAGAGAGGTTTGATGTGATCATTTATGTACTCCTGTATCGTCGCCTGATCCGTATTGGCCGTCACACTAAACGTGTAGAGGGCCACGGCAGTAGGGCCTTCTTTAACTATCTTAGGCTTTTGAGCGCCTTCAGGTAGCTTTATTGTGGCTAAAGCGCTGTTCACATCTTTTTCCGCTTCCTCCATTGATTGGTTCAGGTTAAATTCAAGAGTTGCTGCTACATAATCCGACCCAGCACTCACATAGAGATTCTTAACATTCTTTAGTCCGGAAAACGCTTGTTCCATCGGTTTTCCCACATCTTCCAAGACTTGGTCGGGTGTAGCTCCAGGGTATACGACAATAGCCGTCAAATAAGGAATATCCACGTTTGGCATCTCTTCCATTTTCATCGTAAATGAAGAATATAAACCTGCTGCAAGGATGGCAATCATAGCCAGAAAAATAACCCCAACATTTTTCATGGAAAAGCGAATAAATGAATTCAATGGTTTTCCCTCCAAAATCAAAAATACGGTTAAATATATGCCCAAATCCTATCTTTACCACATTTGGTTTCTAAAATGTAAAATTGGGATACAATACCACTAACAAATATAATACGGCGAGTAGGGTTGCGCAAGCAGAAATAATAATATCTACTGGCATTTTACAAAGTGCGACTTGCTGATTATTTTTGTATTAATCCTAATCCAAGTGTGGTATAATATATAGTTGGGTGCCACAAGCGTCTTTTTGCCCGTTGGCGAACCTCACGCGCGATCGTGACATAGTCTGTTTCCGCAGTGATTGAAACATTTTCTGCGCAGTTAATAGATAGAGACGCATTTGGAAAACTTAATAATATAATAAGACAAACAAAGGAGAATGAAAGTATTGGCTACATTTACAGATCTGGGACTCAGTGAACTCGTGATTAAATCAATCATCAACATGGGGTTTGAAGAAACAACACCTATTCAAGAGAAGACAATTCCTTCTGCAATGCAGGGACGGGATTTAATTGGACAGGCTCAAACCGGCACAGGGAAAACAGCTGCTTATGGGATTCCTTTAGTAGAAAGAATCATGGAGCAGGCAGAACATGTTCAAGGGATCGTTTTGGCACCGACTCGGGAACTAGCAGTTCAGGTAGCTGAGGAATTAAATAAAATCGGGCAGTTCAAGCGGATTCATGCTTTGCCTATTTATGGTGGACAAGGAATCGACTGGCAGATCAGGGCCCTGAAGAAACGCCCTCATATTATTGTTGCCACTCCAGGACGTTTAATGGACCATATGCGGAGAAAGACAATTCGCCTGAACGATATTAAAATCCTTGTATTAGATGAAGCGGATGAAATGTTGAACATGGGCTTTTTGGACGATATTGAAACGATTCTCAAAGAGATTCCAGAGGAACGTCAAACCTTGCTGTTTTCGGCAACCATGCCTAGACAGATTCAAAATATCGCTCAGCGGTTTATGAAAGAACCAGAACTGATTAGTATTAAGGCGATGGGCGTCACAGTATCCGATACTGAGCAACATTATGTGGAAGTTTCAGAACGACTGAAATTTGATGTGTTATCACGTATTCTAGACATTCAATCACCTGATTTGGCCATCGTTTTTGCTCGGACCAAGCGTCGCGTGGATGAACTTTCAGAGGCACTGAGCAAGCGTGGTTACTCAGCGGAAGGGATTCATGGAG
>JGI24142J45722_1000866_pt1 | contig 16010 bp, 9 predicted proteins | sample BarGraIncu00431A_FD_45722 | JGI IMG/M metagenome (IMG submission 45722) | reverse complement strand
GCAACAAACAATACAACCATACCTGTGAATATCTATCATATTCAAATGCCCACAGTATATGGTTGTCTATATTCCAAAGGGTTTTATAATACTCATACCACTGCTCTTCCGTATATATTTTAGAGCACTGATTTCCATTTTTAACTCTAAACTGTTCCACTATACTTTCGCCCAATTGTTTGCTATATTTACACTTTTCATTTTTGCTTTCTCTAATATAGTTAAGAAAAGCGTAGGCTTTACGTTCATAAGACGATTTTAAATCCCAATCAAGCGCAAATTGAATTATATCATCGTTGTCATAATCAAAAGCCTCTTTTTCTAGATTATCTAAAATAGCTTCTATTGTATTTATATACCTTGCTAGTTCAGTTCTTTTATTTATGTTAGTTGATTTTTTTAGTCTCTCAATTTGACCATACAAATAGCTTTTACCCATGCTAAAAGTTTCTTCATAATCAGTCTCTATTAGTCCTAATCTACAGTCCAATATTTTCTTCAAATCTTTCTGATGAGATGCTTTCCTAACAAGATATAAGTGGAGTGCTCGTAATGCTATATCAATTGTTGCATAAGTTCTCATGCAAAAAACCACGATATTATCTTCTTGTTCTTTTCTGACCTCATTAAAAAACTTTATTATTGTCTTGTAATTAATTCCACTTATTTCGCTTATATCATGGGCTGATACATATCTTTTAAATTTTAAAAGTTTAATTACACCGTTTTGATATATTTTATACGGCTTAGCTGGATGCCCATCAACTTCCTTTACAAATTTTTTCAAGGTTCCATTTTCAATTAATGCTATTAACTCATTGCTTTTCATTCCTGTTATCTCTTCAACTTTGTCAAGTGAGAAATAATTATATCCTTTAACTACTACTTCCAGATTTATTACCTTTTCTATAGACTCGGAAAAGTCTTTAAAGTCGTATATATCTTTGACGAAAATATCATTCTTAATTTTCATAATACCTTTGCGATTAAGTTTATTTTTTAATATATCATCTACAATCTCAGAATGTAGAAATCTTATACGTTGTTTACCTTTATAAAATATGCGTATTTTATCCGCAGCAATCTGATTTTGCTTAACAAGGAAATCAATCTTATTAGATATGACAATGCCTAGGGAAGCAGACCGTACCCATTTACTATTATTTTCTAGAAGTTTTAATTCTTCCCTGTTCTTTAATCTCTGCAATACGTCTTTTTTAGAAATAAATAATTTTCGTTGTATTCTTAAAGTGGCTATGTCATCCATATCTTGGAAAATTGTACTTTTAAACAAACCTAACATCTTCGTAGCTTCCATTGAAGTTATATATCCTTCTGGTATCCTAATGTAAAAAGGCACTTTACATATCTTGTTTTTTAACAGTCTATCCACTTCTTCCTTTTCAAAATAATGTACTCCATCAATTACAATTCTTTCTACATCACTTTTGTTTATATATTTTTTTAAAGTTACTGTAGTTGTATCAAGAATATCTAGCACCTCATCAAAGCTTTTCATATTCATATTATAATCCCCCTACCTACCAACAAACTTCTCCATCAATTTCAGAAATACATCCTCAGTATTATTTTCAAATTTTTTGCCTAAGCGCCTACTATCACCAATATACACCGATACAGAATCTATGGATTTATCTCCTCTTAGTGCCTGGGCTTGACTTGCGTTGTCCACGGTATCAATTATATTATTTGAAAATACACCCCTACCTATGTGGGTAAACCATCTTCTACTTTGTAGAACTAATGATTGAGATTTTAATAATGGATTTTCACATTTGTCTAATCGTTCAAAAAACTTTTTCTTTAGTTTCCCAAAATAATATTTGTAGCTTTCATAAGACATTGGTTGACCTTTAGCATTTATAAAAACAGCATTATTCTTTCCATTTGCACTGTATTTCATCCTATGCATCTTTAAAAGCCAACCCATAAGTCCAAACGGAGATAACACTTGTTGAAACCTTGGACGTTTTGCAAATCCTTTTGCAGTATTATTCTTCAATTCTGGTCGCAGTGTATTATCTTTAATATTTATTAATAAACCATGTTCTCCATAATTCCCTATAGTTCTTATAGAAGAATAAATCGTATTTACAAGTTCACCTATTCTAAATCCACCAAAAAATGATAATGCAACTCCAAATGCGATTCTATTTACTTCTTCAATTGCAACTTCTAGAAACATTGCTTGTAACTCAGGTGTCATGTCATGCTCATTTCTTAACGTTGCCTTTGCTTCTGGTAAATCAACATCTTCAAAAGGTGCAATTACTACTTTAGTAATCTTTCCATTTTTTTTAATGACTGTATTTACAATGAAATCCTTTTCTTGGCAGTTATCTAACAAATCTCTTTTTGCCATGAAATAGTAAAATTTCGCCAATACGCTTCTATATCTTACTACAGTATCCCTATTAAGACTTCCACAATGGTAATTTAAAAAAATGCTGGCGTGCTCATATTTCAATTCACAAAAACTTCCAAGCCTTAACTTCTCTTGATTATCAAGAATATAATTTAAAAAAGCAGTTAGTTTTCCACCGTTGTCAATCTGTGTTTTAATTTTGTTATTACCAAACTCAGATTTAATAAATTCAGTAAAGGGGTGAACTATATTCTTTCCAGTATTCACATCTCTAAAAATTATCAATCCATATTCTTTCTTAAGAATTCCACCTCTAGTTTCCTTTTCATAGCTATGTCTTTCCATAGTATATTTAAACCCGACTGTCTTTCTCAAATTAATGACTTTACTTTCCAACCTAATCCCACCTATCTACAGAACTTCCCTATATATTTTAATTATATTATATATATCTTACTATAAAATAGGCTTTTCTACAATAAGTATTATGTGGAGAAATCTCGAAGCCAGTAATAACACTATTTATGTTGATTTTATATATAATATTGATATTACCTACACTATGTTATCCATACTTCATCTATTATAATATAATCAAATTCATCCTTTTTAAAATATTCCTCGCTGAGATACTTTGTTTGTCCCAAAGTTTGAACAGTTGCAAATACTACATCACAATTAGTTTCTTTGTTTTTACCACTGAAAAATCCAGTCTTAATGTTTGGCTTAATATTTTTAAAAGATGTTTCTGCTTGATTTAATATTTCCTCTCTATGAGCTACAAACAAAATCTTATTAAATTCCAGCGAATCAAAAGCTGCTAAATAAGTTTTACCTATTCCTGTTGCAGCAACCACTAATCCTTTATCTAAGCCCTCTTCTCTACATTTCTTTAGTTCATATAGAGCTTCAATCTGTGCTCCTCTAGGCTCGTACAGTGGTATTACCTTGCCAAATTCTTCTTTGTTATCTTCTAGTGTTTCAAAAGCATTAAAGATTTTAGGTCTTTTCCACACTGATGAATAACGCCGCATCTCATCATCATCAATAATTATAGAATGATTCAAAAATAAGTCTTCAAAGACATTTTTAAAATGTGTAAAATCCTCTAAGTTTTTATTCTTATTTAATCTATAATTCCATTCAATGCCACTAGTTAATGCGGAATTTGACATATTAGAAGATCCTATAAAAACATCTCCGTCCCCTTCATATTCAAATATGTATGATTTAGGATGAAAGGATTTATTAGCAATATTATAGAACCTTAAATCTACTTTATCTCCTAGAGCATCCTTTACTAAATATAAAGCTTGAGGTTGAGTTATATTAAGATAGTTTCCTGTTAAGATTCTTATTCTTACGCCACTGCCAGCCACCTGTATTAAATCGTTAATAAGAAGCTTAACTCCTGATTCCATTAGAAATCCTACTATAATATCTATTGTCTTTGCCCTTTTTAATGATGCTGTTAATTTGGGAAGTAAATAATCATTGTCTCCCGTAGAGCAGTTTGAATCGTAATCTAGAGTGGCCTCTTTAAATGCTAAAGAATCACTTGTAATTAGTTCTTTATGAGCGATATCAATTTTATCCATCATTCTGCACCCCCAATAACAACTATGCAATATCAACTAGCCATTATGTTACTTATTCTCAACTATCTTATAATCGCCATATAAATCCACTTATAAAAGACAGTGTTATGCTCTAAATAATTGATCTTATTCATGGAACACCGCTCCTATGATATATAGACTTTTATTGGGATTTTTTACTTTATTTCTAATAATATTATATCACATTCTAATAATAATTATTTAACTGCATTTTTAATAAAAAGCAGACATACAGTCTACTTTACTTCCTTTGGTGTGGAGTTTATTTTTGCTACTAATCCCTATGCCGAACAATACACGGCGTGGCATATGCTTAAAAGTCCTGGAACTGGAAATCTGGCAATCCTAACTAAAGTTGATCTAATTACATTTTTGCCATCAGAAACTTACTAAAGGCACAAAACTATACAGCAGTATAAATTCAGCAATTGCCCTGTAACGTCATGTGTGACTTTTTATGACCATAAATACCTATGAGTACCTATGGTCACAATTGCTTAATTTTCATAAACTTACATATTTATAACAAACCTCAAACTTGAATTCATTTTATTTTCATTCATCTATAAAACTCTACTATTTAGTTTTAACCCATGCATCAAGCTGTTTTTGTTTTTCTACTGCTACTTTATCCCATCCAGCAGCTTTAAGATCAGAAACTAATTTTGGTAGGTACACTGCAGGATCAACTGATCCTGTTAATAAAGCCGCATTATATTTATTATTAACATTGTCCAGGGCTGCGATTTCTGTCTTTACACTTTCCGAATCAAAGGCGAAACCAATCGCTGGAGATTTCTTAGCTTTTGCATTGAAGGCTTTAAACTCATCCCACTTCTTTGGATTTTCAGAACTAAATAAGAAATCTGAGAACTGATTTCCAAACATCCATCCTTCATTACGATAACCAACTGATTTTGCATCAATACCTGCTGGGAAATCTATTATATTATCACTTTTCTTAACATAATCTTTACCCTCAACTCCAAATACAAACGTGTTAAGAAGTTTTTTATCATTAAACAGCGCATTAATGAACATCATTGCTCTTTCAGGATCCTTTGAAGTTTGTCCAATACTTTCCATAATACCTTCTGCTGCAGTAGCACTTGATACACAATCAAATAAGGTAGTTTGTACAACAGGGTATCCCCATGCAATTGATAGTTCAGCATCTTTTCCAGGTTTTAATTCACAAGGAATCACAAAAGCCTTACCAGTCTTCATTGGACCTTCATCTTGATCTGTTAAACTGCTTTTATTAACATAACCTTTAAGAAACATATCGTGCGTCCATTTTAATGAATCTACGTATGGTGAAAAATCATATTGACTGATCAGTTTAAAATCCTTAGAATTATAAGGTAATACTCCACCATAATCAATACCAAGGGTGTCAAACAAAGGCTGTGTACCAAAATTTGCACAAATATTTTTCAAAGACTCACAAAGCGGTGTGATTCCTGGTTCATTCTCCTTTATAATTTTGAGCATAGGCTCTAAATCCTTATACGTTTTAATAGTGCTAATATCAAACTTGTATTTGTCAACAATTGCTTTATTAAACACTAAACCATAGGCTTGACCATACTCTTTTAATACAGGCACACCATACATTTTACCATTCATAGCAGTACCCTTCAAATAATCCATACCAAGAGCACTAACAATGTCCTTCCCTGACGTCTTAAGTAATTCATCGATTGGATAATATGCACCTTTTACTACATTTTGACTATATGCCAGATTAACCGAACTTGAAATTACATCAATCTTTTCACCAGATGCAAACATAAGTCTTGTCTTATCTCCCCAAGCACCCCATTCAATTGGCTGCAGTACTACAGTTGCATTCATTGTTGCAGTGAGCTGCTTATTCATTTCAGTCTGTACCAATGGTAAATCAACAGGTGTTCCAGTAGCGGGGTATACAACTTTTAGTTCATACGGTGCAAGCTTTGTTACTCCAGTAGCAGCTGTTGGACTTGTGGTACTGGTTACCTTGCCACACCCGCTAGTCATTAAAATAGAAGCGAGTGTTAAAATTGAAATCACCTTATTTGTAACATTTTTTTTCATAAAATCACACTCCATAAATTTATTTTTAGTCTAAAAACATTATAGAGACTATCCTGCGCATTTGTTGTCAATCTTTGCCCCCTTACCTATTTAATCTCTTGACAGTAGCTATCTCATTCCGAAGGCTATAAGCTGCCTTCACGAAACTGAAATACTTAAAGTAAAAATAAAATCTCCTGACATTCTTTCGAACATTTATTTATGTGATCCCTTGTCGCATCTACCCTTTTACAGAGCCGATTGTCAATCCCCTTATAAAATATTTTTGAAAAAATGGGTATGCCAACAATATTGGTCCTACACCTACAATAGCCATGGCCATTCGTACCGTTTCTGATGGCATTTCACTTGCAATCCTGCCCATCTCTGTTGTAGCATTTTGGGAGGTTTTTAAGAACTGTATATTCATGAGAGCTTTCGTCATCAAATACTGCAGACTTATATTTTTATTATTATTCATAAAAATTAAACTATTAAACCAATCGTTCCAATAAGAAAGTGTTGTGAAAAGTCCTATCGTCGCAAGCACCGGCAGCGATAACGGAAGAACTATCTTTAAGAAAATTCTGAATTCTCCTGCACCATCCAAATAAGCTGCTTCTATCAATGAGACCTCTACATTATTGGAAAAAAAAGATCGCATAATCAAAACGTTGAACCCACTTAATAATAAGTTAGGAACAATCAAAGCTAAAAATGAGTCATTTAAATTTAATATATGAGAATAAACAAGAAACCAAGGAACAAGACCACCATTGAACAACATTGTAAAGAAAACATAAAATGCTAATATATTTTTTAGAGGGAAATCCTTTCTTGAAATTACATATGCAAGCATAGATCCAATCAAAAGGCTGACTGTTGTACCCACTATGGTAACAAATATAGTAATACCATACGCCCTGACAATTGCAGAGGAATCATTAAACAGATAGGTATATGCAGCACTACTGAACTTTAAAGGAAAGAACGAATATCCTTGTATATCTACCATCTTTTCATCACTTATAGAGATGATGAAAATCAAAATGAAAGGCAATATACACATACATGATACTATAGTCATAATTATGTGTATCCATAGATCGGAAATTTTTTTAACTACTATTTTTTTTTTCACTTTTGTACTCGTTGTAATCACTGTACTCATTTATTTCTCCTCCCTATTAAAATAAAGCATTTTCATTACTTACTTTTCTCACTACCCAGTTTGCTACTAATATTAAAACAAATCCAACAGAAGACTGATATAATCCAGCCGCAGAGGCCATTCCAATTTCCCCTGTATTCATTAAAGCCCTATATACGTATATGTCTATAACACTAGTAGTCGAAGATATTATTCCACTATTTAGCGTTACCTGATAAAATAGACCAAAATCTGAATAAAAGATCCTTCCGATTGATAAAAGGGTCAAGGTAATAATTATAGGTTTAATACCCGGTATAGTAATATATCGTATATTTTGCCATCTATTGGCACCATCTATTTTAGCCGCTTCAAATAGTGACGTATCTATACTAATTATTGACGCAAGATATATTACACATGCATATCCAAAATTCTTCCACGTATTTACAAACACCAAAATAAATGGCCAGTACTTAGGTTCCGTATACCAGTTAACAGCCCCTTTATGAAAGACTGTCGAAAGTACACTATTCACAAAACCACGATCGGGACTTAATAGTGCAAACACTATGTACCCAACTATCGTATACGATACCATATAAGGTATTATAAAAGTACTTTGATAAACCTTATACAATTTCGCATGTGCAATTTCATTAAGCAATATTGCCATAGACACAGATGCAACGAGTCCAATTGAAATAAAAGCAATATTGTAAAGAATTGTGTTTCGAGTCATTATAAACGCATCCGTCGATTTAAATAAGAATTTAAAATTGTCCAGGCCTACCCATGGACTGTTTAAAATACCCTTGGCATAATTGACATTTTTAAATGCAACAATAACACCAAACATGGGTAGATAGTTATTAATTAAAAGATAAAGTACACCAGGCAATGCCATCAAGGAAATAACGCCATATCGTTGAAAATTTCTTTTGAATCGTGATTTCTTTTTATATACTACAGAATCTATCATTTTCCACACCATCCCTCCTAAATAATTTGTTAACGATTACCACTTCTATATTTAGATTATAATATACATTCGTATCGTATCGGGATAGACTATTTTATTGAAGATAGGGGAATTATGTTTTATGTATGAATTTAAAAAAAGTAATAATAGTACATATTTCTCCCCCATCTAGAGACACTTTTCACATGTCTCACTAAAAATAAAAATGGCTCTTACCGTAAGAAAGCTATATAAACTTAAGTTTATATAGCTTTCTTAGTGTTTTATCATAATATGAATTAAATTATAGTTTTCAATAATTTCTTAGTTCTATCTAATAGGTAATACAGTTGATTCAAGCAATGGATCATTACTTATTTTTATTTCTATATTCTATTGGCGTCATCCCCACTCTTTCCTTGAAAATCCTACTAAAATATTTTTCATCTAGAAACCCCAAATTCTCTGCTATCTCATAAACAAGAGTATTACTCTGTATAAGCATTTTCTTTGCCTCTTTCAACCGTAAATTCCGCATGTAATCTACAAAATTCATACCCGCAATGTCTCTAAAAACCTTACTAAAATAGCTCCTACTTAAATTAAATCTTTTAGCAATCGACTCTTGATTAATGTCTTTTGTTAAATTTTGTCTTATATAGTCAAATGATTGCATAATGATATTAACAGTCTCTTCGTGATAAGACGTCAAGTTAATCTTACTTCTAATAAAATGTCTTGTTTCACTAAGCCATTTTTCATAATCCACCCAAAACCTGGCAGATTCTAGGATATCAAGGTATCCTTCTGGCAAAAAAATAATTAGTGAAGATTTCCATTCTGCCGCAACTTTGTAAAATAAACTCTTCAATCTGTTAATATCTGGTCTTAATTCAAGTGTAACTGTTTTAAGACGGTCAAACTCAGTATTATTTGATAGCCAAATAATACTTGACCACTCTTTCTTGAGTTGCAAAAATTTTTCATTTTCAAATGCTCTATTAAAGCTTTTATTGTCAGTAGCATCTTCAACAATAAGCTTATCTAATGAGTTATATTGATAAAATAAGGTGTTATTTATGTATCCCATTGTAAAGTTAACTAAAATAGCCCTATCAACATGTTGCATATTTGTGAATTTTGTAATAATCCAATGTTCAAATAGACTTCCCGTCAAAAAATAATCCTCATATAAACTAACTTTACCATCGTCCATCAAATATAGAATGATACCATTACCCATATCAATTCTTTCTTCTTCTTTCAACATAATCAAATGATTGATTTCATCATTATTTAGAACATTAACTTTAGCTACTAAAAGGATACCGGTAGTAGTTTCTGAAAGTTTTCGCTTATCTTTACTTACTTTTTGCTTATTTTTTTTTATTAGTTCTATGTGCTCGGTTATTCTCTTTAGGCTTTCCTCTATTTCCGCATCCTCTATCTGTGTCTTAACAATGTAGTCAATGGCTCCCATTCTTAAAGCTTTCTGTATATAATCAAAATCCTGATGGCATGTAATAACTACAATAAACATATCTGGAAATTCTCTCTTTAGCGTCTCAATAAGCTCAAATCCTGACATATTAGGCATCGTAATATCCGTAATCAAAAGATCCACTTTCTTCTCCCTTACGAATTCTAAGGCACGTAAACCACTACTTGCTTCTCCAACAATTTCAATATCGAACTTCTGCCAGGGCATAGTCATTATCAACCCTTTACGAACTAATGTCTCATCATCAACAATTAAAGTCTTAATCATGTGTGTCCTCCTTAAGTTTTAAAGGGAGTTGCATAAATGCTACGGTCCCGCTTCCTTCTTCACTTTCTATACAGATTCCATATTCTTCTCCATAATAAAACTTAATCATTCGTGAAACGTAACTAAGTCCTATGCCGAGCCCTGTATTTTTGTCCCAATCACTGTGCCCTTTTAAAAGCCGTTCAATCTGTTGCGGTGACATTCCTTCCCCATTATCCTCCACAGAAATACGGAACAGAACATCATCTACTATTATTATTCTTACTTTTACAACTACCCCTTCATCCTTCATTCCGTAAAAAATTGCATTTTCAACCAGTGGCTGCAATATAAAACGGGGAATACGTAAATTCATGAGCAATTCATCAGCATCAACAATAACATCAAATTTAGATTCATACCTGATCTTCATCAATTCAATATAATTTTTTAAAGCATTCACTTCTTCAGTAACTGTTACAATAATGTGTTTTTTCCCAAGGTTATAATTTAGAACTCTAGTAAATAAAGAAATCATGTATACGATTTTCTTTTGATTGTTAAGTCTTGCCATCCATTGTATACTGTTTAGCGTGTTATGAATAAAATGTGGATTTATCTGTATAAGCAGCTTCTCTAGTTCTAGTTCCTTCTGGACTTTCTCTTTTGCTTGAATCTGATTTAAAAGTTCTATTGTCTTAATCCTAGCTTCATAAAACTCCAAAAGCAATTCATCGAACTCCTTCACCCTTGTTTTTCTAATTTTAGGATCTGAAACATTATTTTCCAAAAATTCGATTTCCCGTTTGAAGGCTCTAATTGGTTTGTAAACGGTACGCCAAATCAAAATAGTTATGATCATTGTAACCCCTAGTGAAACAAGCCCAAATAGCATAAATTGATATATCCATTTTGTAATTTCTTCATTATAATCATCCTTTTTAATAGCGACTGCGATTTTCCACCCGGGTTTTCCTTCGCTTACAAAAAGATAGTACGTGTCATGAACTATTAACCCTTTTGAACTCATATCCAATTTACTTCCTACAGTAAAATCATTATTATTTTCACTAAACACTATCTTATTACTTGAATCAGTCATAACACAAATAGCATCCATGCCATATTGCTTCCGTTGGATCAAATTATCAAACCACTTACTATCGGTCTCTATGTATACATACGTATTATCCATTTCTGGTATTTTCATTTTTGTTGAAACAGAAAGCGTATAGAAATTACCATTTGAAATTGTTTTATGTATGCCATGATAGGTTATAAATTCAGACTGAGATATTTTTGAATTAGTCTGGATATTACTAAAATTACTTGGTATAGTTGTGTCATTAGGAAATATAACTTGATTATGAGTACCAGCCTCATAGAACAATGTATTACCAACAATTTGGTTTGAACTAACCAGTGAAATTTTTTCTTTAATTCGATTATTTATATCTAAAACATTGAGTTTCTGCTTATCCGAAAATGAGGTACTCCCATCAATATAACTATTATATCCTTTCAAAATACCACTTACGCCTAGATCTGTGAGAATGTTGTTGTCATAAGCAAGTTGCTTCGAAGTATTCCCTATAAAATCATAAGCAAATTCAATATTTGTTTTCACATTATCCACTGCAATCTGGATACCACTTTTTATCTTGTTTTCCTGTACATTTCTCAAATTGAAGTAAGAAATTGAACCTACTAACGCTAAAGTAACAAGTGAGTTTATAAAGAGTATAATAATTAATCTTATTTTTAGGGATACTTTTGATATGAAATCCAAGTATAATCTTATCATCATAAAACCCCCATCATAACTTAGAAAAATTTATAATTCCTTGAGATTGCTAATTTTATAGCTGTTTTGTGATATAATTATGGAATCAAGGATATCATAATTGTATCACAAAACATGGTATTAATGGAAGTATTCACCTGAGGTTATATCACAATCGGGCTGTAGTGCCATTTTCCTTCTTTAACAAGTTGATGAATACGTTTAAAGAGCCGGAAGGTAGAGATAGCAGCAGCAACACCTTCCTCCCACTCCCAAAGCCACATAGGATCCAGGTGTACATTTCAAGCCAAATGTAGATTATTCATATTTGACCTCCTTGTTCTCCTAATAAAATTTCTTATACTTGAATTTTTATAACATCATAGTATCAATAAAATAATAACAAGACCCAGGATTTTTAGTTTCATTGGTAGCTACTGGTAAAATGAATACATCTAATGTATCCTCGTCTTTCGTTACCTCTATTTCCAACAGATGTTCTCCCGCTGGCAAATCAATAATTGCTTGTTTTGAACTAGGTGCTCTATGGTATGCAGGCATGAAGTCAGTTTTATTCATGTCCTCAAAAATAATCTTACCATTTAAGCTTGCCTTAATTGGTGAGGCCGTAGCTCCGATTAACATTATTTTTCTGGTGCAAGGATTAACTAGTTTTGTTTTAGCAATATATATTCCATTCTTTAAATCATCAAAGCCTTTTTCAAATGCAATTCTGTTCCCAGGGCAGATTAAATGTATTTCTTCCTTGTCTGGATTAGTGATAGTCCAGTGGGACGAGGTTACTAAAGTAAACGGTAGTTTAGTCGAATTCCATAAGCTATGATCATGTTCTCTGTTAATATGAAGTTCTAAATTATAAAATGCTTTATTCACTTCATCAGAATGTAGAACTATTTTCCAATCCATATCCATTCCAGGAGCTATTTCAAAACATTTATTTTCAGGGCCAGTAAAACCATTAGGTATTTGAAGTTCAAGTACTCCCTCTATAGTTGCTGTAGAATGGTTTTTAAGGTTGAAACTAATTTCTTTAATTTGGTTGCTGCCAACAGAGGGTCCCTCACAACCATAATCAATTATTACCTCAGTTCCAAGCTTTTGAGCTGAACCAAAAGGCAATAGATAGTTATCTGTAGTGAAGCTATATTTCCATAACCAACTTGGGTCATAATCACCTTTAATTTGACCTTTTTCATTAAAAGACCCTTTAGGTACAAAGGTTTTTTTATCACCGCTTAACTCAATTGGTACATTCCAAAGAGCCATAACTTCTCTACTAACTTTTAAAGTTCTTGTAGTTAATTCTTCAAGATTTTTGGGGGCATTAAATCCCTTAACAGGAGCGCTCACTTTAATCTTATCACCAATAGGCTTTGACCATTTTCCAGGTATACTTTCTTTTCCCCCAATAATTCCTAAAATCGCTCCAAGTGTAGCTCCAGTACAATCTGTATCATATCCACAATTAACAGCTTTTAAAATTGAATCGCCAAAACTTTCTCCATAAAGCCAGCCAAGTATAGTAAAAGCTATATTTTGAGGAGCATCAGTAAAGTTTTCTCTACCGTGGTGTTTAAGTATGAGTTCACGAGCCTGAAACCAGCCTTGGCCTTCTGCATGCCATTTCATTAAATCCCTTACAGCTTTCGAGGTACGACAATCTTCAGGTATGAATTTCAATCCTATATAGAGGAGTCTATTCACATCACTTTCAAAAAATGCTGCACTTTCAATAACAGCAAAAAACACTTCGCCGTATACGCCTTCTCCACCGGCATGATCTACTATAGCATCTTGATAGGCATAATATGCAGCTACGCCGGGAGCACCTGGTGATGACATCGCCCATATCTCAGATCTGATTGGAGATCCCATACAGTTAGCAAAGGGATTATTAAACCAACCTGATATTGGTGCCACAAGTCCTTTTCTTAAGTTTGTAAGTGCATATCCATACTCATCATAAGGAAAGAAAACATGTTCAACCCACTCTTGACCTAGTTCCTTTGATGTAATTCTTGCACCATATTGTTCTAAAGCGTGAAGCCAAACAAGTTGAAGATCAAGATCGTCATTTTCCATAGGTGAATCTGACAATACTGGGTAGAAGTTTAAATTTAAAAGTTGTTTTTTTCCTTCAACAGGTCCTCCAAGGCTACCACCAATATTTTTGCCCATCCAACCTCCATATACTTTTGAATAATAATTTTTTTCATTTAAAATAACTTTGTTCACAATAACACCATCCTTAATAATTTAATTACCATGATTTAAATTATACTCACTACATCTTTATATCAAATGGCATATAATGATATTCTATGGTATATTGAATACTAAGTGAGGTGCAAAATGAACTATTTATACAAAAAATATGAAATGATTGAACCTAAAGAACAAATTAATTTAAATCAAAGTTCAAAAAATGATGCACTATTTTCCCATAGCCATGAATTTATAGAACTTGTTTATATTTTCTCTGGAAAGGGAATTCATAATATAAATAATAAGTCTTATTTTATTTCTGCTGGAGATCTTCTTTTAATTAGAGCGGATGAATGCCATTCCATTCATCCACTTTCAGAAGGAAACCCAACGCTACAGTGGATCAATTGTATTTTTATACCTGAATTTATTGATTTTGATTTTAATGTATTTAGTTCTGGAAGTAGATTTATCGGAACCTTCGGATACGAGGTGAGTTCCATGTTTCAGTCTATGCTTGAAGAATTTCAAAATAAGAAATCCGGATACTTGGATATATTAAAAAACTATTTATTTATAATTCTATCTAAGCTATTAAGAGTATCACATGGAAATTATGATAAGGAAAACTATGCCAATACAAAAAAACAAATGATTGTAAAAAAAACCTTGGATTATATTCAACTTCATTATAAAGAAAAAATCTCCTTAGCAGTAATTGCTCCTGAGACTTCCATATCTACAGCTTATCTTAGTCGGATTTTCAGGGAAATTGTTGATACCAGCATAACAGAATATATTAATAACTATCGACTTGAACAAAGTTGTAAGCTTCTAAGTAATCCTGTTTTAACAGTAAGTCAAATTGCAGTAGAGGCTGGCTTCTGCGATATTAAATTCTACTATGGATTTTTTCATAAACACATGGGTTTAACTCCTGGCGAGTTTAGAAGAAAAATACTTTTGGACACAGAGAGGTAAGTGTTATTTATCGTAAATAATTGGAGGAGAATACATCTGACATCCCTTGATGGAACTCTGTGTTTAGGCTTTCGCTTAGTGATTAGTTCTTTATGAGCGATATCAATTTTATCCATCATACTCAACTAACGCCTCTTTCAAATTTCTCACTCCGCCCCTTGGGTCAATTAATCAGTTTCTAATTGAATTAATTCAACCTGGCTATCTTTATTTAAAATTAATATAGTTGTATATCCATAAAGATGCTGCAGGGCAGAACCTCCTAAATTCAGTTTATAATACATTTTTTCATTAGAAAATATCCTTTCAAAACCATTAACATTAATATTATAATCATTAAGCACTTGCTGCGGAATGTAAAATGCTAAAATATTCTTCTTATCTTTTTCTATTAAACATACATTCGGATTGATTGTTATAGCAATCTTTTCTTCATTCACATTATACCCAGCATAATCAGTCAGATAAATTGAAACATATCTTTTTTCTCTTTTAATATAAAATCCATTTTGTTTGTGCATAAAAATCTTACTGATTCTTCTGGTTATTTTAAATGAGCATCCGAAAAAAGCACCTATAAAGAAACTGCCTATAGCATATAGATAATAACTCATATACTCCTGTGGATATTCAGCCATATATGTTATACACTCAGAAATCGAGCTCCATATTCCATTAGATTCTATATAAGTTATATTTAACATCAATGATGTTACTAATGCGCCAACAAAAAATTGTAATGCACAAAAAAGTCCTATAAAAAACCTAATTATAATNTTAACACCCTTCTCCTTAGAAGGTTTTGAGTATAAAAATAAAATCCCCAACATACCCAATACTGGTATAATAATTAAATTAACTTCCAATATATATGCAACCACACCATATATAGTTCCAGAGATTAATGAGATTATTAGTGCCTTTAAAATAATAGCTACAGGCTTACTATACGTCACCTTTTCTTCCTTCTCTTCACTAATCATTTCATTGATTATTTCCTCTTCAATGTCTTGCCCCTGAACTTTCTCTTGTACTTTAAGAACTATTGTAGCAAATAATTTTTCAGGTTGTACCTTAGGAAAAGATTTTAATGGGATAC
>JGI24142J45722_1000858_pt1 | contig 16066 bp, 11 predicted proteins | sample BarGraIncu00431A_FD_45722 | JGI IMG/M metagenome (IMG submission 45722) | reverse complement strand
TATACTGATGATTTTGATGAAAGTTATAGAGAGACTTATGGAGAAAGTATCTTAGATTATTTGCCAGAACTATTTTGGGAACTAGGTGGCGACAAGGTATCATTAGCTCGCTACAGATATCATGACCATATTAGCGAAAGATTTACAACTGCCTTTTCTGATAATATTGGTAATTGGTGTGAGAATCACGACATAATGTTAACGGGGCATATGATGAGCGAGCCAAGTTTAGAGTCTCAAACCTCCGCACTAGGGGAAGCAATGAGAAGTTACCGTTCTTTTCAACTTCCAGGAATAGATATGTTATGTGATTATAGAGAGTACACTACTGCAAAGCAGGCTCAAAGTGCTTCCAATCAATATGGAAGGCCAGGAGTTATCAGTGAACTTTATGGCGTAACTAATTGGGATTTTGATTTCAGAGGACATAAATTAAGTGGGGACTGGCAAGCGGCTTTAGGTGTAACCACAAGAGTTCATCATCTTAATTGGGTATCAATGGAAGGGGAAGCTAAAAGAGATTATCCTGCAGCTATAGGATATCAATCACCTTGGTACAAGGAATACCCAATGATTGAGGATCATTTTGGAAGACTAAATACAGCTCTAACTCGCGGTAAAAATTATATAAAAGTTGCAGTTATCCATCCTATAGAATCCTATTGGCTTCATTTCGGGCCGAGAGAGCAAACCTATTTAATACGTGATGAATTAGAAAATAATTTTCAAGATGTTACTAAGTGGCTCTTATTTAATTTAATTGATTTCCACTTTATATCAGAATCACTATTTCCTAATCAATCTAATGTGGAGAAAGAGAAGCTTTTAAAAGTTGGAGAAATGGAGTATGACGTAATAATTGTTCCCGGCTGTGAAACTTTAAGAAGCACAACTTTAGAAAGATTAGAAGCTTTTGCAGCAGCTGGTGGAAAGGTAATATTTATGGGTGAACCTGCAAAGCTTGTGGATGCTGTAAATTCCAATAGGGCAATAAAGCTTGCAGAAAAATGTGATAAAATACCTTTTACAAAAAGCAGAATGCTACAAGCGCTGGAACCATATAGAGAAATAGACNTAAGAAACCAAATAGGAGAACGATCAGATAATTTATTTTATCAGCTTAGAATTGATGGTGATAAAAGATGGCTATTTATAAGTCATGTGAATAAAATGAACAATCCAGATATACCTAAGGTTGAAAAGATTACTATAAGAATTAAGGGTAACTTTATTCCTACATTATATGACACAATGACAGGAGAAATAAATTATGCATCTGCAAATCAGCATAAGGATGAAACTTGGATTGAAGTAGAGTTTTATGGACATGATAGTTTGTTATATTCTTTAGAGGAAGGTATTCCAAAGCAGTTAAATAAAGCTTATGAAACAATTGAAACTAAAGAAATAATTTTAAAACAGCCATTAGCTATAACACTCTCAGAGCCTAATGCGTTGGTGCTCGATATAGCAGAGTATAGCTTTGATAATGGTGAGTGGGTTACGAAGGAAGAGATACTAAGAATTGACAATAATTTTAGAAGAAAATTATCATATCCTTTGAGACTGGAAGCATTAGCGCAGCCATGGGTAGATCNAGAAGAAGAACCTTTTAAACATGTTTTAAATTTACGTTTTAAAATATACTCGGAAATTGAAGTTAAGGAGCCTTATCTAGCATTAGAGAATCTTAACAATACTACTATTATCGTAAATGGTAATCAAATTACTTCAGAGGTAAAGGGTTGGTATGTGGATGAAAATATTAAAAAGGTTAAACTGCCAATTATGTTAGCTGGAGAAAATGAAATACTTTTAAAAATTAAGTATAACTCTAAAACAAATGTGGAATGGTGTTATTTACTAGGGGATTTTGGAGTTAAAGTTGAAGGAAGTCATTCAAAAATCATTGCGCCTGTTAGAACATTGTATTTTGGGGATTGGACTAATCAAGGTCTACCTTTCTATGCTGGGAATGTTACATATATTGGTGATTTTAGCAGCCTAGCAGGAGATTTAAAAGTTCAAATATCACAATTTAGAAATCCTTTGTTAGCAGTTTGGGTGGATGGGAAAAAAGCTGGTAATATAGCCTTAGCACCCTACAGCGTAGAGACTATTTTAGAAAAATCAGATGACCATAAAATATACATTACTGCTTTTGGAAATAGGGTAAATACTTTTGGGACTTTGCATAATTGTGATCATAATACTCTTTGGTTCGGACCCAATGCTTGGCGAACTGAAGGAACAAGTTGGTCATATGAATATCAGTTAAGACCTACAGGGGTTTTAGTAGCACCTAAAATCACAATAGAAACTATCTGAATTAGTAACCAGGATATTTATGATTTTTAGATTTAAATAATGCAAATGGCTTAACAGAAGGATTAATCTTCACGTTAGTCCATTTGTTATTTTAATTTCACACTCCAATTTAAGCTCTAATAATATACTATTTAAATAAAATGTTGCGGTATTTGCCTTGTCTCTGTTTATACATATTTTTCTCTCCCTATCTAGTTTATGGTACAATCCTTAGGGTCTTTATTTGGTTATTAAGGTTTTATAGATTGCGGGAAATTAAATATATTATCAGGGTCATAGATTTGTTTTACTTCTATAAGACGAGGATAATTTTTACCATAGTATGCATTTCCATAGTTTTGAAGCTCAGCATAAGGAAAATTTACATAGGAGCCATTTGTCAGTGGGTTAACATATTGTAAAACTTCTGCAACCCATTTTTTAAAGAACTTCGCAGTGTCATCTTTCTCCCAATCGGCTGTTACACCAATAATATACTCAGCATTTCTATAATAAAATGCGGTGGAATCACTAGGTAATTCTTTTATGGCGCCACCTAAAGAATATAGCCTAATGAAACAGTTATCTTCTCCGGGACTATTGTCCACGAACTCAACTAGTTTTTTTATATTTTTTTCAGATAGTGGTTTATATACAAATCTTCCTGTGGATTTAAATCTGTTTGGGGGTCCATAAAAAGATGCTATAGCTTTTACAGCACAAATGAAAGGTACATATTCTATTGATGAATTTTTTAATAAACCAGGAAGCAATAAGAAATTTTTTAAAATCTTTTCAGCCTCTGATTTATTTCCATAGAAAAATCCATTTAAATATGTGCCTTCCTTATTAAAACCAGCGAAACAGCTGATTTTTTTAGTGGCAGTTTTGAAAAAGCATTGCCATAAGGCAAAAAAGGCTTCTCTGGAAACTTCATTCCATCTAAGTTGTATAACAGTAACCTTGTCCACCTTATGAATATTAAAGGTATAAGAGATCACTACTCCAAAATTTCCTCCACCGGCGCCTCTACAGGCCCAGAATAATTCACAATTGATATGATCGTTTGCAGTTAATAAGACGCCGTTTTCATTCACTATTTGTATTTCTAAAAGATCGTCTGTAACTAAACCAAAATTTCTACATGATAAACCTATTCCTCCGCCTAATACTAAACCGGAAATCCCAACTGTAGGACACGTACCACCATTAAAACCATAACCCTGATCAGCAAGTTTGGAGTATACATTCTCCAGCATTGCCCCGGCCTGGATTACTGCAACATCATTCTGCGCAATAATATTAATTTTGTTCATATGAGAGGTATCAATTACTAAAACGCCTGTACCCGTTGAATAGCCCTCATAATTGTGACCTCTGGTACGAATGCGAAGTGCTATGCAGTTTTGCTTGCACCATTTTATTGCATTCGATACATCTATATAATCATAACAATAAACAATCGCTAAAGGGAATTTGTTAATGTCTAGGTTGTATTCAAGTCTTAAAATACCATATTCCTTATCAAAAGGGGTTATAACTTTACCTGTTAATCCTTGAAAATTCACATTATCGCTCCTTTGTTAAATCAATATTTAACACTATATAAGTATGTTATTAAATATNATAAGGTTACATAATGTGAAATGGGGATGCTTAATTACTTGATAATTGGAATATGAGAAATAAGCTATGGATTTTTATCCATAGCTTATTTATTCTTTGNAGTTTTACTCGGGATCATTCAGAGCCCTCATTGCTTTTAACATTTTTATNATTTTATGTGATCTTTTATTCATGAATTTCTGAATATCTATTCCAGAGTAATCGTAGACTCCCTTTCCTGACTTGATACCCAATTCTCCCTTTTCTATCAATTCTTTACCCAANCTATTCTCCATATCGCTGTCATTGCAAAGGCTCTTGTGAACATCCTTTGAAACGGTGTTNGTCAAATCCCAGCCTACTACATCNTGGAGAGCAAGNGGTCCTTCAAAGGAATATCTGATTCCACTTGTGAGGCGGATTGCACGTTCTATATCCTCNCCTGTGGTCCATCCCTGAGTTATCATGTATCCTGCTTCCCTTGTGATTACATTGTCAAGACGGTTAACAATGAATCCAGGGATGTAATGTTTGATAACAGCAGGTTCTTTTCCAACTTCAGTAAGCAATTTTTTAACTGTCTCCAGAGTTTCTTGAGATGTTTTCGGTCCCATGACAACTTCAACCAATGGCATTACATATGGCGGATTGAAGAAGTGCGTTATAAGAAGACGCTCCGGATGTGAAATCTGCGCAATTTCAAAGATATTCGAAGCTGAAGTATTGCTGCAAAACAGACAATCTGCTGTGCAGAGTTGATCTAACTGATTGAAAATATTCCGTTTTAAATCAGCATTTTCAAAAACGCCCTCAATGACGAAATTCGCCTTAGGAGCACATTTATTTAAGTCTTCTTCATAGAATATAAGATTCTGAGTGTTTTTAATCTCTTCCTGATTCACCAAGCCTTCTTCCATAAAATAATTCATATCTGCCTGAATCATTTTCTTAGCTTTTACTAGTTGCTCCGGAAAGGCATCATTAAGAGTTACCTTAATCCCTTTAGCCGCAAATACCTCAGCAATTCCACGTCCCATTGTACCTGCACCAACAATTAAAATATTCCAATNTTTTTGCATTTTACTTTCTCCTTTCTCCTTCAATAATTAGTTGTAAATTATTTATTTTAGTATGCCTGATTCATAAGAATACGGCCTACTGTACCACCTGTTACTTCAAGGACAGTTCCGTTTACATAAGATGATAAGTCTGTTGTTAAGAATTCCACTGCATTAGCGCAATCTTCTGTAGTACCAAATCTTCCCATTGCTATATTTCTAGTGAATTTTTCTTCACCCACAGCTTTATATCCTGCAATTAACCTAGCAGTTGAAATAAATCCAGGTGCAACTACATTACAAGTTATATTATATTGTCCTAAATCCTGAGCTAACAATTTTGTATAATGTATAATACCTGCTTTAGATGTAGCGTAGTGAGCATAGCTGCCATCACTATTTGCAGTTAATCCGCCTACAGAAGCTACATTAACTATTTTGCCATATCCAAGTTTTTTCATCATTGGTGCAACGGCATTACAAGTGTATACTGTTCCATGTAAGTTTCTGTTTATAACAGCATGATATTGCTCCCAATTTAAATCAGATGCTTTGTTTCCATCCATTGGTCCCATTCCACCGCCAGCATTACAAACAACTATAGAAATATCTCCTAATTCTTTAGCAATTTCTGCAACTGCAGCAAAAACTTGTTCTCTATTTCCAATATCAGCTATAGCTCCTGCTGATTTAACGCCTAAAGCTCTTATTTCATCCATAACTGTGTCAGCTGTCAATAAAGCTTTTTCTCCCGCGAATTCCTCAAATGATTTTAAGTTGATGTCAATTACTCCTACATTTGCACCTAAAGATGCAAGTCGTAATGCATATTCTCTTCCAAGTCCCCTTGCTGCTCCTGTTACTATTGCATTTTTACCTGTTAATTTACCCATGATTTTTTCCCCCTCTTAATCAATATTTAGTATATTGGCTTAATTAAATCATCTCCTGCGGAGCTGAAATATTAACGACTTCAGAAGGAGATTTATATTCCCACTGAAGTTTTCTATTTGTTAGGGCCTGAACTCCCACTTATAGAAGTGTGAGACTTTCCTTCTGAAATGTCGTTAAATGAAAACAAAATTATAGATAGCATATTTATTTTATTTGTAATGTTGCAACGGCATTTTATATGGTGTTTAATAATTCCTGTAGAGGTTGATTCAATCAGCCTTACAGGAATTATTAATATTTTAGTCTATAACACCTTTACCTTTTAAAGCCTCAATTTCATCTGCACTGTAATCTAGAAGTTGGGTCAGAATCTTTTCAGTATCCTGCCCTAGAGTTGGAGCTCCACGCCATGCTTTTCCTGGTGTCGCAGACATTTTGGGTACAAATCCAAATGCTTCAACTTCCTTGTTAAGCGTTTGGTCTGTATACTTCACCCAGTCGCCTCTCTTATGCCAATGTGGTACGTTATAAGTATCTTCAGCGGTTCTTACTACAGCGGCACCAATCTTATTATCAATGCAAATATCTGCGGCTTCCTCGGCAGTATGTTCCATGAAGAATTTTGCGAAAGTAGCATCCAATTCTTGTCCAAGTGGGCTTGCCACTGCTTCAGCACTGCCGCCTGCTTTTTCATAACTGAATTTTTCGGCGTCTATTCCAAAGCCTTTAAGGACTTTGTAGTATGCNGATGCACCATAAGATCCTAAATTAACATATTTCCCGTCTTTAGTAGGGAAGACACCACCAGGTTGATAAGTGGACTGCTTTATGCCTTGTCTTTGTTTAAGGAATTTCTTTTCAGTCCAGAGTGTGAAGTTATCATCCATAACTCTCATCCAGCCTTCAACCAGGCTGACATCAATGATTTGACCTTTACCAGTTTTTTGAACATTTAAATAAGCCATCAAAATACCATTGACTGCAAACAATCCACTTAAATAATCACCGACATATTGTTGAGCATAGTACGGTTCACGATCAGGAAAACCTTGCAATAATGCCCAGCCGGATTCAGATTGCCCTAACGGATCATATCCAGGTCTATTTATTTGTCTTTGTTCACCACCAAAACCAGGGGTACCATAACCACTGATGTGGCAAATAATCAATTTTGGATTAACTTCCAATAACAACTCATCAGTGATGCCTAGCTTTCCAAGCCAAACCATATTTTCAATCCAAACGTCTGAGTTTTTAATCAAGGATAAAAATATATCTTTGGATTCAGGAATATTCAGATTAGTCTCCAATGAACAACTAAGTTTATTTCTTCCATTCTGCATCCAGGCACCGCTGATGGATTTATCTCCTTCAACGATTTGCGGTTTTTGATGTCGAGCGGGATCTCCTCCAACTTTTGGTCTTTCAAGCGAGATAACTTCAGCCCCAAAGTCGCTCATCATTGTAGCTGTAAAGGGTGCGGCTACTACTGTTCCATTGATTAAGACTCTGATTCCAGTTAAAGGTCCAAAAACAGGAGTAAAAAGTGGTGCAGGTTTATGTTNGATTTTTTCCCATCTATTCATAATTTAATTCCTCCTCATGATAACGTTTTCTTNAATTCGAAAATATATTTCACATATTATATATTGAATATAAATTTATATTGGCTTGAGTATAAATTAATTACAAGTAGTTCCCATATCAGCTACTATATATGAACCAGTCATTATTCCAGAGAAGTCTGATGCAAGGAATAAAACTATAGCAGCAACTTCTTGAACTTCTCCCCATCTCTTTAATGGTATTTTTGTAAACATTTTTTCTTGAAATTTAGGATTGTCAAGTACGTCTGCATTTAAAGCCGTCTTAACATAACCAGGACAAANTGAATTTACAGTTATTTTATGTTTTCCAAATTCGATTGCCATGCCTTTAGTTAAGTTTAAAACAGCAGCTTTTGAAGCTCCATACGTAGAAATGTTCTTTGTACCAACTAATCCACCCATTGAAGCCATGTTAATAATTCTTCCGCCATTACCTTGTTTAATCATTTCTCTTGCAGCAGCAGCAGAACCAAAGAAAACACTTCTTAAGTTTGAATCCAATACAGTATTGTAATCAGATTCAGTCATAAATAATATTGGCTTTGTTATGGCTACACCTGCATTATTAACCATTATATCTACTTTGCCATATTTTTCAACTGTCTTTGCAACTAGATTATCTAATTCTTCTTTAACCTGAACATCAGTTTTAATTCCGATTGCTTCTCCACCCATTTCTACAACTTCTTTTGCAACATTATCGCAATCATCTTGATGTCTGCTAGTAACAACAACTTTTGCGCCATAATATGCTAACGTCATAACTATACCGTATCCTAGTCCCTTTGTTCCACCAGTTACTATCGCTACCTTTCCTGTCAAATCATAATTGGGCATTTTGAAAGGTAATTTTGCATTTTCGTTCATTTATGAATCCTCCTATAATAAATATTTTTTTGATGATTATTGTTTGTATTTATACTAATAATCTAAACTCATATAAATAAAATAGCAAAATTCATGCCAATATATCCTTAAAATAATAAAAATGTGAAAATATCATAATAATACGCATCTTCAATATTTACAAAGGCTTAGCATAAGCTATAATTTTTTTTATAATAGGTTATTTTTGCAATACTTTAATAAGTTACATATGCCTTTTACTATATATAAATTATACACTAAATATAGTTTTTTTTACTTTTTTTGTTTATTAAGTAAACACATTAACCTTTAATGGTTAGTATATTATAAAAAATTCAAATAATTTATTTGGTACAAGATTTGCTACATTCTCTATATAATACAAAAAAATATTGACATTATAATGCCTATAATTATCTTAAGAAAAGAGGGGGTAAAATAGAATGAAAACTAAAATAACAGAAATGCTTGGGATTAAATATCCTATACTTTGTGGTGGTTTATATGGTTTATCAGAGTCGAAGCTTGTTTCAGCTGTATGCAATGCAGGTGGTTTGGCTTTTCTTTCGTCAAACCATCTAGGAAGTAAGGAAGCTCTTCAAGAACAAATAAAGCAGACTAAAAAGCTTACAAATAAGCCTTTTGGCGTAAACATTTCCCTTTTATCAGAATCGAAAACTAATCTTACTAATGATTATATTGATATAATTATTGAAGAAAATATACCTGTAGTTGAAACTGCTGGAAATAATCCTACAGAATATATTAATAGACTTAAAAAAGAAAACATAAAGGTATTTCATAAAGCAGTAGTAGCTAGACATGCTAAAAAAGCAGAAGAAGCAGGAGCAGATGGAATAATACTTGTAGGATATTCAGCAGGTGGTCATCCTGGAATGGAAGAAGTCGGATTATTTGTGAATTTACTAGAAACTGTACGTACCGTAAATATTCCTGTCATTGCCGCTGGTGGAATTTGTACTGGTGAAGGAATGGCAAGTGCTTTATTAATGGGAGCAGATGGAATATTAATGGGTACAGCATTTGCAGCAACTGAAGAATCTTTTTTTCATAAAAACATAAAAGATAGAATAATACAAGCAAAGTCAACAGATACAATTGTTGTATTTAGATCTATAAAAAATGCTTTTAGATGTTTAAAAAATGATTTAACTTTAAAAATAATTGAATTAGAAAAAAACAATGCTTCCGCTAAAGAAATTTTTGGATATTTAGATGGATTTGATGCAAAGAGTAATTATATTAAAGGCGATGTAGATAACATATTTGTTCCAATGGGACAGGGTGCAGGACTTATTAATAATATTCTTTCATGTGAAGAATTAATTGACAATGTAATGACACAATATGAAGCTTGTTTAAAAAAATACTAATACAACGTAAAAACTCCTTAAAATATTTTATGTATACTTAATATATACTTTTTTCCCATATTAAAAATTGTATGTATATATAATATACAATTTTAATTTTAATATTAAAAGAAATGTATTTATATCCTTATTTATGAGCTCTTACCATTTGGCACACAAATTGCTTTGTAATAGATTGTATAAATAATATCAATATAGGACGGAGGAAATAATATGTTTGAAAAAAAACATGAAATGCTTAAAAAGTTGGCTAGAAAATTTGCATTAAATGAAATATCTCCTTATGCACAAGAAATAGATCAAACAGGCAAATATCCAGAAGAATTAGCTAAAAAAATTATTGAATGCAAATTTAATTGTATAACTATACCAGAAGTATACGGTGGTTGCGGTGGTGATACTAGATCTAATGCTATAGTGACAGAAGAAATTGCAAGAGTATGTGCTTCATCTGTTTCACAAATCATGCCTAACTCACTTTCTGGATCACCTTTAATGTTATTTGGTAATGAAGAACAAAAACAAAAATACTTAAGGGGTATGGCTGAAGGAACTATGATTGGTGCTTTTGGTATAACAGAACCGGGTGCAGGATCTGATACCTNAGCTATTACTACAACAGCTGATAAAGAAGGCGACTATTATATTTTAAATGGTAGAAAGTGTTTTATAACTAATGGACCTATTTGTGATTTTATAACTATTTTTGCAAAAACTGACACAAAGGCTAAAGGTGTTAGCGGAATAAGTGCTTTCATAGTAGAAGCTACTTGGAAAGGTTTTTCGAGGGGGAAAATTGAAGATAAGTTAGGAATTAGAGGTTCTAAAACATGTGATATTGTTTTTGAAAACGTAAAAGTTCCTAAAGAAAATCTTCTTGGGAAAGAAGGGCAAGGCTTTAAAATTTGTATGGCCACTCTTGATTCGGGTAGAATCACAGTAGCTTCACAAGGTCTTGGTATTGCTCAAGGAGCATTTGATGAGGCAGTTAAATTTACAAAGGAAAGAGTTCAATTCGGTAAACCAATTTCCAAATTGCAAAATACACAATTCGAGCTTGCTGATATGGCTACAAAGATACAATGCGCAAGATTATTAGTTTATGATGCTGCACTTAAAAAAGATACAGGCAAGCCTTATTCAATGGAAGCTGCTATGGCTAAATATTACTGCGGAGACTTATGTAATGATGTCGCTTACAGATCATTACAATTACATGGTGGATATGGCTTTATGAAAGATTATGCTATTGAAAGAATGTTTAGAGATGCAAGAATAGTATCTATATATGAAGGGACATCTGAAATACAAAAGGTAGTTATAGCAGGACATATTCTAGGGAAATAATAGGGAGGGTATTATGAATATATTAGTATGTGCAAAGCAAGTTCCTAATACGAACGAAGTTAAAATAGATCCTGTTAAAGGAACTTTAATTAGAGAAGGCGTAGAAAGTATTCTTAATCCAGATGATGCAAATGCACTAGAAGAAGCATTGAAAATTAAGGATAAATATGAAGATGTTAAAATAACTGTTTTATCAATGGGACCTCCTCAAGCTGATGATATGCTTAGAGAATGTCTTGCAATGGGTGCAGATGAAGCTATACTTGTTAGTGATAGGGCTTTTGGTGGTTCTGATACTTGGGCTACTTCAAACACAATTTCTGCAGCTATAAAAAATGCAGGTAAATTTGATATTATATTTGCTGGAAGACAAGCAATTGATGGAGATACAGCTCAAGTTGGTCCTCAAATAGCTGAAAAATTGGGATTACCGCAGGTTACATACGTGCAAAATTTTGAAATAAATGGAGACGAAGTAACAGTTCAAAGACAACTTGAAAATGGGTACGAAGTTATTAAGGTTAAAACTCCTGTACTTCTTACAACAGTTAAAGAATTAAATAAGCCTAGATATATGAATGTAAAAGGAATTTATGATGCTTGTGAAAAAGAAATTCAGGTATGGGGTGTAAATGATATACCTGTAGATAAAGAAACTATTGGACTTAAAGCATCCCCAACTAAAGTATTTAGATCATTTACTCCCGCTCCTAAGGGAAAAGGTGTAATGCTTGAGGGTTCATTAAAAGAAAAGGTTAATGCTCTTATGAGTGGCCTAAAACAAAAACATATTATATAATGGAGGTAAACTATGGAAAATATAAACCAATATAAAAATGTATGGGTATATGCAGAACAAAGACAAGAAGTTATAACTCCAGTTGTTTTTGAATTATTAGGAGAAGGTAAAAAAATTGCTAAAGAAACAGGCTCAGAACTTTGTGCTTTTCTTATTGGTAACAACGTAGCCTCACTTGCCAATGAACTTATTGCATATGGTGCTGAAAAGGTATATTTAGCTGAAAGTCCATTATTAGAAAACTATACAACCGATGGATATGCTAAAGTATTATCTGATGCAATCAACGAATATAAACCTGAAATAGTGCTTTATGGGGCTACTCACATTGGAAGAGATTTAGCACCAAGAATTGCAGCTAGAGTAAATACTGGACTAACAGCAGACTGTACAAAGCTTGAAGTAGATCCTGAAGATAAAAAATTAAAACAAACACGTCCTGCTTTTGGCGGAAATCTTATGGCTACTATTGTTTGTCCAAATCACAGGCCGCAAATGTCAACAGTAAGAACAGGAGTTATGGAAAAATCAATAAGAAACGAAGAAAATAATGGTACTGTAATTAATGTTAACTTAAAATTAGTTAAAGAAGATATAAGAACAATTGTTATTGAAATAGTAAAACACAAAAAAGATATGGTTTCTTTAACAGATGCAGAAGTAATCGTATCTGGTGGAAAAGGATTAGGCTGCGCAGAGGGCTTTAAAATGCTTAAAGAACTTGCAGATACATTAGGTGGTACGGTAGGTGCTTCAAGAGCAGCTGTTGATGCTGGGTGGATTGAAAATGCAAATCAAGTAGGACAAACAGGAACAACTGTTAAACCTAAAATCTATTTTGCTTGCGGTATATCAGGAGCAATCCAGCATCTTGCTGGTATGTCAGACGCAGATTTTATCATTGCCATCAATAAAAATGCTATGGCTCCAATATTTAACGTTGCAGATTACGGTATAGTTGGTGACGTCAATGAAGTAGTACCAATGCTTATAGAAGCTTTCACTCAATATAACAATGAAAAAGAATTAGCATAAAGTTTAAGTCTTCATTTTATAAGATTTACTCATTAAAAAATAATATAAATAAGAAAGGTCGCTATAAATGGATAGTTTTACTAATGTTGAACTTGTTGATAAAGATTCCGGTAAAAACAATAGAATGTTTTGTGAACTATTTAAAGATACGGTAGCTAAAAACTTTGATAAGGTAGCCATTGTATGGAAAGATAAAACCCTGACCTATAAAGAGTTAGATGAAAAATCAACTTTAGTTGCACAATGTATAGCAGGAAAGGGAGTGGGCCTAGAGGACATAGTAGCTATAAAAAGTGGACGTTCAATAGATTCAGTTGTAGCGATGATAGGTATTTTGAAGGCCGGTGCTGCTTTTCTATTTTTGGATTCTAATTATCCCGAAGAAAGATTAGAATATATGATAAAAGACTGCAAATCTCCTTTAATAATAACTGAATGTTTCATGGATAACATGGATAGCATGAATCATCGTGAACCAAAATCTTGCAAACCTGAAAACTTAGCAGTAATCATTTATACTTCAGGTTCTACTGGTAACCCTAAAGGAATTATGATAGAACAAAAAAACATAACTGCTTTAATAGATAGTCATAGTGAGTTAGAAATGAATCAAGATGAGGTATTGGGTGTTTTTCCAAACTTTTGCTTTGTTGCAGCTCTTAATGATATATTTACGACCTTAGCAATTGGAGGGACTATAGATATTATACCTGCTGAAATACGAAGAGACATTAAATTATTAGCTCAATATTATATAGATAATAAAATAACTATGACGTATTTACCTCCTCACATGGCGGCGAAATATATAAAATTAGATACTGATAACACGACTCTTAAAAATTTGCTTGTTAGCAGTGAATGCGCACGTAATCTTCAAAAGAGGCATTATAAAATACGTAATATTTATGCTTCTTCAGAGTTATGTAACTTTGTTTCAAATTATCTAATAACTGAAGAAGCGACTTCTTATCCTATTGGAAAAATTAAAAGTTCCTTAAAATACTATATTATAGATGAAAATGATAATGAAGTTAAAGATGGTGAAACTGGGGAATTATGCATTTCAGGCCCCCAAGTTTCGAGAGGTTACTTAAATAATCCAGAGAAAACTGCTGAACAGTATATTAAAAATCCATTCACTCAAGAAGATCAATATAAGATTTTATATAAAACAAGGGATCTAGTCCAAAAGCTTTCAGACGGTAATCTTAAGTTTATATGCCGTAAAGACTGGATGCTTAAAATAAGAGGATATCGTGTAGAACCTAGTGAAGTTGAATTATGTATGTTAAAGCATCCTGAAATAACAGAAGCATCTGTAACAGCATACACAGATGCTGGTGGAACAAATATATTATGTGGGTATTTTACTGCGAATCATGAAATAGATACCGATAAAATTAAAATATTTTTAAAACAGCATTTACCTTCTTATATGGTGCCATTAAAAATGATGCAATTAGATGATTTCCCACGTAACAATAATAATAAAATAGACAAAAATGCTTTACCAATACTAGATTTGAACTAAACATTTATCCTGAAATTATTGTATAATTTATATACATAATTTCAGGTGTTTTTATGTTTATTTGTATGTAATGTAGTATTATTTAAAATTAGTTAATATTAAGACAAATAAAGATATCGGTATAATAATGCATCCCAAATGCTGGATTTTCCAACAGTTGGGATGCATTTCAACTTCAAAATTAATGCTATATATAGTTACTTATTGTTAGTATAAAACCCCTGATAATAACATTGCTGCAACTAAACAGATAGTTCCACTGACAAGTCCCATGAAGAAAATTGGTCGGTATACTTCTTTGTGCTTGAGCCCAAATACTGCCATACAGGAAAATACGAATCCACTGTGTGGCATAGCGGAAAATGTAGAAGATGCCATTGCTGCTATTCTATGAACAACTTCTGGAGAAATTCCGGCAGCAACCCATTTTGCTCCAAAACTCGGAATCACGATTCCAAGAGCTCCAGATGCTGATGCTGTAACCATGGATAAAAATCCAGTAATTACTGGAATCTGAACTAATGTCCCTCCAGGAATATGACCCATTGCCTGCTGGATTATAGCAAATCCAGGAGAAGCTGTAACAACACCTCCGATTCCTACAGCAGCAGCTGTAAATAAAATTGGGTTCAATGAATTAATTGCACCGGCATTCAATGTCTTCAGCTGGCTGTGAATATGTTTATTCAATACTACTGCAGATACTAAATTCGCAGCAACCAATGCAGGAAGGATGATATTTGGGATTTTCAGTTTGCTTCCAACTAAGATTATAATAATCAATGTGATTATCGGTAACACTGAAGCAAATAGGGAAGGAAGATCCTTGCTGCCATCTATATTGATTACTTGTCCCTGTTCAACATAGTGATCATTTGAAGCGATAGCCCGTTTGAGTTCCCATTTTATATACAATAGGCCAAGTATGATAGAAATAATCGTTACGATGATGCTCAGTAGAGGAGCAGCTGTTAATGTAGTCCCCAGTGAAGTAGGTATGACATTTTGAATAGATGGTGTTCCAGGAACCATCGTCATCGTAAATGTAGTTCCTCCTACAATAAGTGGAACCATAACTAGACGCCATGGGAGATTCAGTTCTCTAAATATAGGTCTTGCTAAAGCAACAATTGTGAATATTACAATAAATAGACTGATCCCGCCGTAGGTCAAAACAGCTGATATTGCAGCGATTGCAACCAAAACCACATAGGCATTATCTTTCCCAACAACCTTGAAAATGGCATTAGCAATGGTTACAGTAGCTTTCCCATCCTCAAGATATTTCCCAAGGATAGAACCCAGCACGAAAATAGGTAGGAAAGCAACAACATAACTTCCCAAACTAGCCATATAGGACTTCTGACCGGATAGTAAAGCTTCATAAAATGGCATCTGATTTGTTAAAATGATAACAATTGAAGCCAACATTGCACTAACAATTACATTCAAACCTTTCACAGATAGAACGATTATCAATATAATTCCCAATAAAATACCAAACAGTGAGATCCAATTCATAATATACCCCTTCTTTCATTTTATTTATCATACATGTTTAAATATAGCAATTATTGTGCCAGTTCAAATTTACTAATGTATTAATTATTAATTATTAA
>JGI24142J45722_1000854_pt1 | contig 16101 bp, 13 predicted proteins | sample BarGraIncu00431A_FD_45722 | JGI IMG/M metagenome (IMG submission 45722) | reverse complement strand
GAAGCGGCCCGCTTCAATGCCTCCACCGACAGCGCCTTCAACACGGCGGTGCGGCGGACCAAGGCACGCTCGGTGCTGGTGGCCTTCATCATCATCGCCACCTCGGCCGCCCTGCTGTGGGGCCTGTACCAGGGCACGCAGGCCGTGATGGCCGGGCGCATCAGTGCCGGCGATTTGGGACAGACGGTGATGTACGTCATCATCCTGGCCAGTGCCTTTGCGATTCTGGGCGAGGTCTATGGCGACTTGCTGCGCGCCGCCGGCGCCACCGAGCGCCTGATGGAGTTGCTGGCCAGCCGCTCGCCCATTGAATCACCCTTAAATCCGGCGCCAGCCCCCGTGCAGCTTGCGGGAAGCGCTATCAAATTTGAAGCAATCAACTTTCACTATCCGTCGCGCCCCAACCAGGCCGCGCTGACTGATTTTTCACTGGCAGTGAAACCGGGCCAGACCGTGGCCATCGTGGGGCCGAGCGGCGCGGGCAAAAGCACGGTGTTTCAGTTGCTGCTGCGCTTTTACGACCCGGCTTCGGGCCGCATCGTGCTGGACGGCGTGGCCACCCGCGAGCTGGCTTTGCACGACCTGCGCCAGCGCATCGGCATCGTGCCGCAAGACGCGGTGATCTTCTCCAGCAGTGCACTGGAGAACATTCGCTACGGCAAACCCGAGGCCAGCGACGATGAGGTCAAGGCCGCAGCGCAGGCTGCCTTTGCCGACGAATTCATCCGCGCGCTGCCGGAAGGCTATGACACCTTCCTGGGCGAACGCGGCGTGCGCCTGAGCGGCGGCCAGCGCCAGCGCATCGCGATTGCCCGCGCCATGCTGAAGAACCCACCGCTGCTGCTGCTGGACGAGGCCACCAGCGCGCTGGACGCCGAGAGCGAACGCATGGTGCAGGCGGCGCTGGAGTCCGCCATGCGCGACCGCACCACGCTGGTGATTGCGCACCGTCTGGCCACGGTACAAAAGGCTGACCTCATCGTGGTGCTGGATCACGGCCAGCTGGTGGAACAAGGGACGCACGCCGAACTGGTGGCACGCGGCGGCGTTTATGCCGGCCTGGCGGCCTTGCAATTCAACGCCTGATCGTTGCCATCCCGGCAAAAGCCGGGATCTGCCTAGTTATTAATTTTTTGCATAGATACCGAAAAACTCGGCCTTAGACAGAGGCAGGGGCGCGCACTACAGTCCAGGCTTGACTCACCCCACAAGGTATTTACGCATGTCACACCTGTCCAACTCACCCACCGCCGTCTTCCCTGGCGCCTCTTCGGTGACCGCGCCCCCGGCTGCGCTCCCCTCCTACCTGCAGGCCGACAATCTCGGCCCCTGGGGTATTTACCTGCAACAGGTCGACCGTGTCGTGCCCTATCTGGGTCATCTGGCACGCTGGGCGGAAACCCTCCGGCGGCCCAAACGGGCACTGATTGTGGATGTGCCGATCCAGCTGGACAACGGCACGGTGGCGCACTTTGAAGGCTACCGGGTGCAGCACAACACCTCGCGCGGGCCCGGCAAGGGCGGCGTGCGTTTTCACCAGGACGTGACGCTGTCGGAAGTGATGGCCCTGTCGGCTTGGATGTCAATCAAGAACGCGGCGGTGAACGTGCCCTTTGGGGGCGCCAAGGGGGGCATTCGGGTCGACCCCAAAACTCTGTCGCTCGGCGAGCTGGAGCGCATGACGCGCCGCTACACCAGCGAGATCGGCATCATCATCGGTCCGACCAAAGATATTCCGGCGCCGGATGTGAACACCAATGAGCAGATCATGGCCTGGATGATGGACACCTATTCCATGAACGAAGGCGCCACCGCCACCGGCGTGGTCACCGGCAAACCGGTCGTCCTGGGCGGGTCGCTTGGACGACGCGATGCCACCGGTCGCGGTGTATTTACCGTCGGTCTGGAAGCCGCCCGCCACATCGGACTGGACATTGCCACAGCACGTGTGGCGGTACAGGGTTTTGGCAATGTCGGCGGCGTCGCGGCTCGGCTGTTTGCGCAGGCGGGCGCCCGGGTGGTGGCGGTGCAGGACCATGGCGGCACCATTTACCGGGAGGCGGGCCTGGACGTGCCCGCGCTGCTGGCCCACGTGGCGGCGGTCGGCACCGTGGCCGGTTTTGCCCAGGCAGAGATATTGCCCAACGACCAGTTTTGGGATGTGGACTGTGACATCCTGATTCCGGCCGCGCTGGAGCAGCAGATTACCGAGCTCAACGCCGGCCGCATCAAGGCCCGCATGGTGATTGAAGGGGCCAACGGACCGACCACGCCCGCCGCAGACGACATCCTGCACGATCGCAATGTGCTGGTGCTGCCCGACGTGATCGCCAACGCGGGCGGCGTGACGGTGAGCTATTTTGAATGGGTGCAGGACTTTTCCAGCTTCTTCTGGAGCGAAGACGAGATCAACGCCCGTCTGGTGCGCATCATGAAAGAGGCCTTTGCGGGCATCTGGGAAGTGGCACAGGACCACAAGGTGAGCCTGCGCACCGCCGCCTTCATTGTGGCGTGCCAGCGGATTTTGCATGCGCGCGAGTTGCGCGGCCTCTACCCTTAAAACTGTTTGCTGCAGCTCACTGCAACTGTCCCTTGAGGGCTTCGGGCAGCNGCANGGGCATCACGGCGATGCCTTCCTCGATGAGGGACTCGGTCTCGGCACGCGTGGCTTGNCCGCGNATGCCGCGCTCCTTGGTCTCACCGTAATGGATCTTGCGCGCTTCCTCGGCAAACTTNTTCCCCACATCGTCGGTCGTGGCCACAATGCGGCGGGCTACTGCCATCCAGGCGGCCTGCAGGGTCTGCTCGGTCCCGGCNGTGGCGACGACTTCCTGCGTGGGCGTCACCCCGGCATGAGCACTGCCCAAATTGAGGCGCGGCGCGCTCAGCATCTTGGTGATCGACGCATCGCCGCACACCGGACATTCGACCAGGCCGCGCTCGCGTTGGCCCAAAAAATCATCTTCGGACGCAAACCAGCCTTCAAACACATGCTGGTGGCCACACTGAAGATCCAGAACTTTCATGGCGCCATTATCCAGCNCGGCCTGGCGTGGCAGCTTGTTGCCAANTCAATTGCCAGGCGCCCGACAAAACNTTTTGCAACCAGAGNGCCGCCGTCAGGGTTTTGGCATCCGTCACCCGGCCCTCACGGCACCATTGCAGCAACTCGGTCGGGCTGGCAGTGAACACATCCAGAAACTCACCGTGGTCGAGTTGACGGGCGCCCGGCGTCAAACCACGGGCAAACCAGATGTCAATGAACTCGGTAGAGTAGGAAATNACTGGATGCAGAACCCCTGCCCGCGCCCACTCAGATGCGGTNTAGCCGGTTTCNTCCTGCANCTCACGCTGGGCGCAGAGCTGGANGTCTTCGCCGGGATCAAGCTTGCCGGCCGGAAACTCAATCATCACCTGCCCGACGGGATAGCGGAACTGGCGCTCCAGTACGAGNCGCACCTCGCCGGAGGCATCTTCAAGCAGCGGAATAATCATGACGGCCCCGGGATGGACGACATATTCACGGCTTGCGGTCGCACCGTCCGGCAGTTTCACCGTATCGCGAAAAGCATGCAGGAAGTGACCCTTGAACAACTCTGCACTGGAGAGTTGCTCCTCGATCAGATGACGATCATCCATAAGGGTGGTGAAAAACTACCAGCGCTGCAGCATGAACTGGCCCGTCCGCTTTTCCAGCAGCAGGGCAAAGCGATCAGGTGCCCAGCATCTGCACTATCGCGTTGGCGCACAAAGTCATCAGGCCGCCCGGCACCAGACCCAGAATCAGTACCAGTGCGCCGTTAACCGACAGCACGGCACGAACGTCAAGTGGTGCCGATACCGTGCTGGCCGTGATCGGCTTGTCAAAGTACATGACCTTGACGACGCGCAGGTAGTAGAACGCACCAATCAGCGACATCATCACGGCGAACACCGCCAGCCCGATATGAATGGCCTGACCCGAAGCAATCAGCGCCTGCAACACCGAGAGCTTGGCGTAAAAGCCCACCATGGGCGGAATGCCGGCCAGGGAGAAAAGACAGACCGCCATCACGGCAGCGTACAGGGGACTGCGCTCGTTCAGACCGGCGAAATCAGAGATCTCTTCACTCTCAAAGCCATCACGTGCCAGCAACAGGATGACCCCAAAACTTGCCAGCGTNGTCANAACATAGGTGATGACNTAGAACATGGACGAACTGTAGGCATTGGCGGCCGAATGAATATTGCCATTGACCACGCCCGACATCAGGCCCAGCAGCACAAAACCCATTTGCGAAATNGTCGAGTACGCCAGCATGCGCTTGAGATTGGTCTGTGCAATGGCNGCCAGATTACCGATGAGCAGCGAACCAATCGACAGCACCATCAACATCTGCTGCCAGTCGATCGCCAGTGGCAACATGCCCTCCACCAGCAAGCGAATGAAGATGGCGAAGGCCGCCAGCTTGGGCGCGCCGCCGATGAGCAGGGTCACCGCGGTGGGGGCCCCCTGGTACACATCAGGGATCCACATGTGGAACGGCACCACACCGAGTTTGAAAGCGAGACCCGAGACAATAAACACCAAACCGAACACCAGCACCTGATGTTTGATCTGCCCTGAATTAATGGCTTTGAACACAGCATTCACATCGAGCGAACCGGTGGCGCCGTACATCATCGACATGCCGTACAGCAGGAAACCCGAGGCCAATGCGCCCAGCACAAAGTACTTCATCGCCGCTTCGGTAGCCGTTGCATTGTCACGCCGCAAGGCCACCAGCGCGTAGCTGGACAGCGTGAGCAATTCAAGCCCCATGTAGATCACGAGGAAATTGTTGCCGGAAATCATGACGAACATGCCCAGCAGCGCAAACATACTTAAAGAGAACATCTCACCACCGCGCAACATGTCGCGGTCGGCGGCGTAGGGCCGGCCATACACCAGGGTGACCATCACCGCCAGGGTGGCAAAGCATTTGAGCCAGTTGCCCATCTGGTCGCTGACCACCATGTTGCCAAAGCCGTACAGCGTGGCCCCACCGCTGGCGTAGGTGGCCTGCAGGGCCGCCACAACCGCCAAGGTCAACAGGGTCAGCAAATAGGTCGTTGTGCGGCGTGGACTCTTCACACCGAGATCGGCCAGCGCGATGACGCAGGCCATGATGAGCAGGATGATTTCGGGGTAAACCGAGATCCAACTGAGTTTATCGATCATGTTCCATCTCTTAATTCAATTAGGTCAATTCAGACTGATCAATTCAGCTTGGACAGTGCAACGTGCTTGAGCAACGCTGCNACGGACGTGTCCATCACGTCGGTAAACGGCTTCGGATAAACGCCCATGAANAACACCGCAATGGCCAGCAGGGTCAACATCACAAACTCACGGCTGTTGATGTCGACCAGGGCCTTGACGTGNTGATTGGCAACCGGGCCCAGGTAGACGCGCTTGAACATCCACAAGGTATAGGCGGCGCCAAAAATCAGCGCACTGGCGGCGCCAAAACCGAGCCAGAAATTGGCTTTGACGGCNCCCAGAATCACCATCCATTCGCCCACGAAACCGGCGGTNCCCGGCAAGCCGCAATTGGCCATGGCAAACAGCANGGCAAACGCCGTGAACTTGGGCATGGTGTTGACCACGCCACCATAACTGGCGATCTCGCGTGAATGAACGCGGTCATACAACACGCCAATCGACAGGAACATGGCCGCTGACACGAAGCCGTGCCCGATCATTTGCACCAGACCCCCTGACACCCCCAGGTCATTGAAGATGAAGAAACCAAGGGTCACAAAACCCATGTGCGCAACGGACGAATAAGCCACCAGCTTTTTCATATCCTTTTGCACCATCGCCACCAGACCGACGTAGATGACGGCAATCAAGGACAAGGCGATCATCAACCAAGCCCACTCCCGCGCGGCATCCGGGGTAATAGGCAAGGAAAAACGCAGAAAACCATAGGCACCAAGTTTCAGCATGATGGCCGCCAGCACTGCCGACCCCCCGGAAGGAGCCTCAACGTGCACATCCGGCAACCAGGTGTGCACCGGCCACATGGGCACCTTCACGGCGAAGGCAGCCAGGAATGCAAAGAACAGCAATGTTTGCGTGGTGCTACCCAGCGGCAGTTGGTGCCACAAGGCCAGATCGAAACTGCCACCCGACTTGANATACAGAAAGATCAGNGCAATCAGCATCAAAAGTGAGCCGAGCAATGTGTAAAGGAAAAACTTGAACGCCGCGTAAATTTTGTTCGGTCCGCCCCAGATGCCAATGATCAGGTACATCGGGATCAGCGTCGCCTCAAAAAACACGTAAAACAACATGCCATCCAGCGCACAGAAGACGCCGATCATCAAACCGCTCAGAATGAGAAAGGCACCCATGTACTGGTTGACACGGCGGGTAATGACTTCCCAGCCGGCAATCACCACCACCACATTGATGAAGGCGGTCAGCAGGATAAACCAGAGCGAAATGCCATCCACACCGAGGTGGTAGTTGACATTGAAGCGCTCAATCCACGGGGCCTTCTCGACAAACTGCATGGCAGCCGTGCCAAGTTTGAAGCCGGCATACAGCGGCAAAGTGACAAGAAAGCTGGCAACGGCGCCGATGAGCGCGACCCAGCGCACGGTACGCGCTTGATCATCACGACCCAGTGCCAGCAGCACGACACCAAAAACAATCGGTGTCCAAATAGCCAGGCTCAATAAACCCATTTTTCTTCTTCTCCTACTTGAGCCAGACGAAATACGTCATCAACACAAAAACNCCCACGATCATGGCCAGCGCGTAGTGGTACAGATAACCCGACTGCACCCGACGCACCACACCGGATACCCAAGCCACCGCTTTCCAGGAACCATTAACCAGCGCGCCATCAATCAAGGTCTGGTCGCCCCACTTCCACAAGCCTGTACCCAAGGCCCTGGCCCCACGAGCCAGAACGTTTTCGTTAAACCAGTCCATGTAGTACTTGTTCTCAAGCAGGGTGTAGATCGGCTGGACACGGGTCTTGATGGCCGCAGGCAAGGCTGGATTGACCATGTACATGTAATATGAAGTCGCCACGCCTGCCAGCGCGAGCCAGAACGGCAGCGTCGTCAATGCATGCCAGGCCATTTGCGCCGGCCCATGGAACGCCTTCGCCAGTTCTTCCATGGCAGCGTGTTTTTCCCCATTGATGAAGATGGCGTCCTTGAAAAAATCTCCGAACAGCATCGGCTGTATGGTCATGAAGCCAATCACGACCGAAGGAATCGCAAGCAGGATCAGCGGCACCGTCACCACCCAGGGAGACTCATGCGGATCATGCTGCTCGTTGTGGTGACCATGGTGATCATCATGATGCGCATCCGGGTTTTGGTCGAAACGTTCCTTGCCATGGAACACCAGGAAATACAGCCGGAAGGAATAAAACGCCGTGATAAACACACCTGCCAGTACCGCAAACGATGCAAAGCCAGCGCCGGGCAAATGGCTTTCGCGCACCGCTTCAATAATGCTGTCCTTGGAATAGAAGCCTGCAAACAGCGGCGTTCCGATGAGCGCAAGGGATCCCAGCAAGGAAGTAATCCAGGTGATGGGCATGTACTTGCGAAGACCGCCCATCCAGCGGATGTCCTGGTTGTGGTGTACCCCCATGATCACCGAACCGGCCGCAAGAAACAACAGCGCCTTGAAGAACGCATGCGTCATCAAGTGGAATACCGCCACAGAATAGGCCGAAGCACCAAGTGCCACCGTCATGTAACCCAACTGGGACAGCGTGGAGTAGGCCACCACGCGCTTGATGTCGTTCTGGATGATGCCCAAAAAGCCCATGAACAAGGCCGTGATGGCACCGATCACGAGAACAAAATTCAAGGCCGTGTCGCTGAGTTCAAACAGGGGTGACATGCGCGCCACCATGAAAATACCGGCGGTCACCATGGTGGCCGCATGGATCAACGCCGAGATCGGAGTTGGACCTTCCATCGAATCCGGCAACCAGACGTGCAGCGGGAACTGGGCCGATTTACCCATGGCGCCAATAAACAAACAGATGCAGATGACCGTGACGAGCATCCAGTCGGTACCCGGGAAGCTCAGCTTCGCCAGATCAGCTGCTTTGGCAAAGGCTTCGGTGTAATTGAGTGTGCCCGAAAAAGCAACGATCAGTCCGATACCAAGAATGAAACCGAAGTCGCCCACACGGTTGACCAGGAAGGCTTTCATGTTCGCAAAAATGGCGGTCGGCTTGTTGAACCAGAAGCCGATCAGCAAATACGACACCAGGCCCACCGCCTCCCAGCCAAAGAACAGCTGCAGCATGTTGTTGCTCATCACCAGCATCAACATGGAGAAAGTGAAAAGCGAGATGTAGGAAAAGAAACGGTTGTAGCCTTCGTCTTCTTCCATGTAGCCAATGGTGTAAATATGAACCATCAAGGACACGAAAGTCACCACACACATCATCATCGCGGTGAGGCCATCGACGAGGAAACCAATCTCCATCTTGAGGCCGCCCACCACCATCCAAGTGTAGAGGGTCTCATTGAAGCGCGCACCATCAAGCGCCACGCTCTTGAGCGTCATGGCGGACAGGATGAATGACAGCAGCACACCCAGAATGGTGAGTGAGTGCGACATGCGGCGACCGATCCAGTTGCCGCCGAACTTGGTACCAAGAATACCGGCCAGAATAGCCCCGACCAGCGGTGCCATCGGCACCGCCAGAAGCGTTGAAGCAGAAAGGGTTTGACTCATCTTTTTAACCCTTGAGCGTATTGAGTTCGTCCACATTGATGCTGGACTTATTGCGGAACAGCAGCACCAAAATGGCCAGGCCGATTGCCGATTCGGCGGCAGCGACGGTCAGAATGAAAAACACGAAAATTTGTCCGTGCATGTCGCCAAGATAGTAGGAGAAAGCCACGAAATTGGTATTGACGGCCAGCAGCATCAACTCGATGGCCATCAGCAACACGATCAGGTTCTTGCGGTTAAGGAAAATACCGATCACCGACAGCGCAAACAGCATGGCGCCGAGCGCAAGAAAATGTCCCAATGTCACCGTCATACTTTATTCTCCNCANTCGTCGTAGCTGCCTCGTCAATGANCGCCACCTGGGTAGCCGCCATCTTGAGCACAGTCATCCGGTCTTTTGCCTTCACCCGNACCTGGNCGGTCGGGCTCACATACTTGCTGTCCTTGCGTTGACGCAGCGTCAGGGCNATGGCCGCAATCATGGCGACCAGCAGAATCGCCGCCGCAATTTCTAGCGGATAGAGGTATTGGGTATACAAAAGCTTNCCCAATTCGCGGCTATTGGATAACTCCACNGTCACCTGGCCGACAACGGCAGCCGCATGGGGTTCTTCGGCNCCCCGAAATCCNCCCATCAAGACCGCCGCCATCTCCAGCGCAATCAGCACACCCACCACAGCTGCCAGCGGAAAATGCTTCCAGAAGCCCTGGCGGACGCTGTCGACGTTGATGTCCAGCATCATCACCACGAACAGGAACAGCACCATCACCGCCCCCACATACACCAGCACCAGTGCGATGGAGAGGAACTCAGCCTTGAGCAGCATCCAGACCATGGCGGCCTGGAAAAACGCAAGCACGAGGAATAACACGGCGTGAACCGGGTTGCGGGCCGTAATCACCCGAAATGCGGCGAACAACAGCACCGCAGAAAATACGTAGAACAAAGCAGTCTTGACATCCATAGGTGTAATTTCTTTCTTGCAGCGGGTCAGCGGTACTTGGCGTCCGCCGCCTTGCTGGCTGCAATTTCGTTCTCGTAACGATCGCCAACAGCCAGCAGCATTTCTTTGGTGAAGTACAGATCACCGCGTTTTTCACCGTGGTATTCCAGAATATGGGTTTCAACAATCGAATCGACCGGACAGCTTTCCTCACAAAAGCCGCAGAAAATGCACTTGGTCAGGTCAATGTCATAGCGACTGGTGCGGCGCGAACCATCAGCCCGCACCTCGGACTCGATCGTGATGGCCATGGCAGGGCACACCGCTTCACACAGTTTGCAGGCAATGCAACGTTCCTCGCCGTTCTCATAGCGGCGCAACGCGTGCAGGCCACGAAATCTTGGCGACAGAGGTGTTTTTTCCTCTGGAAACTGAATCGTCACTTTGCGCCGGAAAGCGTAACGCCCAGTCAAGGCAAGACCCTTGAGCAACTCTAGCAACAAGAAACTGGAGAGAAAGTCCTTGAGGGAAAAAGTGGATGGCGCAGGGGCTGAAGTAATTGTGGACATCATCAACTCCTGTTAATTCCAGATATTGAAGGAAGTCTGCATCCAGGCGCCGACGACAACCAGCCATACCAGTGTCACCGGTATGAAAATCTTCCAGCCCAAACGCATGATCTGGTCATAGCGGAAGCGCGGAAAGGTTGCACGCACCCAGATAAACAGGCTGACCACCGCACAGGTCTTCAGCCCCAGCCAGATCCAACCGGGAATCCAGTTGAACAGGATACTGTCAATAGGCGACAACCATCCGCCCAGGAACATGACAGCCGCCAGAATAGACACCAGCCACATGTTCGCGTACTCGGCCAGGTAGAACATGGCATACGACATACCTGAATACTCAACCATGTGTCCGGCCACAATTTCGGCTTCACCTTCCACCACGTCAAAAGGGTGACGATTGGTTTCGGCCAGGCCGGAAATGACGTAAACCACAAAAATTGGCAGCAGCGGCAACCAGTTCCAGGAGAGGAAGTTGAGTCCCATGTGCGCGAAATAACCCTTGCCCTGCCCGGTGACAATGTCAGTCATGTTCATGCTGGCCGACACCATGAGNACGACTACCAGACAAAAGCCCATGGCAATTTCATAGCTCACCATCTGNGCCGAGGCTCGCATGGCCCCCAGAAAGGAGTATTTGGAGTTTGACGCCCAGCCTGAAATCACCACGCCATAGACTTCCATCGATGTAATGGCCATCACNAACAACAGACCCGCATTGATGTTAGCCAANGCAATATCNGGGCCAAACGGGATGACNACCCANGCCGCCATCGCTGGCATGATGGTCAAAATGGGGCCGATGAAGAACAGCCCCTTGCTGGCAGCCGTCGGCAACAAGATTTCTTTGCCCAGCAACTTCAANGCGTCGGCAATCGGCTGCAGCAAGCCCAAGGGACCGACCCGATTGGGACCGANCCGAACCTGCATCCAACCCAAAAACTTCCGTTCCCACAGGGTGAGGTAGGCAACAGCGCCCATCAGGGGCAGTACCACCACCACAATCTTGATCAGGGCCCAGATCACAGGCCAGCCAATGGCCGACCACCAGGGTGCGTCGAACAGACCCTGGCCAAAAGCAAAAATGGCGTCAATCATGCTGTCACCTCCTGCGCCATTTCAGTCCGTTTGGCGTCCGCCGTGCGCTGCAGGCTCGCAGCACGGCGCACCGTACCATCCAGTGCATAGATGCTCGCCACCACNGGCACAACAGCCGCAGGTGTNAGGTCAACGGCAGCNNTCGTCGTATTGTTCAACAGCTCGGTAGTCAAATGCGTCCTGTCCGTCGGCGGCAGGCCAGACACTTGGTTGAGAACCTCTTCTGAGGAGTCGAAATCAAAACCNGGCACACCCAGCAAGTTGGCCAACACACGTAAAACCTTCCACGCCGGGCGGGTTTCGCCCAGGGGTTTGACNACGGCATGNAAACTTTGCACACGACCCTCGGCATTGACGAAAGTGCCCGAAGTTTCTGTGAACGGTGCAATGGGCAGCAGCACATCACTAAAGGCCATATTCGACTTGAACGGACTGAGCGTCACAACCATCTGGGCTTGCGAAAGACCGGTCGTGGCCGATGCACCCAAAGCCGAATCAAATTCAGGCTCGTTGTTCAACAGCAGGACCGCTTTAAGCTCGCCGCCGAGCATCTGCCCTGCATTCAGACCACTCGGCCCTGGCACGGCACCCGCGAGCTGTGCGCCCACGGTGTTGGCAGCTTCCGTAAGATAGCCCACTGACGCACCCGTTTGCTCGCCAATCCAGTTGGCGAGTGCCAACAGACTTGAGGCTTTGGCATGATGCGCAGCCGCATTGCCCAACAAAATAGCCTTGCGCTCACCGCTCAGCAAAGACTTGGCGATGGCTTTGGCCGACTCGCTGGCGGTACCCGTCGCGGGCGACGGAACACCTTTGTCGGCGGCCACCGCTGCAGCAACGTCGGCCAACGCCTGCGCCCAGTTACTGGCGTCACACAGCAGGGCGTTGGCAACGGGCATGGCCCAGTCTTCTGCGATAGATTGAATAGCATTCACTGCACAACCCTTGCGGGTCGCCTGCCTGATTCTCTGTGCAAACAAGGGATGATCCTTGCGCAGGCTGGAGCCAACCACCAACACACGCTGAAGCTCGGACAAGGACGCAATGGNAGTACCCAGATAACGAACACCCTCGATGGCCATGAATTCAGCGTTGCGCAAACGGTAATCAATGTTCTGACTGCCCAGACCGCGCATCAAAGCGCCGGCGAGCGACAGTTCCTCGANNGTGCTGTGCGGGCTGACCAGCGCACCAATGCTCTCAGCGCCATGATCTGACTTGATTTGCTTCAAACCATTGGCAACGTACTCCAGTGCAGTCTGCCAATCAACAGACACCCACACACCGCCCTGCTTGAGCATGGGGCTTGTCAGGCGTTCGTCACTGTTCAATGCTTCATAGGAAAAGCGGTCGCGATCAGCAATCCAGCACTCGTTGACAGCCTCGTTTTCGAGGGGTACNACACGCATGACCTTGTTGTTCTTGACCTGNACAATCAAATTGGCACCGGTCGAGTCGTGTGGGCTGATGGACTTGCGACGCGACAACTCCCACGTGCGGGCGCTGTAGCGAAACGGTTTGCTTGTCAATGCGCCAACTGGGCAGATGTCGATCATGTTGCCCGAGAGCTCCGAGTCAACCGAGTGGCCAACAAAGGTTTCGATCTCGGCGTGCTCACCGCGATGTGACATGCCCAACTCCATCACGCCGGCCACTTCCTGGCCAAAACGAACGCAACGTGTGCAGTGAATGCAGCGGCTCATTTCCTGCATCGAAATCAGGGGCCCGACATCCTTGACTGCCACAACACGTTTTTCTTCCTCGTAGCGGGAAGAAGAAGCGCCGTAACCAACTGCCAGATCCTGTAACTGGCACTCACCACCCTGATCACAAATGGGGCAATCCAACGGATGATTGATCAGCAGGAATTCCATGACTGATTTTTGTGCCTTGATCGCCTTCTCGCTCTTGGTGCGGACAATCATGCCCTGCGTCACCGGCGTGGCGCAGGCGGGCATGGGTTTGGGCATTTTCTCTACATCCACCAGGCACATGCGGCAGCTGGCCGCGATGCTGAGCTTCTTGTGATAGCAAAAATGCGGAATATAGGTGCCCGCTTTGTCGGCGGCATGCATGATCATGCTGCCTTCAACAACGTCTACCTTCTTGCCGTCGAGTTCGATTTCAATCATCTTGGGACTCGCTCAAACGTAGGCCGGGACCATACAGGTCTTGTGCTCTACGTGATATTCAAATTCATGGCGGAAATGCTTGAGCATGGCCCGCACCGGCATCGCGGCGGCATCTCCCAAGGCACAAATGGTTCGACCCTGAATGTCTTCAGCGACCGAATTCAGCAAGTCCATGTCGGTGGGTCGACCCTGACCATTTTCGATACGGTCGACCAAGCGCGACAACCAACCGGTTCCCTCGCGACACGGTGTGCACTGGCCACACGATTCGTGCATGTAAAAGTAACTCAAGCGCTGCAGGCTCTTGACCATGCAACGGCTGTCGTCCAGCACGATCACAGCACCCGAACCCAGCATCGAACCCGCTTTGGCGATGGAATCGTAATCCATCGTGCAGTCCATCATGATGCTGGCCGGCAAAATCGGCGACGACGAACCGCCTGGAATCACGGCTTTAAGCTGACGACCACTGCGCACGCCACCCGCGAGTTNAAGCAATTTGGAGAACGGCGTGCCCATCGGAATTTCATAATTACCCGGCAACTCCACATCGCCGCTGACGGAGTAGATTTTGGTGCCGCCATTGTTCGGCTTGCCACATGCCAGATACGCCAGCCCACCGTTACGGATGATCCACGGCACGGCAGCAAAGGTTTCCGTATTATTGATGGTGGTCGGTTTTCCGTACAGACCAAAACTGGCCGGAAACGGAGGTTTGAATCTGGGCTGGCCCTTCTTGCCTTCAAGGGACTCCAGCAGCGCAGTTTCTTCGCCGCAAATATAGGCGCCAAAGCCGTGTGCCGCATGCAACTGAAAAGTGAAGTTGCTGCCGAGAATATTGTTACCCAGCAGNCCGGCGGCTCGCGCCTCTTCCAGCGCCTCTTCAAAGCGGTCATAGCTCGTGAAGATTTCGCCATGAATGTAGTTGTAGCCTACCGTGATGCCCATGGCATACGCGGCAATAATCATGCCCTCGATGACGATGTGGGGGTTGAACTGCAGAATGTCGCGATCTTTACAGGTGCCNGGCTCTCCCTCATCGGAATTGCATACCAGGTACTTCTGGCCCGGAAACTGGCGTGGCATAAAGCTCCACTTGAGCCCNGTCGGAAAACCNGCTCCCCCACGACCGCGCAAGGAAGACTCTTTGACAATTGCAATCACCTGATCTTGCGTCAAACCTGCGACACCGGTGTCGCTTGCGGCTTCAGCGCCATCTTTGCCAAGAATCTTGCGCAACGCCTGGTATCCACCACGCGCTTCATAGTCCTTCAAACGCCAATTGCTGCCATTCAATCCTGCGTATATCTGCGGGTTGATGTGCCGATCATGAAAACAGGTCTGTACGCCTGTGGCCTGAAACTGGGCGAGAATTTTTTCGACCATCATCATTTATCCTCCGCCACGCGCAGGCCATCNACCAGCTGGTCTATCTTGTCATTGCTCATGAAACTGCACATCGTCCGGTCATTCACCAGCAGCACGGGGGAATCTGCACAGGCGCCAAGACATTCACTTTGTTGCAGGGTGAACATGCCGTCCGGCGTTGTCTCACCCATGCGGATACCCANCTTTTGCTCAAGATGCTTGAGCGCCCGTCCGCCTTCACGCAACTGACATGGCAAATTAGTACAGACATTGAGCTTGTACTTGCCAACGGGCTGCTGGTTGTACATGTTGTAGAAGGTGGTGACCTCNTGAACCGCGATTGGCGCCATACCCAGATAGTCGGCCACAATTTTTTCGCTCTCACTNCTCACGAAACCGGCTTCCTGCTGGACGATAGCCAGACACGCCATGACTGCGGACTGNTTTTGATCCGCCGGGTATTTCGCGACTTCCTTGGCAAAGCGTGCCTTGGTTGCATCGGACATCGCTTGAGAAACAGCTTCTGCGATCATCGGTCAATCTCTCCAAACACAATATCCATAGTCCCGATCACGGCCACTACGTCCGCAATCATGTGCCCGCTTGCCAACTCATTCAGCCCAGCCAAATGCGCGAAACCTGGCGGACGAATCTTCAGCCGGTAGGGCTTGTTGGCGCCATCACTCACGAGGTAGATGCCAAACTCACCCTTGGGGTGTTCCACTGCTGCATAGGCCTCGCCTTCGGGCACATGNAAGCCTTCCGTGAACAACTTGAAATGATGGATCAGCTCTTCCATATTGGATTTCATGGATTCGCGATCNGGNGCGGCCACTTTGTGGTTATCCGTGATCACCGGGCCGGGGTTGACGCGCAACCAGTCCACACATTGCTTGATGATGCGATTGGACTGCTTCATCTCTTCCATGCGAACCAGATAGCGATCGTAACAATCGCCAGTTTTGCCGACAGGAATATCAAAATCCATGCGATCGTACACATCGTAGGGCTGCTTCTTGCGCAAATCCCATGCAACACCTGAGCCCCGCAGCATGGCACCGGTAAAGCCCATGTTCAGCGCCCGNTCGGCCGTTACCACGCCAATGCCCACCGTGCGCTGNTTCCAGATGCGGTTTTCTGTGAGGAGCGTGTGGTATTCCCCCAGATAGGTCGGGAACCGCTGGGTGAAATCATCAATGAAGTCCAGCAGGGAACCCTGACGGTTGCTATTGAGTTGCGCAATACCCTT
>JGI24142J45722_1000849_pt1 | contig 16147 bp, 14 predicted proteins | sample BarGraIncu00431A_FD_45722 | JGI IMG/M metagenome (IMG submission 45722) | reverse complement strand
TATTCGCTCTCCGCCAACGGTCCGATCATCCACCCGGCGCTGGATAGCATCTCGATCACCCCGATCTGCCCCCACACCCTCACCAACCGGCCGCTGGTCGTTGCTGCGGACGCGCAGATCTCCATCAGGCTCGATTCGGCCCTGGACGAGGCGGTGTTCCTGACCCTGGACGGCCAGGTCGGCGTGAAGCTGGTGGGTGGCGACCTGGTCCAGATCCGCAAAGCCCCGCACGCTACCCGTCTGATTCAGTCCCGCACCAAAGACTTTTTCGAGGTGCTCCGGACCAAGCTCCACTGGGGCGAGCGCTACGGAACGGCCGGCCCCCCGGCGCACTCCCGGCACTGAAGAACGGGCCTTTCGTGTCCCCTCCGGGAGACAGGTCCCCATCCCCACCCCGACCCGCCTGCGCCAAGGCTACGGCGGCCAAGCCCTCCCCTTGAAGGGGAGGGGGAGCTCTTGAAGTGCTCTGAGGAAGTTAAGTGCTTAAGTCCTCTCTCCTTTCCAGGGGAGCGGGGATTCCTGCAGCGGGGGGTGCGAGCTGATCAGGTTAAAGCTTCTGCGTTAGTTCAGTCCAGAAGTCCCCTCTCCCGGAGGGGGAGGGTTAGGGAGGGGGAAAGCAACTTTCACCTAACCGTTTAAGGCTTATCAGGTTAATGCTCATCAGGTACCCGCGAGGGATGGTCAACAGGCCACGTAGCTAGCGTGGCCTTTTTATAGGAGAGATCTCCTCTGTCATGCTGAGAGAACTGCAGATAACGAACCTCGCCATTATCGAGAAACTCCACGTCGAGTTCCATGGCGGCCTGAACATCCTGACCGGCGAGACCGGTGCGGGTAAGTCGATCATTATCGACGCGGTCAACCTGATCCTGGGTGGACGCGCCAGCTCCGACCTGATCCGCGCCGGCGCCGACGAGGCCTCTGTCGAGGCGCTCTTCGACCTCTCCGGCCGGCCGGCCCTTTTGCAAAACCTGGCAGCGATCGGGGTCGAGTGCGACGGCGAGCTTTTGGTGCGGCGCGTCGTCACGCGCGGCGGTAAGAACCGGGTCTTCATCGCCGGGGGGCTCGCCACGACGGCGATGCTCTCCGAGATTTCCCGCACCCTGATCAACATCTACGGCCAGCACGAATCGCAAACCCTGCTGAAGATCGACCAGCACCTGCGGCTTTTGGACGGCTTCTCGGGTTCCCTTCCCCTGCGCGACAGCTTCGCGACCCGCTTCGAGTCCTTCCAGAAGGCAAAGGGGGAGCTGGAGGCGCTGGAACAGGGGGAGCGCGAGGCCGCCCGGCGTCTGGATCTGCTCTCTTTCCAAAACGAGGAGATCGCCCAGGCAAAGCTCTATCCGGGAGAGGAAGAAGAACTCGTGGAGGAGCGCGGGCGGCTTGCCCACGGGGAGAAGCTCTTGACCTGCAGCCAGTCCGCCTTCGACTCGCTCTACGGCGGGGATGCGGCGCTCCTCGGCAGTCTGCGCCGGGTGATCGGCGGTGTCGTCGAGGCGAGCGCCATAGACCGCACGCTGGCTCCGGTCTGCGAGGCGCTCGAGGGGGCCTATGCCCAGCTTGAGGATGCCGCCCTGACGCTGCGCGATTACGCGGCGGGCGTGGAGGCTGACCCGGGGCGCCTGGAAATGCTCGATGATCGTCTGGATGCCATCAACCGTCTCAAGCGCAAGTACGGCGAGGACATTGCCGAGATCCTGCAGTACCAGGAAGGGATCTCTACCGAGTTGGCCGCGCTTTCGGGTCGGGAAATGGAGCGCGACGCGCTGGTACAGCAGATGGCGGAGCTCAAGGGCGAGCTCGCCAAGCTCGGCGCCCAGCTTTCCAAGGCCCGCCGTACCGGTGCCGCCGGACTGAAGGTCGGGATGGAGCGCGAGCTCGCCGAACTTGCCATGACGCATGCGGTCTTCGAGACCTCGTTCGAGACGAGCGCCGAGCCGAAGTCGTACGGTTTCGAGCGGGTCGAGTTCCTCTTTTCGCCCAACCCCGGCGAGCCTCCCAAGCCGTTGGCCCGGACCGCGTCGGGAGGTGAACTCTCCCGGCTGATGCTCGCCTTGAAGCAGCTGCATCCGGAGAGTGAGGTTCCCACCCTGATTTTTGACGAGGTGGACAGTGGGATCGGCGGGGCGACCTCCGCCCTGGTCGGGATCAAGTTGAAGAGGGTGGCCGCTTCCCAGCAGGTGCTGGCGATCACCCATCTTCCCCAGGTGGCGGCCTTTGCCGACCTGCACCTGCGGGTGGAAAAAGCGGTCAATCTCGGGCGTACCGCCACCTGCGTCGAGAGGCTTGAGGGCGAGAGTAGGGTGGCAGAGGTGGCGAGGATGCTTGGAGGCGCGCGGGTGACCGAGAAGACCCTAGAGCACGCCAGGGAAATGATTCAGGAGGCAGCAGCATGATACGCAAGGCAAAAATCAGCGACGTTAAGGAAATCCAGAAACTTTTGACCAATTATGCGAGCCGTGGCGAGATGCTGTCGCGTTCGCTTTCCGAGCTTTACGACGCGCTGCGTGATTTTTACATCTTCGAGGACGAGGGGCGCGTGGTCGCGACCTCCGCCCTGCATATCGTCTGGGAGGACCTGGCNGAGGTGCGTTCCGTTGCGGTCGCGGCAGACGCCGGGCGGCGCGGCATCGGGAGCCAGGTGGTGGGGGCCTGCATCGAGGAGGCCCAGGTGCTCGGGTTGAAGCGGCTTTTTTGCCTGACCTACAAGCCGGACTTTTTCGCCAAATTCGGTTTTGTCGTGGTGGACAAGTCGGAATTGCCGCACAAGGTCTGGGGCGACTGCATCAAGTGCGTCAAGTTCCCCGATTGCGACGAGATAGCCATGATCTTGGACCTGTAAAAGGTCCGACCGGCTTTGGGCCTCTACAAGCTTCTCAATCGGTCGGATCCGACCGATCCGACCGATTTTGATCTGACCGATCCGTCGGATCCGACCGATCGAAAATACTAGGTGAAACCAATGGACCTTTCCCCGCACGCCGAAGTCGTTGCCAGGCTCCTGAAGGGGCGCCGGCTCGACGCTTACGAGATCATGGTCTCGCAGTCCCGCGAGCTCGCCATTGAGGCTAAGGGCGGCAAGCTGGACGCCTTTCGGTGCGCCGAGCCCTTCGGGGTCGCGGTGCGGGTNCAGCGCGGCGAGGGGCTCGGTTTCTCCTTCTCGACGACCCTCGACCCCGGGGCTCTCGCCACTATGGTCGATGGTGCACTTCAAGCGGCTGATATGCAGACGCCCGACCCCTGCAACCTGCTTCCTGAAGCCTTTCCCGACCCTTACCCGCAGCTTCCCGGCCTCTTTGACGAGNCGCTTTCCGCCATCCCCGAACCGGAGAAGATCGCCCGCACCCTGGAACTGGAACGGCTGACCCTCTCCCGGGACCCCCGCCTGAAGCGGGTGCGCAAGTGCAGCTACGGAGAGTCGCTCTACGGGTTCTACATCTGCAATTCCCACGGTCTAAGTGCCGGCTACCGCGGCAGTTACGTCTCCTGCTCGGTCTCCGCCGTCGCCGAGGCTGACGGCGATGCCCAGATCGGCTGGGATTTCGGCTTCTCCAACGGCTTTTCCGGAATCGATCTGAACCAAATCGCCGACGGCGCGAGCCAAAGGGCATCCGGTCTTTTGGGTGCCCGCTCCCTGCCGACCATGCGCTGCCAGGCGGTGCTCGATAACCACGTCGCCGCCCAACTCCTGGAAGTTTTGGCCCCTTCCTTCCTCGCCGAAAACGTGGCAAAGGGGAAATCGCTTTTCGCCGGAAGGGTCGGCGCAGCGCTCTTCTCGGGGCTTTTGACCATCAGGGACAACGGCCTTCTGGCGGGCGGGACCGGGAGCGCTCCCTGCGACGGGGAAGGGGTGCCGCAACAGGATACGCGCCTGGTGGCTTCCGGCGTACTGGAGGGGTTTCTCTGCGACAGCTACTGGGGCAAAANGACGGGATCGCCCTCCACCGGGAACTCGGTGCGCGGCGGGGTCAAAGGGACACCCCGGCTCGGGGTGCACAACCTTTTTATCGAACCGGGAAACTCGCCCCCCGAGGCTCTGCGGGCCGGGGTAGGGCGGGGTGTGCTGATCACCCAGGTGATGGGGGTGCACAGCGCCAATCCCATTTCAGGAGACTTCTCGGTCGGCGCCGCNGGTTTCTATCTGGAGGGGGGANCAATCGTCCACCCGGTCAAGGGGATTGCCATTGCGGGGAACCTGCTGGAACTCTTTAGCGGGGTTGACATGGTTGCGGATGATTTGCGATTCTTCGGACCGGTCGGCTCGCCGACGCTCAGGACGGGCGCACTGGATGTGAGCGGTTCCTGAGGGCCGCGTCCTTTCTGCTAATCGAGGATTTCCACCAGCCTGCGGGCGAAGGGGCTTACCACGGCGTAGTGCACCTCGACCCCGTCCCGGGTACCCTCGATGATCCCCTTGTTCTTCAAGAGGGCAAGGTGCTGGGAAACCGTCGCCTGCGGGAGTCCCAGGCACTCCCAGATATGCTTCACGTTGCACTCCTGGGTGCAAAGCCCCGCCACTATCTTCAGCCGGATCGGATGGCCGAGCACTTTCAGCATCTCCGCTTCCTTATTGAAATTCTTCGTCTTGTCAAATGCCAACGCTGTCTCCTTCCTGTCTGTTCTTGATAATCTATATGTAGTATGAACGCCCAGTTTGTCAACCAAAAGGTTGCGCCAACTCTGCTCCGCGCCGCGGCGGCATTTCTGTGGCGAATTTCGCGAGTTTGCTGCGAGTTTCACCTGCCGAAACGGCGAAGACCCCCCTGTCTCGCTGCGCGAGCCTTCCCCCCCTACTTCGCAGGGGGGACTACTGCAGTCCCATTAGTTTTGAAGAGGCCCTTCGTCCCCTCTCCCGGAGGGGGAGGGCCAGGGAGGGGGAGCCCCTGCCTAGCGGGAACTGACTCCTGCGGGGGGCCTGGCTCGCCCGTCCTATGGCTCAGTCTTCAAGCGATAGATCTCCCCGGAGAAGTGGCAGGCCGCCAGGTGGCCGGGTTCCTTTTCCTCCAGTTCAGGGCGCTTGCTGGCGCAGATATCCTTGGCGTAGGGGCAGCGCGGGTGAAACGGGCAACCGCCGGGCGGGGAGAGCGGGGAGGGGAGTTCCCCCCGGGCGATCACGTGCCGCTTCTTGTCCCGGGGGTGCACGCTCGGGATGGCACTCAAGAGCGCCTCGGTGTAGGGGTGCAGGGTGCCGGACAGCACGTCGTCGCGGCTCCCGGTCGACGATCCGCCCCAGATACATGATGGCGATCCGGTCGCTCAGGTGCTTCAGCACCGAGAGGTCGTGGGTGATGAAGAGAAAGGAGAGGCCGAGCTCTCCTTTGAGATCCTGCAGCAGGTTGATGATCTGCGCCTGGATGGAGAGGTCGAGCGCCGAAACCGGCTCGTCCGCGATGATGAGGCGAGGCGAGACCGCCAGGGCGCGCGCGATGCCGATCCGCTGGCGCTGCCCGCCGGAGAATTCGTGGGGGAACGCTGCAGCTGATCACCGGAAAGCCCCACCCGTTCCATCAGGGAGGCGACCCGCTCCCGCCTCTCGGCCGCGCTACCGATCCGGTGGATGGCAAGCGGTTCGGCTATGATCTCGGAGACCCTCATCCTCGGGTTGAGCGAGGAAAAGGGGTCCTGGAAGATCATCTGGACCTCCTTCCTGAACCGGGAGAGGCCGTCGCGGGAGAGCGAGGAGAACTCCTCCCCGGCATAGCGGATGGAACCGCTCGTGGGTGCGATCAGCCCGGTCAAAAGGCGCGCCACGGTCGACTTTCCGCATCCCGATTCTCCGGCAAGCCCGAGGGTCTCACCGGGGAAAAGCTGCAGGTCGATCCCCGCCACGGCGGTGAGCCGCCGGCTGGGCGCGAACATCCCCTCCTGGACCGGGAACTCCTTCACCAGGTTTTCACAACTAAGTAGCGGTATCATGGCGCTTTCAGACAGCGGACCGCGTGGCCCTTGCCTGCCTCCTTCATTCCCGGTTTGTGGGTGGCGCAGGCCTGGTCGCAGATGGGGCAGCGCTCCCTGAAGGGGCAGCCGGCCAGTTCCTGTTTCAGGTCGGGCACGCTTCCCGCGATGGTAGCAAGCCGCTCGCCCGGCTTGGTGAACTCGGGGAGCGAGGCGAGCAGGCCGCGGGTGTAGGGGTGCAGCGGGTTGGAGAAGAGCTCGTTCGTCTCGGCCATCTCGACGATCTGCCCGGCGTACATGATCGCGGTGCGGTGGGCGCGCTCCGCCACGATGCCGAGGTTGTGGGTGATCAGGATGAGCCCCATCCGGGTTTCTTCCTTGAGACGGTCCAAAAGCTCCAGGATCTGGGCCTGGATGGTGACGTCGAGGGCCGTGGTCGGCTCGTCAGCGATGACCAGTTCGGGTCGGCAGGCGAGAGCCATGGCGATCATGACGCGCTGGCGCATGCCTCCGCTTAACTGGTGCGGGTAATCCCTGATGCGCTCCCGGGGTGCCGGGATGCCGACCAGCGACAGGATCTGCACCGCCTCGTTTTCCGCCTCCAGGCGGGAGAGGCCGCGGTGTATGCGCAACCCCTCGGCAACCTGGCTGCCGATGGTGAAAACGGGGTTGAGCGAGGTCATCGGGTCCTGGAAAACCATGCCGATCTGGTTTCCCCGGATGCCGCGCATCTGCTCCCCGGTGAGCTGCAGCAGATCGACTCCCTTGAAGAGGACCTCTCCGGAGACGATGTGGCCGGGAGGCGGCACCAGGCGCATGATGGAGGCGGCGGTGATGCTCTTGCCGCAGCCCGACTCGCCGACCAGCGCCAGGGTTTCTCCCGGCTCCAGGGTGAGGTCGACCCCCTCGACGGCCCTCAGTACGCCGCCGGAGAGCTTGAAATGGGTGGTGAGCCCTTTGATTTCTAAAAGCGGCGCCAAGGTGACTCCTGAAGCGGTGCGAAGGACCGCAGCGGTGCGAGGATTACGCGCTTTCGGATGAAGGCCGGAGCTACCCAGAGAGGGCGCCAGCCAAAATCCGCCAAGAGCGTCTTAACCCCGCTGTTATATCACTATTTTGCCCAAGGGGCAATTCTTCCGCTTGTATTCCGTGCACGGTCTTGGCCGCTGGCCCCCTCGCCCTTCGGGAGAGGGGCAGGGGTGAGGGATTCGCCACGAAGCGCTGGCTTTGCACGGAATGCCGACATGATGGGTTGATTAGCGTGGGAATCCAGCTGCGACTCCCCCTCCCTAACCCTCCCCCTCCGGGAGAGGGGACTTTCGGATTGTCTGGGTTACTGCGCAACTGGTGTAGCAGCTGGGGACTCTGCGGATGTCTCCCCCCATCCCCACCCCGAGCCGCCTGCGCCAAGGCTACGGCGGCCAAGCCCTCCCCTTGAAGGGGAGGGAAGTTTCCGCATGTTGTTGAAAGTTGTTGGCGGGAGGCAAGAGCCGGCGGGTTGCGGCCAAATGGACGCTGGTACCCAGCTCAGCCGGCATTATACCTCCGTATCAGGTTCGCGTCGGGGGAGGAAATTCGGGGTCATGAGAAGCTCGATGAAGATCGGTACCAGCTCGGGGTCGAACTGGGCTCCGGCGTTTTCGGCGAGCTCCTGGATGGCAACCTCGACTCCGAGGGCCTTACGGTAGGGGCGGTCGGAGGTCATGGCGTCGAAGGAGTCAGCGATGGCGAGGATGCGGGATTCCAATAAAAGTTCTTCCGCCGCCAGGTTCCCCGGGTAGCCCAGGCCGTCGTAGCGCTCATGATGCTGACCNATGCAGGTACGCACGTCGTAGAGAAACTCGATCGGCTCGAGGATCTTCATGCCGATGGTCGGGTGCTGCTGCAACTCCGCGACGTCCTCGGGGGTGAGTTCCGCCTCCTTGTGCAGCAGGGAAAGGTCGATCCCGATCTTCCCGATGTCGTGCAGGATGGCCGCCCGCTCGATCACCTTNAGCCTGGTCTGGGGAAGTTCCAGCTTTCTGGCCANCGCCAGGGAGAACCGGGTCACCCGCTCCGAGTGCCCGCGGGTGTAGCTGTCGCTCGCCTCGATGGCGGAAACCAGCGCCTGGATGGTGTTGAGGTAGGTCTTTTGCTGCTCGTCGTAAAGCTTCGCGTTCTTNATGGCAATGCTCGCCTGGGCCGCTATGGTGCTCAGAAGCTCCAACTCTTCGTGGTTGTAGGTGGAGTTGTTCAGCTTGTTGACGACGGTGATGGTGCCGATGATCTCGTCTTTCACNAGCAGTGGCGCGCAGATAAGGGTCTTTCTTTCGTACCCCAGGGAGCTGAAGCGCTCGAACTCGGGGTTCTGGTCTATGTCGGCTATCAAGAGCGGGCGGCAGTTCTTGATGACCCACCTGGATACGCTGGAGGATTTTTTGGTGAGGCAGGGCTCTTGCTGGTTCTCCCGATGCCCGACCAGGTTGGTGACCTTCAGGTCCCCGGAGGCGGAGTCGTACAGGATGATGTAGCCGATCTGNGCCTGCAGGGTGTCCATGGTGGTCTTCACCACCAGTTGNTAAAGGCTTTCCACCTCGATGGTCGAGTTTATGGCAAGACCCAGCTTGTAGAGCGTCGAGAGCTTCGCCACCGCCTTTTCCAGGTGGGTGTTCTTGTCTTCCAGCTCGCCTGCCAGGTCGGCGATCTTGTAGTTCGCCTCCTCGATTTCCTCGATGCGCTCCTCAAGCGTGACGTTCAGGTTCTCGATCTCCCGGATCTGCTCCTCGAGCCTGCCGTTCATCTGGTGGGTCTCCCGGTGGAAGCTCAGCTTCTCCTGGGCGCGGGCGAGTTCTCTTTCGTGGGAAACGGTCGATTCCAGCAGCGCCTTCAAGCGCTGCACCATGCGGTTGAAACTCTCGCCCAGGGTGTGCATCTCGTTACTGCTGGAAAGCGTGATCCGGTGCTCGAAATCACCACGCTCCACCCCTTCCATGAAGGTAATGAGCTTGCGGATCGGCTTGTCGACGTAGAGAATCAGAAAGAGGCAGATGGTAGAGAAGATCAGGAAAATCAGCAGCAGGCTCGACAGCACCGCGGTGTCGCGCTCGTGCGAGATGTAGCCATTCATGTAGTCGAGGGAGAGCTTGATCTCCAAAAGGCCCAGGGTCTCGATGCCCGGGCTGTGACACTTGTAGCAGGCCGGGGCGTTGATGATGCGGGCATAGGAGACGAAAACCCCGTCCTCGGAAAGAAAGCCGAGGTTTCTGGGGGAGCGCTCCTGTTCGCCGAGTTTCGGGATCTGTCTGCCGATCTCCTCGGCAGCGGCGGAGGAGAGGATCTTGCCGGTGGCGTCAACGATGCGCACCGATTTTACGAACTCGCGCGACCTGATCCTGGCGAAGATGGAGCTGACCTCGCCGGGGTGGCCGGAGAGCATCGCGTTGCCGATGGAACTCTTGATGGTTTCGATCAGTACCGAGGTGTTGCGGTTGGCGATCTCGTGCAGCATCTCCTTTTGGTGGCTGAAATTGGTATACGCCACCGAGGAGATGATGATCACCATTATGAGGGTTACCAGGGTGAGGATCTTTATTTTCAGTGAATTCAGCACAGACCGTTCCTCCTGATGAAGATGTTTGGCTATATGGCCGGGTGCCTCTCGCGCTATGACGTAGCCCGCCACCTCGGCCGGTGCTTTTGGCTGCCGGTTCGGACCCCTTTTCGGACGCTCCCCAGGTTGCCCCGGGTCGCGCTGTCGGGGCCGGGAACAGGTTTTGCCAGCTTAGCAGATTTGTGTCGGCGGGCCAATGTCTTAATGAGAGCCCAAGCAATTGGCTTGCCAACATTGCGCAGTAAAGTGACCTGGTTAGAATGATAAAATTATTGACTTTGCAGGCTGTTCCATGGTTTATATCTGAGGCTTTAAGGACAAAAGAAATGTTGCGTGCTTCGGGATTCATGAACTGGTTAAGAACCCTTTTTATATTTAGTATCTGTCTAGCTGCGGCCGGCAGTAACGCCGCGACCCGCCCGGAGACCATCCGGGTTGCTCTTTTTAAGGGCGTCGAGACGCTCCGCATCGACGGAACCGGTGTGCTCTTTACCGATGCCAGCGGCCTTCCCTTGAGGCTCGAGATGCCCCTGGAGCTGAAGCGCACCAGGGACGGGATTTCGCTGAATGGCCGGATCGTCTCGGGGCTGATCGCTTCGGCGCCGGTGCGGGTGACGGTGAACGGTAAGGGTTACCGTGGGCTTCTCGAGGTGACCGCTGCGGACCGCGGGCTTTTGGTGGTGAACGAATTGCCGCTCGAGGAGTACCTGATCGGTCTCATCAACTGCGAGATCTCCTCGGCCTGGCCCATGGAGGCCGTGAAGGCGCAGGCGGTCATCGCTCGCTCCTACGCGATATACCAGAAGCAGGCGCGCCGGGGTGCACCCTACCAGTTGGAATCGAGCGTCATGGACCAGGTGTACGAGGGGTGCGACGTCGAGGACAGCCGGGCGGCGCGCGGGGTGCAGGAAACCGCGGGCGAGGTGCTGGGCTACGAGGGGAAGGTGATCCAGGCCTTCTACCACTCCAACTGCGGCGGGCACACCGAGTCGGCGGAACACGTCTGGGGACAGCCGGTAGCTTATCTGCGCGGCGTCCCCTGTCAATACTGCCAGCAGGCCAATCCGCTCAAGTGGGAGCAGACCATCCCCCTTAAAAAGGTGGAAGCGCTCCTCAGGGGCGCCGGGTACCAGGTCGCGGGGCTCCGGGAGCTGAAGGTCCAGGGGCGCAATGAGAGCGGCCGGGTGCAGGATGTCGCGGTGTTCTCGGCAAAGGGGCGGGTCCTGGTGCCGAGCGTGGCCTTTCGCAAGGCTCTCGGGTACGGTGTCGTCAAGAGCACCAACTTCGAGCTTAAGGCCTCCGGTGAGGACTGCATCGTCTCGGGGACCGGAAGCGGCCACGGAGTCGGGCTTTGCCAGTGGGGAGCCAAGCAGCGCGCCGGCGACGGTTTTTCCTATCGCGAGATCCTCTCCTATTACTATCCCGGGGTGACGCTTACCAAGGGGTACGGGCGCTGACTATGCTTCTTTCCGATTTCGACTACGAACTCCCCCCTGAACTGATCGCCCAGCATCCGGCGGCACGGCGGGACGCCTCCCGGGTGCTGACGCTCGGCAGAAGCGACGGCGCGCTCGGCGAGCTGACGATCGCAGGCCTGGCGGAACTTTTTCGTCCCGGCGACCTCTTGGTCCTGAACGACACCCGCGTCATCCCGGCCCGGCTGCAGGGGAAAAAAGAGAGCGGCGGCGCCGTGGAAATCTTCCTGGTGCGCCGGTTGGCAGGGGAGGGCGAGCTCTGGAGCTGCCTGATCAAGGCTTCCAAGACCCCCAAGCCCGGCTGCCGGGTCCTTTTGAGCGCCGGGGTCGTCGCGACGGTTGGTGAGCGGGAAGCCGGCGAATGGCGGGTCGGGTTCGAGGGTTGCGGCGATTTCTGGGGCTGGCTGGAGGGGGCCGGGAGCATGCCGCTTCCCCCCTACATCAAGCGGGCTCCCGAGGGGGAGGANCTGGAGCGTTACCAGACCGTGTTTGCCCGGGAAAAGGGGGCGGTGGCAGCCCCTACGGCCGGCCTTCACTTCACTCCGGCGCTCCTTCAGGAGATCCGGGAAAAAGGTGCGGAGATCGCGCCGCTCACCCTCCATGTCGGCCTGGGCACCTTCATGCCGGTCCGGGTGGAGGAGCTTTCCGGCCACGTCATGCACCGCGAATGGTACCGGATCCCCCCCGAGACTGTCGCTGCGGTGGCCCGCACCAGGGCGCGCGGCGGGCGGGTGATTGCGCTCGGCACGACTGCCTTGCGCGCACTGGAACACGCGGCGGAGAGCGGGGAACTCCGTGGGGGAGAGCGCGAGGCGGATATCTTTATCCTGCCGGGATACCGTTTTCGGGTGGTAGATGCGTTAATAACGAATTTTCATCTCCCCAAGTCCACCCTGTTTATGTTAGTGTGCGCCTTTGCCGGCAAAGAGCAGATGCTCAGCGCCTACCGCGAGGCCGTCAGCCGGCGTTTTCGCTTCTTCAGCTATGGCGACGCCATGTTTATTTCTTAAGGTAACGGGATATTTTTGTCTGCTATGACGTTTGAACTTATAAAGAAAGACCCGGGCTCAGCCGCCCGACTAGGCTCTCTGACAACCACACACGGCAAGATCGACACCCCGATTTTCATGCCGGTCGGCACCCAGGCGACGGTCAAGGCGATGACGCCCGAGGAACTGGTCGAGGTGGGAAGCCAGATAATTCTCGCCAACACTTACCACCTCTACCTCAGGCCCGGGCACGAACTGATAGCCCGCATGGGCGGACTGCACCGCTTCATGCACTGGGACCGTCCCATCCTCACCGACTCCGGCGGCTTCCAGGTCTTCTCCCTGGGGGAACTGCGCAAGATCTCGGAGGAAGGGGTAAAATTCCGCTCCCACATCGACGGCTCCAGCCACTTCATCTCCCCTGAGGTCTCCATCGAGATCCAGGAGGCGCTGGGGGCCGACATCGCCATGTGCTTCGACGAGTGCCCGCCCTATCCGGCTGAATACTCCTATGTGAAAAAATCGCTGGAGCTCACCACGCGCTGGGCCAAGCGCTGCAAGGTCGCCCACAGCCGCCCGGATCAGGCGCTCTTCGGGATCGTGCAGGGCGGCATGCACCCGGAGCTCCGGCGCGAGAGCGCGCTGCAGCTGGCCGAAATCGGCTTCGACGGCTACGCCCTGGGGGGGCTTTCGGTCGGCGAGGAAAAGCCGGTCATGTACGAGATGATGCAGGAGTGCTCCGACATCCTGCCGGAAGACCATCCCCGCTACATCATGGGGATCGGCGCCCCGGAGGATCTGGTGGAAGGGATCCACAACGGCTTCGACATGTTCGATTGCGTCATGCCGACCCGAAACGCCCGTAACGGCGCGCTCTTCACGGTTTTCGGCAGGATCAACATCAAGGCGGCGATCTACGCCGAGGACGCCGGGCCGGTCGACGCCGAGTGCGACTGCTACGTCTGCCGAAACTATTCGAGGGCTTACCTGCGCCACCTGTACCGCAGCCAGGAGATCCTCGCCTCCCGGCTGAACAGCTGGCACAACCTGCACTTTTACCTGAACCTGATGGGTCAGGCGCGCGCCGCGATCGCCGCCGGGACCTTCGTCAGTTTCAGGAAGGAATTTTACGCCAAAAGGGGAGAGAATCCCCCGTACTAGTCGGGCCGCAGTTCCGGAAGGACATTACCAGAAAGGTAGAGACGCATTGCATGCGTCTCAGCGCCGCCGGCCGGAGCCGATCTGCCGAAACAGGACGAAAAGCGAGACGCATGCAATGCGTCTCTACACGGATAATGATTACCGATACACCGATCTGCCGGAACGGTACGAAAAACGGTACGCATGCAATGCGTCTCTACACGGATATGAGGATATGATTACCGATACACCGCTACTCGAAGTGCAAGAGCCGATAAGTAACTAATCCAGGAGGTAAGAACATGTTTGGTTTGGCGTTTGCAATGGGGGGGCCCGCTGGTGGGGCTTCCGCTGGTGGCATGATGGCCCAGTTTCAGGGAATGATCCCGCTCGTGTTCATGTTCGCCATCTTTTATTTCCTGCTCATTCGCCCGCAGCAGAAAAAGGCAAAAGAGCACCGTGCACTTCTCGAATCGCTCAAGAAGGGCGATCTGGTGGTCACCGCCGGCGGCATGCACGGCAAGGTGAGCGCGCTTGACGATCAGGTGGTGACCCTGGAGATAGCTCCGGGCGTCAATGTCAAGGTCAACAAGGGTTTCATCGCATCCGTCAAGAAGGACTAGTACTGATCTAATATCCCTGAAAAGGAGTTTTCTCATGACCAAGGGTTATACCTGGCGCATCTCACTGATTGTTCTTTTTATTCTTGCCTCGTGCGTCTACCTGACGCCGACGCTCCTTGCACCGCTCCCCTCCTGGTGGGGCGGCCTCCTTCCCAAGGACAAGATCCATCTCGGTCTCGACCTGCAGGGGGGGACTCATCTGACGATGGAAGTGGAAACCCAGAAGGCCGTCGAAGGTTCCCTGGACCTGATCGCGACCGACCTTGAGGACTCCCTCACCTCCCAGAACCTCCGCTTCAAGCGGATCGGCAAGCTGGGCGGCGACAAGGTGCAGCTCACGCTCTACGACCGCGGTTCCGCGGACGTGGTCACAAAGCTCGTCAAGAAGAAGTACCCGGACCTCGAGGAGCTGCCGCTCGTCGACGAGGGCGGCTTCGTGAACCTGCAGCTGCGCATCAACGAGAAGGAAGCGCAGGTAAGAAAGGACCGTGCCGTGGCACAGGCCCTGGAGACCATCCGTAACCGAATTGACCAGTTCGGCGTTTCCGAGCCGATCATCCAGCGCGAGGGGATCAACCACATCGTGGTGCAGCTTCCCGGCATCAAGGATCCCAAGCGCGCCATCGAGCTGATCGGCAAGACCGCCCGTCTCGAGTTCAAGCTGGTCGACGAGACCGTGAACGCGACGACCGCGACGGCCGGAAGCGTCCCCGAGGACGACGAACTGCTCTTCGAAAAGAAGACCGACCCGGCTACCGGAGCGGTTTCCGAGACCCCCGTGGTCGTGAAGCGCAAGGCGATGATCACCGGCGACCTGTTGACCGACGCCCAGATCAGGATCGATTCCCAGTACAACCAGCCCTACGTGGCGATCGAGTTCAACTCGACCGGCGCGAGACTCTTTGACCAGGTGACCGCAGCCAACGTGGGAAAACGCTTCGCCATCGTGCTCGACTCCAACGTTTACTCGGCCCCGGTCATCCGGGAGCGCATCTCCGGCGGCTCCGCCCAGATTTCGGGTTCCTTCACCGAGAAAGACGCCGCCGACCTCGCCATCGTACTGCGCGCCGGTTCGCTCCCCGCACCGGTCAAGATCCTGCAGAACGTGACGGTCGGACCTTCCCTGGGACAGGATTCCATCCGCAAGGGTCTTTCCGCCGGTATGATCGGCGTCGCCCTGGTCGTCATCTTCATGGGGATTTACTACAAGGCCTCCGGTATGGTGGCGAACCTCGGCATGGTGCTGAACATCGTTTACCTGATGGGTGCACTCGCGGCGCTCGGCGCCACGCTGACCCTTCCGGGCATCGCGGCAATCGTTCTCCTCATCGGTATGTCCGTCGACTCGAACGTGCTGATCTTCGAGAGGATCAGGGAGGAGTTGAAGCTCGGCAAGACTCCCCACGCGGCGCTTGACGCAGGCTACGACAAAGCGTTTCTCACCATCATGGACTCGCACGTGACGGCGCTCATCACCGCGGCCGTGCTGTTCCAGTTCGGCACCGGTCCGGTCAAGGGGTTCGCGGTTTCCCTGAGCCTTGGTATCATCATCAACCTGTTCACGTCGCTACTGGCTACGAGGGTGCTCTTTGACGCCTTCCTCGACCGCGTTCACGTGAAAAGACTCAGCATATAAGGGGGGGACAATGGAACTCTTAGGCAAAACCAACATAGATTTCATAGGGATGAGGAAGGTCTCCTTCGTCATCTCCGGAATAATCGCTCTGCTCGGGATCATCGGCATCATCCAGATCAGCCGGGGTGCTGCCAACATGGGGATCGACTTCTCCGGCGGTACCTCCATGCAGCTCAAGTTCGTCCAGCCGGTGACCACGCTGGCCGCCCGCGAAGCGCTGGCCCGCGAGGGGCTGAAGGAAGTCGACCTGCAGGAGATCAAGGACGGCAACAAGCTCCTGATCAAGATGCGCAAGAGCACCATCGGGACCGGCAAGGTTGCCGACACCGTGCAGGACATCCTGAAGAAGGAATTCCCGACCAACCCCTTTACGGTGGAGAGCTCCACCGAGATCGGCCCCACCATCGGGGAGAAGCTTAAGAGCGACACCCTGATGGCGGTAGCACTCTCCATGCTCGGGATCATCCTCTACATCGCCTGGCGCTTCGACTTCAAGTTCGGCGTCGGCGCGGTGGTCGCCACCATGCACGACGTCCTTGCCATCATCGCGGTGTTCTACGTCATGAACAAGGAAGTGAACCTGCTGCTGGTCACGGCCGTTTTGACCATCGCCGGCTACTCCCTGACCGACACCGTCGTNGTCTTCGACCGGATCCGGGAGAACCTGCACAAGAGCCTGAAGGACCCGATCACCCAGGTCTTCAACAGGAGCATCAACGAGGTGCTTTCCCGTACCATCGTCACCTCCTTCACCGTCTTCATGGCGGCCTGCTCGCTCTTTCTCTTCGGCGGCGAGGTCA
>JGI24142J45722_1000840_pt1 | contig 16282 bp, 14 predicted proteins | sample BarGraIncu00431A_FD_45722 | JGI IMG/M metagenome (IMG submission 45722) | reverse complement strand
TATAGCTTCAGCTGTACTATCAATATCTATTACAACTGATTTATTTAAACCACTACATACCACTGATGTAATGCCTATAATCTGAAGTTTTCCATTACTACTAATTTTACCAACTGCTCCGCATATTTTTGATGATCCTAAATCGATTCCTACTATTTGTTCATTCATTAAGTTTATCCCTCCTCGCACGAGAAACCTTAAGTTTATATATTCAACAAAAAAATAAATTTTCCTTTTATTTAAATCATTTTTTTATAATATTTATGAAAAATTTAAATATAGTTTAAAATACTTACAATTTATTGTATTTTTACATATATATATAAACTTAATTTCAAATTAGTAAACTACATTAAAATAATGATGTTAAAAAGCTAACTTGTCCTTCTAGACTAAGTATAATAGCAAAATATAGAAAAAGCAATATTATATGTTAAGTAAATTTAACCAAATTGTGTATTACCTTCAATTAGCATAAAATTAAAAATAAAGCTAAAAGCTAGAATTTCCTATGCTTTTAACTTTATTTTTAATTATTCACTAAAGTGATAACATTCTTACCATCATTTCATTGTCAACTGAATAAGTCATTGCTTCATCTTTGGATATAATTCCTCTTTTATATAACTCCGCAATTGACATATCCATAGTTTTCATACCATATTTACCTCCAGTTTGAACACAAGACTGTAATTGATGTGTTTTACCTTCTCGAATAAGGTTTTGAATTGCTGGAGTTGAAATCATTACTTCAAGTGCTGCAACTCTTCCACCCTCACCTATCTTTGGTATTAATTGTTGAGAAACTATTCCCTGCATAACTGCTGCTAATTGAACCTTAATTTGTTGCTGCTGGTATGGAGGGAAAACATCCACTATTCTGTCTACTGTTTTAGCCGCGCCTATAGTATGTAAAGTTGAGAAAACCAAATGTCCAGTTTCAGCTGCAGTAATAGCAATAGAAATTGTTTCAAGATCTCGCATTTCACCTACTAATATAACATCTGGATCTTCTCTGAGAATAGCTCTTAAAGCATTTTTATAATTTTTACTGTCTTTTCCTATTTCTCTTTGGTTGATAATAGATTTATTATGTTTGTGCAAATATTCGATAGGATCTTCAAGTGTTATAATATTACATGCTCTAGTCGAATTAATTTCATTAACCATAGCAGCTAGAGTTGTACTTTTACCACTACCTGTAGGCCCAGTTACCAAAACTAACCCTCTTTGCTTAGTAGTAAGTGTTCTAACAACCTCTGGGAGTTCAAGTTCTTTAAGTGTAGGTATTCTAAGCGCAACTGCTCTAATCGCTATAGTATCGCTTCCCCTTTGCTTATAAACATTAACTCTAAATCTTCCAAGACCACCAATAGAATAAGATGTATCAATTTCTCCAACTTCATAGTATTGCTCATAAGAGTCCTCTAAAATTTCTCTTGAATATTTTTCAGTGTCCATTGGAGTTAGTTTATCTTTGCCGAGTTGTATTAAATGTCCATTAACTCTAATAATTGGTACTGATCCAACTGTTAGGTGCAAATCTGATGCCTTTTGCTCTGTTGTCATTTTTAGTAATTCACTAAGAGGTATCATTATTAGGCCTCCTGTTCTTTTAATGATGTTTTCAAAATACCAATGGCAAATATAGCCTGAACGTTAGTATTTTTGCCATTTTTATTATTAGAACATCTTCCTCACCTATCGCTTAAACATTGCTCTCTAATTAATATAATTTAAATTATACAAAATATTTTCCATGAAATATTTTGTATGTTTAGATAATATTGTTTAAAAAGCTTTATTTCACCTAATGGTGTACAATTTATAATTATATCATAGTTATTGCAATTTATTAGAACTATTTAATCTATTTTTATTAGAACTATTTAATTCCTTATTAAGCTTCTTTAATGCCCTCTTTTCAATTCTAGAAACATAGGATCTAGAAATCCCTAAAATCAATGCAATTTCTCTTTGAGTTCGAGGGTTACCATCAAGTAATCCATATCGCATTTGAATTATTATTTTTTCTCTATCCATTAAAGATTCATTTATTTTATTATAAAGTTTTTTAATTTGTATTTTGCTTTCAACTATATCAATAATAGAATCTTCATCACTACTTAACACATCCATTAATGATATCTCATTTCCCTCTTTATCTATACCAATAGGATCCTGCAGGTATACTTCACCTTTTGTTTTTTTATTATTTCGAATAAGCATAAGTATCTCATTTTCTATGCACCTTGCGGCATAGGTGGCAAGCCTTGTTCCCTTCCCAACATCAAATGAATCGATTGCTTTAATGAGCCCCACAGTCCCAATAGATATTAAATCATCTACATCCTTTCCTGGATATGAATATTTTTTTACTATATGTGCAACCAGTCGTAAATTTCGTTCAACTAATACACCTTTTGCTAATAAATCTCCTTCTGATAGTTTTATTAAATAAGATTTCTCTTCATCCTCATTTAATGGCTGAGGAAATGAACTACTACCAGTTATATAAGCTGTTAAAAATGTAACGTTTCCAACCATATCTAATAAACAATTCATGAAAAACACAGGTGTTCCTCCTAATAGAGCTTATTAATATAATATGATTTATTTTATTAATAGTGCATGTACATAGAAATTAATTTAATTGTTAAACTAATTTGAGTTCTCAATAGAGCTAAGTGCATTAACTACTTTTTTAAATATTGGAGCGGCGGTATCTCCACCACCTTGACTACCTATACCTTCCACTTTAGTTACATCAATGTTTTTTACTAACACAACCATAGAATAATTTATGTTCTTTATTGTAAAAAAACCAACAAACCACCCATCAGAACCTTCATTTCCATCTTCTTTATACTCAGTAGTGCCTGTTTTACCACCTATATTCATCCCTTCTATATAAGCTTGAATTCCTGTACCTTTATTTACTACATCTATCATATCATCTTTAACGTATTGCGCAGTTTCAGTTTTTATAACTCTCGAAGTTTTAGGAGTAAAATTTTCTACTACTTCGTTATTGTCATTTACATATGAATCTATTATACTTGGCTGTACATATAATCCATCATTCATAATAGTAGTTGGAATACTGAGTGCTTCTAAAGGTGTTATTTTCATCTTCTGCCCTATAGCCGCCTGATGTATAACATCCTTTGCACTTGATGAATTAACATCTGCATCAAATTTGCCACTTTCTTCCTGCTGCATGTTTAATACTTTTCCAAACATTCCTTGCTTATTTGCATAATCATACATATTTTTAAAGCCTATTTTGTAACCCAGTTGAGCAAATATATTATTTAAAGAATCCCTAAGCGCCTCTCCAACTGTAAATTGAGTCTCTCCCTCGTAGTTATGAGTATCCTGTGTGAATATATTGGGATTTACTGTAGTTATTTCATTTTTTGTTATTAAATTTGTATCTAGACCAGCTTGTTCCACAATAACTTTAAAAATGGACCCTGGCAAAGTGCCACTTGTTCCATTCACTCCTAAATTTATGTTGTATCCATCATCATCCTTTAGTGCCATTGATCTTATCTTTCCACTACTACTCTCCATTAGTACAATACCAATTTGCCCATATTTTTCATATTCTTTCTCATGAAGGATATCTTCAACTTTAGCTTGGATTCCTTTATTTAGCGTAAGCCTTACATTAATATTATTTTTCGGCTCAATAATTGTGCCTTCAGCTATCTCACCATTAATCCCTTTTGCAAACCTAATTTTTGTGAATTGGTTATTTTTAATTTTGTTATATATTTGCATTTCTAAAGAACTAGCACTTTTAGATGTAGATTCCCATAAATCGCCCCTANTATTTTTATCGTATTTTGTATTAGTTAATACATTTACAATCCTTTGATTTTTATAGTTGATTACATCATTGGATTCAAAAGTATAGAACCCTTTTACTTTTTTTATATCCTTAAGCTTATTATAGGTGACCTCGTCAATATTATATCTAAGTTTCTCCCCAGTACCATTACCTTTAATCTTTTCTAAATCATAGCTTTTATTATAGTTTCTTAAAGTAATAATTAAAGCTTGCATGTCATATTTACTTGTGTACTCATTAAATCTTAAATAATCTACAGGATCAATAATTGCATAATAGTTTGTGACATGATCTAAAAGATCCACCCCATTACAATCAGTTAACTTATATTGGTTGCCATACTTTTCATCAATTGTATATTGTGCATTAAACATAGTTTTAAGTGGGCCAGATTTAAAATACATGTAGTTTGTTATTCTCCAAATTAGAAAACTAAATAACAGTGAAAAAATAAGCATTATTATCCAAACTCTCTTTTTAACTTCATTCCTTTGATTTGAGTAACCAAATATATTGTTTCCGTTATACATAAAAACACCTCACCTAGACTAATTCTCGCCTAAAATGAGATGTTTTATACTCTGTATTTGTTATTTTTGTCTATGTTGCCTCTGCAGTATCTGGCTTATATTTGCTGTAATTATATCTATAGCTACCTTATTATGTCCACCCTCAGGTATAATAAGGTCTGCATATCTTTTGGTAGGCTCAGTAAATTGCTCATGCATTGGTTTTACTACATTTAAATATTGATTTATAACAGAGTCTGTTGTCCTACCCCTCTCGTTAATATCCCTGGTAAGCCTTCTTATAAATCTCACATCGGCATCAGTATCCACATATATTTTTATATTAAGCATATCACGAAGGACCTTTTCTGCAAGTACAAGAATTCCTTCAAATATAATAATTTCTTTTGGCATTACAGACACTGTTTCTTTCATCCTGTTATGTATCTCAAAATTATATATAGGTTTTTCAATAACTTGTCCTTGCATAAGAAGATTCAGGTGTTTAATTAAAAGTGAAGTATCAAAAGCATCTGGATGATCGTAGTTTGTTTTTATTCGCTGATCATAAGAAAGATGACTTTGATCCTTGTAATAGGAATCTTGCTCAATCATTGCAATACATGTATCACCAAACTGTTTATAAATTTCTCTAGCTATTGTACTTTTGCCTGAACCCGTTCCTCCAGTTATACCTATTAAAATTGGAAGGTCCATTACTGCTTCTCCTTGGATTTTATAAGGATATCATTTGCATGTAGTTTTTCTTTAACATTTACAGTAAATAACATCTGGGCACTTGGAGCAGACTCTATGCTCTCTCCCTTAGAATTTCTCATATCATTAAGAGAAATTAAAACATTTTCTCCAACAGGTCTTAACACTTCAACGATATCATCCTCGTATACTTTATTTCTTTGTTCTATTAATGCAGTATTATTTTCCACGTTATATTCTCGTACAATTCCAACTATGTCATAATTCCTAATATATGAAGAAGATTCATATATCTGTTTGTTTGGATCTCCAAAGTAAAATCCGGTATAATATTGTCTGTGGCTAGGTTTTAAAAGATTATCCATCCATTTTTGCTCAAATTTATAATTTAACGGGTCGTCTATATAGGCATCCACAGCCTCTCTATAGGACTTACATACTGATGCGACATAGTATGAGCTTTTCATTCTTCCTTCTATCTTAAAGGATGCTATCCCTGATTGTATAAGCTCTGGTATATGTTCTATCATGTTTAAATCCTTTGAATTCATTATGTAAGTACCTTTATCATCTTCAATTATAGGGAAATATTCTCCATCCCTTTTCTCTTCAACTAAGAAATATTTATATCTGCATGGTTGAGCACATTGCCCACGATTTGCATCCCTACCCGTCATATAATTAGACATAAGGCATCTTCCAGAATAGGACATACACATAGATCCATGAACAAAAGCTTCAAGCTCACACGTATCTGGTAATTTCGATCTAATCTCTTTAATTTCGCCAAGGGATAATTCTCTCGCAAGAACTATTCGTTTAACTCCTTGTTTATGCCAAAAAATAGCAGATTTATAGTTAACATTGTTTGCTTGGGTACTTAAATGAATTTCTAAGTTTGGTACAACTTCTCTAGCCGTCATAATGATACCTGGGTCAGATACAATTATTGCATCCGCACCTAACTCATATACCTCTTTTAAATAATCTTCCAATCCTTCTAGATCTTCATTGTGAGGAAATACATTTAAAGTAACATATACCTTTTTACCCTTTAAATGTGCATAGTTTATACCTTCTTTTAATTGCTCAGTGCTGAAATTATCTGCAAAAGCTCTTAAATTTAATTTACTTCCACCTAAATAAACTGCGTCTGCTCCAAAATTTATAGCTGCTTTTAATTTTTCTAAATTACCTGCTGGTGCTAATATTTCAGGTCTCATAAGTTTCATTCCTCCTCTCTAGTGCTAACCGTCGACTTTCTTACCGTAACTGAGATGCCATCGCCCATAGGTATTACAGAAGTTATAAGATTATCATCATTTGATACTAATTCTAGATAGCTTTTCATGCGTTTAATAATAGTAATTTTTCTATGTGTTGCAAGTTCCTTTGATGCAACCATTCCTCTAAAAAGCACATTATCAGCTATAAGAACTCCTTCTTTTTTTAAGAGCCTTAAGCAATGTGGTAGAAAATGATTGTAGTGTGCTTTCCCTGCATCCATAAAAATCATATCATATTCATTTTGAAGGTTCTCTAATATTTCAAGGCAATCTCCTTCTAAAATAGTAATTTTATTTTGCAGTCCACATTTTTCTATATTTCCCTTTGCAATTTCTATCATTTTTTCGTCTCTTTCAATAGATGTAATTGTATTTTGACCACCAGAAGCTAGATTCATTAATATAGATGAATATCCTATTGCAGTTCCAAGTTCTAAAATCTTTTTTGGCTTATTCATGGTTATCATCAATTCTAAAAATTTAGCAGTTTCTTTTTGAACTATAGGTACTCTATTTTCAATCGCAAAATCTTCTAAATCTTTTATAATGCCATTGCTACTTGGAATAAGCTCTCTTAAATATTGTTCCATATAATCATATGTTACCCCACTCATTTAATTGCCTCCAAAATTCAATAACACAAGTTAACTAAAATCCTTATGCTACACTCTAATCTTATATGTACATTAAAAAAAGAAAACCTTCCAAATTAATCTTCCGGTTTTCTTTTTCTTAAATATATTTTATTAGTTATTTATTTTTTTCTAGTTCCTGCTCTTTTTCTTTCTCCTGAGTCTAATAGTCTTTTCCTCATTCTTATGTTTAAAGGAGTAATTTCAACTAACTCATCTACAGCTATAAATTCTAAGCATTGTTCTAGTGTCATTTGTTTTACTGGAACTAATTTAGGTGATTCATCTGCTCCTGAAGATCTAGTGTTTGTTAATTGTTTTTTCCTACAAATATTTATTTCCATGTCTCCACTTCTTGCACATTCTCCTGCAATCATTCCTGCATATACAGGTACTCCTGGAACTATAAATAGAGTACCACGATCTTGAGCATTAAATAATCCGTAAGTAATTGACTCTCCTGTTTCAAATACAATTAATGATCCCTTGCTTCTATCTGGGATTTCACCTCTATATTTATCGTAACCATCTAGAACGTGATTCATTATACCATTACCCTTAGTATCAGTCATAAGTTCACTTCTAAATCCTATTAAACCTCTTGATGGTATTTTAAATTCTAATCTAGTATAACCATTTATTGCAGAAGTCATATTTATCATTTCTGCTTTTCTAGGTCCTAGTTTTTCCATTATAACACCCATAAATTCTTCTGGAACGTCAATTGTAAGAAGCTCAATCGGTTCTAATTTATGACCATTTTCTTCTTTATATATAACATTGGCTTTTGACACTTGGAATTCATAGCCTTCACGTCTCATAGTTTCAATTAAAACTGAAAGATGAAGTTCTCCTCTTCCACTTACTGCAAAACAATCTGCTGCATCTGTTTCTTCTACTCTTAAACTAACATTGGTTTCAAGCTCTTTTGTAAGTCTATCTCTTATGTGTCTTGAAGTAACAAAACTTCCATCTTGACCTGCAAAAGGAGAATTATTAACCATGAAGTTCATTGTTAAAGTAGGTTCATCTATTTCAACAAACGGAAGTGCTTCTGGAGTATTAATATCAGCTATTGTTTCTCCAATGTTTATGTATGGAATACCCGAAACTGCTACGATATCACCAAGAATTGCTTCATCTGTTTCTTCTCTCTTAAGTCCATTATATACGAAAAGACTTGAAACTTTAACATTGCTTATTGATCCATCTTTTGCTATAAGGGCAACTTGTTGATTTCTTTTAATTGATCCTCTTTCTATTTTACCTATTCCAATTTTTCCAACATACTCGTTATAATCAATGGTTGAAACAAGCAGTTGAAGTGGCATGTCTAAATAACCTTCTGGTGCTTTTACATTTTTAATTATAGAATCAAATAATGGTTCCATGTTGTCACTTACATCATCAACATCTAATTTTGCAAATCCTTCTCTAGCAGAAGCGTATACTATAGCGAAATCCAATTGATCATCATCTGCACCAAGTTCAACGAATAGGTCAAAAACTTCATTAAGAACATCAGTAGGACGAGCATCTTTTCTATCAATTTTATTGATAACTACTATTGGTTGAAGATTTAATTCTAATGCTTTTTTCAAAACAAATTTAGTTTGTGGCATTGGACCTTCATATGCATCAACTACAAGAAGTACACTATCAACCATCTTAAGTACACGTTCTACTTCTCCACCGAAATCTGCATGCCCAGGAGTATCAACTATATTTATTTTAATCCCATTATGCATTACTGCAGTATTCTTAGAAAGAATTGTAATTCCTCTTTCTTTTTCTAAGTCGTTAGAGTCCATTACTCTTTCTTGCACTTTTTCATTTTCTCTAAAAACATGACTTTGTTTAAGTAAGCAATCCACAAGTGTAGTTTTACCGTGATCTACGTGGGCAATTATTGCTATATTTCTAACATCATTTCTTGTAAATAAGTTCATATTAATCCTCCAATTTTTTTTTCGTAAGTTTACACATTTTACACAAACAAAAATTGGATACGCCTTGAAGTATCCAATTTTCGCATTTACTATACTTATTTTAATATTATCTTGCAAAAAAGTCAACTGTGTCTATTACACATTATAACGAAATGATATAACTATTATAATTTTATCATTTCGTTATAATTTAAATGTTGCTTATGAATACGACTCAAATTATCAATTATTTACTCGCACACACGTCACAAACACCATAGAATTTTAAACTATGATCTTCAATCTTGAAATTATATTTCTTTTCAACGATTGACTCAAGTTCTTCAAGTAAGTCTCCCTCAACCTCGAGTACTTTACCACAGCGATTACATATCATGTGGTGATGTTGATGATGTTCATCCTCATGGTTAAGTTCATATCTACTGCAGCCATCATCTAAATCCAGTTTTCGAATAACACCCATTTCTTCTAAAAGTTGAACTGTCCTATAAATTGTAGCAAGACCTATTTCTGGACAGTCAACTTTAACCAAGTCATATAGTTCCTCAGCAGTAAGATGACTACCTTCACTCTTAATTATCCCATTTAAAATAGCTCTCCTTTGTGGAGTTAGCTTATATCCCTCTTGTTTTAAGGTTTCTTTTAAACTCTCAATGCTCTCTGGAGATACCTTTGACATGCAATTACCCCTTTTCTACAATTATCATTTGACAATCAGTATAAATTATGTTTACTATATATACAGTTTAATACTTTATTAGGNCATTGTCAATTGATAATCATTTAGTTCTGAGAAAATAGGTTAATTAGTTTAAATTCTTGTTAAATCAGAATCTAAGAAATTGCTTCGTAAGCCTCTGAAATCATTTCAAATTCTTCATCGTCATCTATTGTAACTAAAATATCGTTTCCTTCTGCATCTTTATCAACTCTTAATGCAATTGCATCAATATCCTCTTCTCCAGTTGGTGCAACTATAACATATTCTTTATCTTCAATGTCTAGTTTTGTTAGTACATCAAATTCTATCTCATTACCCTCTTCATCGTTTAATAGTATTGTTTCAACATTATTATCCATTGTTTCTCCTTTAAATCATATTAGTGTTAGCTCTTTGATTTTAATTTATAGATGTGTCCCTAAACTATCTAAATAACCCTGCAAGATAAATGTAGCAGCAATTTTATCTACAATTTTTTTCCGTTTTGCCCTAGATAAATCTCCCTCGAGCATTACTCTATTAGCAGCTACTGTAGTTAGTCTTTCATCCCACATTTTTACTTCTAATTTCAATGTGTCTATAAGCGCCTCACAAAATCTCTGAACCTTTTCACCTTGAGGTCCTATAGTACCATTCATGTTTTTAGGAAGACCTGCAACAATACTTTCTACATCATACTGCCTGCATATTTTTGAAATTTCTTCAATATCTAAAACTATACTTTTTCTTTTAACCGTTGTAATTCCTTGTGCTGTTAATCCTAGAGGGTCACATACAGCCACCCCTATTGTTCTATCTCCAATATCTAAACCTATTATTCTCATCTACATGCTCCTTTAAAAACAACCTAATTAATATGTAAGATAACCTTAAAAAATAAAATGCCCTAAGGGCATTTTATTTTTTAATATCTAGATAAGATTTCAATACCTCTTCTAATATTTCATCCCGCTCTAGTTTCCTTACAAGTGCTCTTGCCCCATTGTAGTTAGTTATATATGTTGGATCTCCAGAAATTAAATACCCTACCATTTGATTGACTGGGTTATATCCCTTTTTAATAAGTGAATTGTACACGTCAGTCAAAATGGTTTTTGTTAAATCTTTTTTATCTTTTACAAAATCAAATTGAACTGTATTTTGATTAATATCCATTGCATACACCCCTTCCCTCATAATACGATAAATAACATAATTTACTTTACTTAAATGAACTAAGAAAATACTTAGTAATATAATATAGCTTATTTAATTACAATAACTTACATAACTGCAAAGAACGATAATTAAATTACTTCTTATTAATTATATTATAAAACAACTATTGCAAAAAGTATACTATTTTACTAATCTTTCAATTATAGAACATACATTTTCTATTGCTTCTTCTAATTTTTCAGGTTTTTTTCCACCAGCCTCTGCCATGTCAGGTCTACCGCCACCACCACCGCCAACAATTTTTGCAACTTCTTTTATTATTTTACCACAATGTATTCCTTTATCTATTGCAGACTTAGATGCCATTGCAATCAATTGAACTTTTCCGTCTACATGACTTCCAACTACAACAACACCATCACCAAGTTTACCTCGAAGTTTGTCGGCTAAATCTCTTAGAGTATCCCCACTCATGTCTAGCACATGGCCGCAAATTACTTTAACGCCTTTAACCTCTCGAATATTACCTAACATATCATCTACAAAAGAATTAGCTAATTTTCCCTGTAATAATATTATTTCCTTTTCTTTGTCTTTTAATTCATCTATTTGAATTTGCAATTTATTAATTATGTCTTTTTCTGAACATTTTAATGTAATAGATATATCTTTCAATAAATTGTTTTTTTCTTCTATATATTTTATTGATTGAACACCTGTAATAGCTTCAATTCTTCTAACTCCTGCTGCTACTCCAACTTCTGATAAAATTTTAAATAATCCAATTTCACCTGAGTTTCTAACGTGAGTACCTCCACAAAGTTCCTTGCTAAAGTCTCCTACAGATATTACCCTAACATCATTTTGATACTTTTCATCAAATAATGCTATAGCTCCACTTTCCTTAGCTTTTTCTATGGTCATAACCTTAGTTTCAACGTTGCAGACTTTCATAATATTCTTATTTACAATCTGCTCTACTTTAATAATTTCTTCCTCGCTAAGTGCTGAAAAATGGGTAAAGTCAAATCTCAATTTATCGTTATTTACGTAAGAACCTGATTGATGAACATGATCACCTAAAACCATTTTTAATGCTTCTTGTAATATATGAGTTGCGGTATGGTTTTTGCATATCTCAGACCTTCTATCCGCATCAACCCTAAGTGTTACTATTTCACCCTCAAGAAGTGAGCCTTCGACAATCTTAACAAAATGCACAACTTTACCTGAGACACTCTTTTGACAATCGTAAACTATAGCTTTAAAATTCTCATTAAATATTTCTCCTGTGTCGAAAGTTTGCCCTCCCATTTCAGCATAAAAAGGAGTAACCTCTGTTACAATAATTCCTTTTTCTCCATTTGAAAGCTGTGAGGTAAGTTCTTCACCACTAATTAGAACGCTAACCTTAGATTCTAATTGTGTTTTATCATATCCATCAAATTTTGTCTCAACATCTTTTGGAATTAAATCAAGCACATTTACTCCNCTACCCATATAATTTGATGTCCCTCTGGCAGCTCTTGCTCTTTGTCTTTGACTTTGCATTTCACTATTAAATCCTTCTAAATCAATTCCAATCCCAGCGTCGCTTAGTATCTCCTGCGTAACCTCATACGGAAATCCAAAGGTATCATATAATTTAAATACTTTATCTCCACTTAAAATTTTATTATTATTGAGTTGAAGTTCATTATTATTTTTAAGTTCTTCTATATAAATCTTTAAAATATCCATCCCTGAATCTAAAGTTTCTAAAAACCTTTCTTCTTCAATTTTTATAACTTTTCTGATATATGATTCTTTTTCTTTAAGTTCTGGATATGCTGAATATGAATTTTCAATAACTGTATTACAAAGTTNATATAAAAAAGTATTTTTAATTCCAAGTAACCTGCCATGCCTTGCTGCTCGCCTAAGTAGACGCCTAAGGACATAACCCCTTCCCTCATTTGATGGAAGTACACCATCACTTATCATAAAGGTTGTGCTTCTAACATGATCTGTTATAATTCTAAGTGAAATATCCTGAGTGCGGCTTTCTCCACATTTTACACCTGAAATCTTTGAAACTTCTTCTAAAATATTTTTTATTGTATCTACTTCAAATATGCTACTTGTGCCTTGCATTATTGATGCTATTCTCTCAAGACCCATACCTGTATCTATATTAGGATTCTTTAATTTATTATAATTATTATTCTCATCCTTATTGAATTGTGTAAATACTAAATTCCAAAATTCTATTACCCTATCCTCATTTCCTGCTTTAATAAATTCTTTCTCAGTTTTTATTTGCCCAAGTTCTACTTGCCTATCAAAATGTATTTCTGAACTTGGTCCACAAGGCCCTTGTCCTATTTCCCAAAAATTATCTTCTTTTCCTAATCTAAAAATACGTGCTGGATCAATATCAGTATTTTCACTCCAAATGGTAAAAGCTTCGTCATCCTCAATATATATAGTTACATATAAATTTTCCTTTGGTATATTTAAACTTTCTGTTATGTATTCCCAAGCCCATGGAATAATTTCTTTTTTGAAATAATCACCAAAAGAAAAATTTCCAAGCATTTCAAAAAAAGTACCATGCCTTGATGTCTTTCCTACATTCTCAATATCTCCAGTTCTAATACATTTTTGACAATTAGTTATTCTAGTACTAGGTGGCGTTTGAATTCCTGTAAAATATGGTTTAAGTGGTTGCATACCAGCATTTACAAGTANTAAACTCTTATCATTTTTAGGCACTAAAGGGAAACTTTCTAATCTAAGATGACCTTTACTCTCAAAAAACTTTAAGAAGGATTCTCTAATTTCATTTAATCCTAATTTTTCCATAATATCTCCTCCAACTATTTATAGTAATTTCCATATTTAAAAATATAAAAAAAACCTTCACTCCCCCAAAACAAGGGACGAAAGTTTTCCGCGTTACCACCCTAATTATACAACAATATAATTAACAAAATTAAATATATCGTAATATCTCTCAATAAAATAAGGTTCAAAGATAGCTTCAATATACTTATCAAGAAGTTTTCACCGTCCACTTCCTCTCTAAATGAATAAGTATATTTACTATTTCTTATCATTACCTAGTATTAGCTTATATTCTTTAGCAAAATATAGCATAGTTTAATACATCATATGTATAAATTATAAGTAATAATATATTTGTTGTCAACAAATAAAGAAGTATATTACTTGTTTTTATATAATCAAAACAGATAATAGTTTATGTCCTCATAAATAACTTTAATTACAACTCCCAGTGGCACTGCGAGTATCATCCCTAAAATACCCCCAACTGACCCTCCTATCATCAATAATAATATTACTGTTAACGGATGCATGCTAATGCTGTCTCCAATTATTTTTGGAGACAATATACTTCCTTCAATTTGTTGAAGTGCAAATAACCACACTGCTGCGTATAACGCTATTTTGGGAGAAGCTAATAGGGCTACTAAAATTATAGGTATAATACCAAATATAGGTCCAAAATAAGGTATTATATTAAAAATTCCATTTATTAAGGAAAGTATCAAAGGGAAATCAATTTTCATAAATATTAGAATGAAAAATGTAGCAATTGTTATAATTCCACATAAAATAAGTTGACTTAAAATATATCGTCCTAATACCTTATCTATATCCGCTATTATCTTTTTTATTACATTTCTACTCTCTGGTGGGAAAACTATTAAAGTCTTATTTATCATATTTTCACTATCGCATAAAAAATAATAGATTATTAAAGGGGAAACCATGTAAGTTAATATATTTTCACCAAGACCCATTATAGAATCAAATATTTTATTAAATATTAGAAGTATTTGTGTATTCGATTTGTAATATATAGTATTTATAATGCTACTCATTACTTTGTTTGTACTTAATACTTTTACTTTCATATTGGCATTGATTATATAATTCCCCAAATCATTTATTGCCTTGTTAATATGCAAGCTCTCTCTAAATATAGATGGAATTACAACTATGAAGGTTAATAATATTAAAGTTAATAAGACAACTATTATTAAAGCTGATGCTATTTTTTTATTTACTCCTTTTCTAATTAAAAGCATATATAGAGGTTTTAATATATAGGACACAATAAAAGATATGAAAACCAAATTTATTAATTGTTTTACAATAGGTATTCTTATTGCAACTAAAATTATTATTGCAAAAAGTATAATACAAACTATAGTTATAGCTAACTTCTTTTTACTAATTTTTTTCATTAGCTTTCCCCTCTATTAAAAAGTTATGCGGCATACTTTTAAAAGAATATTCATTGCAATTTGGAGTGTAGAGAATATTTTCTTCACCAAGTATTAGTTCGCTTATTAGCATTATTCTTTTTCCTCTAAGCAAATTTGTAATAAATCCAGACGATACTATTACGCCTTTTATTTTGAATGTATCACATGTAAAAGTAATATCTTCCACCATTCCAAATACATTACTTGATTTATCTATTACGTCCATATTAATAAATCTATGCAAACATAGATATTTATTTTTCTCCACTTTTTTAACTACCATATTCTTATTAAAATATATTATGTCTTCTTTTAAAACAGTTAAATTTTTATGGAAAAATTTATAGGGAGATATTAGAAATCCAATTACATTTCCTTTATTAAAATCTATTAGTAGATCTCTTACAAATCCAATTTTTATTCCCTCTGCACTTACAACATCCATAAATATAAAATCTTTGCTTTTAAACATATTATCACCTACATAAAAAAAATTATTATTCTTATTTATAGTTATGTTTTCCAATCATGCCTTCAATTATTACATAAATTTAATATATATATATAATTTTTTTTGTTATTTAATAATTGATTTATTCTCATAACATAAGTTCTTATATGTTATATTGCTTATATATATATTAAATAGTATTATTAACTAATAATTTTATTTTCATATATCCTTCTTTACTTTATTAATTTTTAAAAGAAAGTGGTGAACTTTAATAATGCAAAAATTAACTATGTCTATATTATTGATCTTTGTTTTTTTTCTAACCAGTTGCAAAATTATAAATTCAAACACTAAACCAAGTAATTCCCCAACCTCAAACGATGATGGCGCGAAACCACTAACTGAATCAAAAAATACACTTCAAAATAAAATTGCTGGTATGAGTTTAGATGAGAAAATTGGTCAGCTAGTAATTGTTGGACTTGATGGTTATACACTGGATGCTAATATGACTAATTTGATTAAAGACCAAAAAGTTGGTGGTGTTATTTTATTTGGCAATAATGTAAAAGATTCAAATCAATTAGTAGAATTAACTAATTCTCTTAAATCTATGAACTCTCAAAATAAAATACCTTTATTTATTTCTGTAGATGAAGAAGGTGGCCGGGTATCAAGGATGCCTAGTGAAATTAAAAAGCTCCCATCAAATCAAGTTATAGGAAG
>JGI24142J45722_1000823_pt1 | contig 16486 bp, 15 predicted proteins | sample BarGraIncu00431A_FD_45722 | JGI IMG/M metagenome (IMG submission 45722) | reverse complement strand
GCACAGCAAAGCCCGCCTGATGCAAACGCTGAATAGCGCCGAGGTTAAGGTCATTTGAAATATTGCCGGCATTGCCGTGCAAGTAGAGCACCGCTGGAGCAGCTTCTGCCAATTGGGGAATCCACCAGCCGTGAACTGTTCCCGCTGAAGCATGGACAACCGCCGGGCTATCCATCCATTGGTCCGAAAAAAAAAGATGCTTTGCCGCCGGAGTCTGCTGTATGTTGGATGACGGCAAATAGGCAATGTGGCGATCAAATCCATCTAATGACGCACATCCAGAGGCTAGTATTGCTATCGAAAACAATATTGCAATCTTATACATTGTCATTTGTCGTGGCAGGAAACTCGTCAACGAATGTTACTAGAGGGTTGGCCGGGATTCATGTAATTCACGGTAAAAGTGAGTTAAGTTCTTGAATTAATGGATCTTTTTGGCATGGTCTAAATCCGCCCTATTGGGCCATTTGCGAAACCAAAAATAAACAACTTAGCAGCGTTTCTGCCCGAAATTACATGAATCCCGGCCGACCCTCCCGTTCTCAAACTCAACGCCTTAGCGGGTTTTATTGTCCGTTTTCTACAGCTACCCCTTTCACATCGGGTTGGAAACTCTGTAATTCAGAGTTTGAAAAATTATAACTCTGCATTTCAGAGTTTGTGCGACTTATTTCGACATCCGGTGAATAATCAGGCGCTTCGCACCCGGCGTCTTTGGTACCTCGCCCGACATGACAGACGCCTGCGCAACCTGACACAGGACATTTTTAGTGGACTACTCAGTTATAAAAACCCTGCACATGAGTTGTGTGGCGCTGAGCATCACGCTGTTTGTGCTGCGCGGCACGCTGCAGCTGCAGTCCAAACCCTGGCGGCAATGGCGCCTGCTGCGGGTGGCGCCCCATGGGGTGGACACGGTGCTGCTCAGTTCTGCATTGTGGCTGGCCTGGCGCATCGGGCAATACCCGTTTGTGAACGGCTGGCTCACCGCCAAGGTATTGGCGCTGCTGGCTTACATCCTGCTAGGTCACCGTGTTTTGGCTTTGACAACTCACGACGCGCAGCGACCGCAGTTTTTTGTGGGCGCGTTGCTTAGTGTGGCGTATATCGTGGGCGTGGCACTCACGCATTCGCCCAGTTGGGGCTGGCTTTAGCGCAGTGTCAAACGGCGCTGGCTTTCAAAGCGCCTGAGCTCACCGGTGATCGGGTCCACAAATTCAATGCTTTTGGCCAGCAGTTGCAGCGGGTTTTGGTAATCAATTTGCCCCTCGGGCGTGAGCGTGGGGTACAGGCCATCGCCCACCAGCGGCAGACCCAGTGCCGCCATGTGCACGCGTAACTGGTGGCGTTTGCCGGTGACGGGGTGCAGCCGGTAGTGCGCCAATGCGCCATGCACCTCGATCACATCAATGTCAGTGACGGCGTTGGGCGTGCCTTCAACCTCGTGTTGCAGCATAAAGTGCCCGGCTTCAACGATGCGACTGGTCCGGGTCAACGGCAGCTTCAAATCATCACGCCAGGGCGCGATGGCTTCATACGTTTTCTTGACGGTGCGCTGGCTGAACAGGGTGTGGTAGGCCGCGCGCGTTTCGGGTTGCACCGAGAACATCACCAGCCCGGCGGTGTCGCGGTCAATGCGGTGCACCGGCACCAGGGTGTCGATGCCCAGCTTGTGTTTGAGCCGCACCAGCACCGTCTCGTTCAGGTAGCCGCCCGAGGGCACCACCGGCAAAAAATGCGGCTTGTCCACCACGATCAGTTGCTCGTCCTGGAACAGGATCACTTCCTCAAATGGGATGCGTGGCTCGTCCGGCACGGCGCGGTAGTAATACACGCGCACATGGCCCTGGTAGGGGTGGTCCGGCGCGAGGGTGAGACCGTGCTCGTCTACCACGTCGCCATCTACCATGCGCTGTTGCCAGACCTCGCGCGAAACGGCTTTGAACCGCTCCGCCAGAAAATCCAGCGTGGTCGGCCAGTCACCTGCGGGCAGGCCGATGCAACTGGGGCCGACGCCTTTGCGGTCCGGCGGTTTGGGCGGGTTAGACGCGCTCAAACACCACGTCCCACACGCCATGCCCGAGCTTGATGCCGCGGTTTTCGAACTTGGTCAGCGGGCGGTAATGCGGCTTGGGGGCGTAGCCAGCCAATTCGGGGTGGCTCTGCGAGGCGGTGTTTTTCAGCAGCGGCTCGGCGCTGAGTACTTCCAGAATCTGCTCGGCATAGGGCTGCCAGTCGGTGGCGCAGTGCAGGTAGCCACCAACCTTCAGGCGCGCGGCCAGTTTGGCAATCAGCGGCGACTGGATCAGGCGGCGCTTGTTGTGTTTTTTCTTGTGCCACGGGTCGGGAAAGAAGATGTGCACGCCGTCCAGGCTTTGCAATGGCAGCATGTTGTCGATGACCTCAACGGCGTCGTGTGCGACGATGCGGATGTTGGTCAAACCTTGTTCGCCAATGCGCTTGAGCAGCGCACCGACGCCGGGCTCATGGACCTCGCAGCACAGGAAGTTTTTCTCCGGCATCACGCCTGCAATGTGCGCGGTGGCTTCGCCCATGCCAAAACCGATTTCCAGGATCACCGGGCCTGGTTGTGCATCATTTAGGCCTCTAGCCGCCGTTGCACCTGCGTAAGCAGCTACGAAATCAATAGCGTTTGACTGGTAGGGAAAGAGAAATTGGGGCCCCAGGTCTTCAAAGGCCTTGGTCTGGCCGGTGGTGATGCGACCGGCGCGGCGGACAAAGCTTTTGATTTCTTTAGGATAAGCCACGCCTTCGGGCATGCTGCCGCGGATGCGGGGGGGGCGTGGCTGGTCTGCGGCGACAGGGGTTGGGGTGGGTTTGTTTGTATCGTTCACGGGGAGGGATTGTAGAGAGGCTTGTCATATTGGGGTGTAGGTTTGCGAGGTTAGACTCCATTTCAATTAAAGTGAATTGATTGAAATTTTCAAATGAAAAAAATTTGTGTTTCCGTACTATTTGGAATGACTTGTTTAATGAGCGGTAATGCCAACGCTCAGTCTTGGCAAACCACCTCTGACTTCTTAGCTGTGACGTTACCTGTGTTTGCCGCTGTAACCACCTTACAACAGAGTGACCGAGATGGCACCGTACAGTTAGCATTGACTTTGGGCAGTACCCTTGTCAGTACGCAAGTGTTGAAATCTCAAATTAATGCCGTTCGCCCTGACGGCTCGGGCAACGATAGCTTTCCGTCAGGCCACACTGCAATCGCTTTCGCTTCAGCACGGTTTATCCAAAAACGCTATGGAAATGACTTCTCCCCAATAGCGTTGTACGGGGCCGCAACCCTGACTGCTGTTGCCAGAGTTCAAGCAGATAAGCACTATTGGCGAGATACCGTGGCTGGAGCAGCCTTGGGTTACGCAATGGCTGAATATTTCACCGTGACTGAACGGGGCCATAGCTTAAGTTTGTTGCCGACATCTGGTGGCTTGGCATTGAATTGGCAGAGCATTTGGTAATTTCATTTCGTTTAACCTCTGGACTCATTAAGCTGGTCATCGCTGGATTGAGTATTTTTGCAGGGTCGTTTGCTCAAGCCTCGGAGCCTGCCTGTCAAGTATTGCTAGAGGTATCCTCCAAACGACAAGGGGGCGAGGTTGAAGTTAAAGTTCAGTTGGACATCACCAGCCCTGTATCTGTGGTCTGGGAAGTCATGACGGACTATGGGGCTGCCGCGCAGTACATTCGAAACTTGCGCAAAAGTGAAGCCTTTTTAATTGGGCCAGACAAGTACCTCGTTAAGCAAGTAAGCTGGGTGGGGTGGGGAGCGTTTGGTACCACTATCCAGACCAACTACGAAGTGCAGTTAAATCCATCCCATCATCAAATGAGTGGACATCTTATTTCTGGCGACATCAAAGCGATGCGAATGGCCGCGAATCTGGTCACTTCGGATTCGCAGCGTACAGTGCTCCACTACATCCTGAAGACGGAGCCCGGTTCCTGGATTCCTACTTTCTTGGCTGAAGGAGTCTTGCGGCGGCAAGCGCAGGAGTCATTTGAAAACTTGGCATCAGAGATGCAACGCCGTTCTCCAAAATGTGAATTGAGGCCCACGGTCAACTCGAACGTCCAATGAAACACATAAGCACACACAACATGCGCGCAGCTTCACGAGTAGCCTCCTTTGGTCATGCTTTACGTGGTATCAAACGACTTTTATCCACTCAGGCTAATGCACGTATCCATGTTTGCGCAGCGGTCATTGCGACTTTTTTGGGTTTTTACCTGAACATCAGCGCGTTAGAGTGGGGGGTGCTATGCCTCACGATAGGCATGATCCTTTGCGCCGAGGCTTTGAACACCGCTATTGAATTCGTGGTCGATCTGGTATCTCCCGATTGGCATAGTTTGGCGCGCGACGCCAAAGATATTGCTGCGGCTGCAGTCCTACTGGCAAGCCTAGCTGCATTGGCAGTGGGCGCAATAATTTTTCTTCCTAAGCTTCTAGCAAAGCTATAAATCGGAACACAAAGTTTGGATGGTCAAGTTCAAGTTGAACTCTCTCCCTGACCGCCACCATTCAATATATTTAAAAAATCTGAACATACAAGGGGTGGGGGGAAAGGGAAGATGCAACAGATGAATCCCCCCAAACCAGAACCCACCGCGCCAATGCCCCCGCCACGCTGCCAACGAAAAAAGGCAATCCCAAAAAACCAGCCGCCCGATTCAACGTCGCCAACGGATCAGACGTATCCAGCGCCAAAGCCCCGTTCTGCTTGGACAACTTCTCCCCATCCGCCCCCAACACCAGTGGCGTGTGCAGATAGCGCGGTGTGGGTAAACCCAGGCATTGCTGCAGCAAGATCTGCCGCGCCGTGTTGTCGGCCAGATCTTCTCCGCGCACCACGTCGGTGATGCCTTGCGCGGCGTCGTCCACCACCACGGCCAGCTGATAGGCAAAGCAGCCATCCGCACGCTTGAGAACAAAGTCGCCGACCTCGGATGAGACATTCTGAAGCTGCGGCCCCAGGCGCCGGTCGGACCAGTCAATGCTATTTGTTGCTATTGATTTAATAGCTGCTTGCGCATGTTCTACGGTGGCTAGAGGCCTATTTTGCGTATAAGAGTCGGCTCTCAGGCGCCATGCGCGCGCCGACTTGCCATGCAAGCCGAAGCGGCAGGTTCCCGGGTAAATCAGCTCGCCGTGTCGCGTGCGGCTTTGCCCCAATCGGAGTCGTTCAGTTTCTATGTCTTTGCGTGAGCAGGCACATGGGTAGGCCAATTTCTGGGAGATCAACTGGTCCAGCGCCTGCTGGTAAAGCGCGCTGCGTTGTGATTGCCACACGGGCGGTTCGTCAGGATGCAGACCGCAGTTGGCCAATTGCTGCAAGATCACGCGGTCCAGGCCGGGCAGGCAGCGGGTGGTGTCCACGTCTTCCATGCGAACGAGCCACTGGCCCCCGTGTGATCTGGCGTCCAGCCAACTGGCCAGCGCTGCGACCAGCGAACCCGCGTGCAGCGGGCCGGTGGGCGAGGGCGCAAAACGGCCCCGGTAAATCGCCCCCATGGATGTGGCCTGTTCCTTAAACCGCTGCCAGCGACAGCTCCAGGCCCGAGACAAAAGCGTCTTCTACCCGGTGACCCAAGCACCAGTCACCGCAAACGCCGACGTGGGTTTGCGCGTCCCATAGGTGGGATTGGCCCAAAGGCGTGGTGGTTTGGGCATAAAGCCAGCGGTGGACTTGCACATCGGTGGGCTCGGCGCGGATGCCGGTGACTTCAGAGAAGGCCTTGAGCAGCTTGCCTTGGACGCGAGCCGGGTCGTCTTGCAGATGCTCTTGCGAAAAGCTAGCGCTGGCTTGCACGGTCCAGCGTTCAATTTCGGAGTGACCGGGCTTGCTCGATTCACGGGCCAGCCAGGCCAGGCGGTGGTGCGTGCTGCGAGCGGCATTCCACTGCGGTCCCAGCGTGGTGAGGCCGGGCTGCATGGCCTGCGGAAATGCCAGCATCAGCGTCCAGCAGGGCGCCATTTCAACTTTTTCAAGTTGTTGGGCCATGGCGCTGGTGGCCGTTGCGGTGGCCAGCAAAGCACGGGCTTGCGGGGCAGGAATTGCCAACAGCACGGCATCAAAGCCGGAAAAGACATGCTGGGCGCCCCCGGCGCCTTCAGTGCGCAGCTGCCAGAGCTTGGTATTGAGTGCATCGGGTTCCAGGTGCGTGACACGGGTTTGGAGTTCAACCTTGTGTTGCTCGGTCAGTGTTTTGGCCATGGCCGTAGGCAGCGATTTCATGCCTTCGGTGGGAACCCAGTGGGCATCCTGCTCGGGATGACTGGTCTGCGTGATCTGGCCATGTTCGTCCAGCGTTTGTACCGAATTGGCACTCCAGGCTTTGCACAGGCCGGGCACGGTTTGCAGTGCATGGGTAAACCGGGCATCGCGCACTGTGAAATATTGCGCACCGTGGTCAAACGTGCCAAACACACTCTCGCGAGTTGCCATGCGTCCGCCAATGTCTGCACCTTTCTCGAATATCGTGACTTGATGACCCGCTTGCACCAAGGTGCGCGCGCAAGTGACGCCCGCCATGCCCGCGCCAATGACGGCGATTTTTTTGATTTTTGGTGTGGATGAGGACATAAACGAGGCTTTCTAGTGTTGATTAATAGGGTTCTCTGGTTGCCACTTTACACGCCCCGGTGACGCTCCAGCAAAGCGGCCCGGGTTGTCGGGCTCTCCAGCTGGCCCAGCCACCAGGTTAGTGCCTGTCCCTGGCCTGATTTGGCGACATTGCGCCAAGCGTAATTGAGCCGCACGATGCGTTGCGGTCGCTCCACCTGTCGCACCACCAGTCGTCCAGTTTCAATGAAGACACGGGCCATGCATTCAGGGACAAAGCCGCCGCCCAGGCCCCGCAATTGCGCGTCCAGCTTGTCCTTCATGGTGGCCACGGTAAACACGTCCTGGCCCCCCAGCAAGCCATAAGTCAGGCCCCGGCCCCGGCTGATGGTGTCAGCCACGGCGACGGCCCGGTGTTGCCGGATCAAGTCATCTTTGAGGGGCTCGGGGGCGTTGGCCAGCGGGTGGTGAGGCGCGACGGCATAGACAAAAGTCACGTCGCCCAGGGGCTGACCGTGAATGCCCGCTGTGGTGCTGGTGTCTGCTACTCCGAGCGCCAGATCAGCCTGGCCGGAGGTCAGCGCCTCCAGCGTGCCAGACAGGGTTTCGTCGCGCAGCCGGATGCGGGTAGGGGGATTCAGGGCGTAAAAACTCTCGCACAGCTCCATGACGGTGGCTTTGGAGATGATGGTGTCCACGGCAATGGTCAGTACCGGCTCCCAACCGGTGGCCACGCGTTTGACGCGGTTGGCCACGGCTTCAATATCCGTTAGCAGTCGTGCGCCTTCGCGCAGCAATTCGGCGCCAGCTTGCGTCAATTTGGCCTGGCGTGAACTGCGGTCATACAGCAGCACGTCCAGCGCGTCTTCTATCTGGCGCACCCGGTAGGTCAGGGCGCTGGGCACCACCCCGAGCTCGCGTGCAGCGGCTGCAAAACTGCCGGTGTTGGCAATGGTTTGCAACATGGACAAGGCATCGGGCGTTAAAACATCACGAGCAGTTTGCATGGAGTGCTCCATTTGATTCTAATTATTTGAATGATGCCATCAAACGCCATGGATCGCTGGCACGCTGGCAGCGCTTAAAGTTCAGGCTAAGAGTTCAATACAACCATGGAGCAATCATTATGTTGACAGTTCGCCAATCAAAAGAGCGGGGGTTCGCAGACCACGGCTGGCTCAAGTCGCTTCACAGCTTTTCGTTTGCCGATTATTACGACCCCAAGCACATGGGTTGGGGCAATTTGCGGGTCATCAATGAGGACTGGATTGCCGCTGGCAAAGGTTTTGGCACCCATGGCCACCGGGACATGGAGATCGTGACCTATGTGCTGGCCGGTGAGTTGGCGCACAAAGACAGCATGGGCAATATCAAAACCATTCCGCCCGGCGATGTGCAGCGCATGAGTGCAGGCACGGGCGTTCAACACAGCGAGTTCAATCATGCGCCCAATGAAACGACTCATTTGTTGCAAATCTGGATTGAGCCCAATGTGAGGGGTGTGTCGCCGAGTTATGAGCAGAAAACCTTTGCAGACACTGAAAAACTAGGCAAGCTGCGTTTGGTGGCGTCGCCCGATGGCGCACAAGGCTCGGTCACGATTCATGCCGATGCGCGTCTCTACGCCAGTTTGCTTGATGGCGGGCAGTCACTTGAGTTGGCGCTCGATGTCCATCGGAAATGCTATGTGTATCTGGTACGCGGCGAACTACGGGTCAATGGGGCGGTGCTCAGCACGGGCGATGCGGCCTTGATTGAGACAGAAAGTCTGCTCACGCTGGACCATGCAAAAGATGCTGAAGTGCTGGTGTTTGATCTCAGCGCCTGATTATTTCCCCCTTAATTTTTTTCTTGGAGTATTCAAAATGGCAAAAGTAGCAGTAGTTTTTCACTCGGGTTATGGTCACNCCCTGCGCATGGCGCAAGCCGTGGCAGAGGGCGCAGGCGCTGAGTTGGTTGCGATTGACGCTGACGGGAATGTGACGGACGCTGGTTGGGCAACGCTGGGCGCTGCCGATGCCATCATCATGGGCTCACCCACCTACATGGGAAGCGTGAGCTGGCAGTTCAAGAAATTTGCCGATGCATCGAGCAAACCCTGGTTCAGCCAGGCCTGGAAAGACAAGATTTTTGCCGGTTTTACCAATAGCGCGACCATGAATGGCGACAAGCTCTCCACCTTGCATTACCTGTTTACCCTGGCTATGCAGCAAGGCGGCATCTGGGTCGGTACGGCGTTGATGCCCAGCAACAGCAAGGCTGCGCAGCGCAATGACATCAACTACGTAGGTTCGTTCAGTGGTGCCATGGCCCAGTCGCCCTCGGACTCAACACCAGCCGAAATGCTGCAAGGCGATCTGGATACGGCAAAACTGTTTGGCAAGCGTGTTGCAGAAGTAACGGCGAAATTCAAGGGTTGATTTTTCCCTTGTAGTCAAATAATTTGAAGCAGAGGGCTGCTAACCAAGCCTGATTGGGCTGCCGACAAGGCAGAATCAGTGTATGGAAAAGCAAAATAAATCCAAATCAGCTTGGTTTCATTCAAGCTGCTTGCTCGGCCTGCTGGGTTGGACCAGTGTCGCCGTGGCACAAGTGCCCGAAGCGGTGTCAGAAAAGGACTTTTTAGGCGATATGCCCATTGTCCTGTCCGTCTCGCGGTTGCCGCAGCGCCTGGACGAGACGCCGGGCGCTGTCACGATCATTGACCGCAACATGATTCGCCTGTCCGGGGCGCGCGACGTTGCTGATTTGATGCGTTTGGTGCCTGGTTTTCGGGTGAGTGATTCGTTTGAAGCCGGGGCACCTCAGGTTGGTTATCACAACAACCTGACTACTTTTTCAAACCGTATTCAGGTTATGGTGGATGGCCGCTCGGTTTATTCGCCCTTCATGCTGGGTCATACGGGGACAGGCATGCAAACCGTTGCGATCGATGATATTGAGCGTATTGAAGTGCTGCGCGGTTCCAATTCGGCTGCTTATGGTGCACGCGCATTTTTGGGCACGATCAATATCGTGACGCGGGATCCGGTCGATACATTGGGGTTTGCGGCCCATCTGGCTTCAGGTGATAACGGCATCAACGATGCCCGGGCAAGCATGGGGTGGGCGAGTGATGCGGGCAATTTCCGTTTGGGGGTTGATCGCAGGGCTGACACCGGACTGGATGGATCCAGTGGTCCTGATGTGGTTTCGCGCTTTAATTTTCGGGGTGATGTTCGTCTCGGTGCCGCTGATCAAGTCGAAGTTCGTGCTGGGCAGACGAGCGTTGAAGCCGGTGTCGGGTTTGCACAAGCCATAGGTAATGCGCCACGACAGCGCGTGACGGAAACTTCATTCATTCAGCTGGACTGGCGGCGCAGCCTGAATGCGGACCAGGACCTGGCCGTTGGCGTCTCCCATGCCGATGAAACCAATGTTGACCAATTCCCCTATGTGTTGTTACCGGGCTTGACACTCGACTTTGGTGGGCGTGCCAGCACTGAGCAATTCAACATTCAACACACATTTCGTCAAGGGAGCAATCTTCGTGTCGTATGGGGTGCTGAGTTGCGGCAGGAGCGGGTGACATCCCAAGCGCTTTACAACACCGATGAAACTTTGGTGACTGATTTCACCCGTTACTTTGGTAATGCCGAGTGGCGAATCAGGTCTGACTTGCTGCTCAATGCAGGCGGTATGTTCGAGAAAAACAGTATGAGCGGCGATAACTTTTCACCCCGTGTGATGTTCAACTGGCATATCACTGAGGGACAAACCTTGCGATGGGGGGTGTCGCAGGCGCAAAGGCCACCGACCACATTTGAGAAATTCAGCAACGTTGTTTACTCTTATGCAGGGGTGCCAGTTGCAGCGACATGGATGGCCCGTGGCGGAGTGCGACCCGAAAAAGTTCTGTCCCGCGAAATTGGCTATTTGGGTGATTTCCCCCGTTTGGGGCTGAATTTGGATGTCCGCGTGTTCAATGAGTCGGTGCAGGATGCCATCAAATACATCGGTTATCAAAGTCCCATTTATGGTGAGGTAAAGGACTTTGCGAATGTTGAGGATTTCACTATTCAGGGCATTGAATACCAACTGAAGTGCTCGCTTTGGCGGGGTGCTCAACTGATCCTGAATCAGTCGCTGGTCGATAGCAGTTGGACCGATGGTGGCAACAAGGATTACAAGCCACAGCCGTACTTAAGCTCGGGGCTGATGTTGTTGCAAAAATTGCCGGGTGGCGTTGATTTCAGTTTGATGTATCAACAGGCTGATGCGACCAATTACGCTGGTATCTCATCTATGGCACCGGCGACAAGCCGAACTGACGTGCGTTTGGGCTGGCCTCTGCGCGTGGGCAATAAGCGGGGAGAGGTTTCCTTTGTGGTGCAGAACCTTGGGCCTGCGTACCCGGATTTTGTGCCTGCATTGAATTTCCGCCGACAAGCCTTTGTGATGCTGAAACTGGAAAACTGAATATATATCCATGCGCTTTTTCTTGCGGTTTCTGCTGTTGGCTTATGGCTTTATGTTCTACCTTGTCACGACTGTGCAGGCAGCGGAACTGGCGGTGGTCATTGTCAGCAGCGAGCGCAGCGCCGCTTATGTGGAGGCTGAGCAGGCCCTGTTAAGTGAACTTGAGCGTGGCGGCGTCTCGCGCTATGACATGCTTCAAGTCACCGCGCAGGAGTGGGCGGGTGCCGGGGCCTTGAAGCCCAAATTGATTGTGGCCTTGGGTTCTGAAGCTGCAACTGTGTTGGCCAAGGCAGAAACTAGAGCCCCGGTGCTGTGCACGCTGTTGCCGCGCAGCAGTTTTGAACGTATTTTGCGCACGAGCGGGCGTAAATCTTCATCACAGTTTTCAGCCCTTTATCTTGATCAGCCTTTAAGTCGGCAAGTGGAGTTGATTCGTCTGGCTTTGCCGGCGGCGCGTCGCATTGGCGTGTTGTGGGGGCCAGAATCGCAAGCACAAGCACCGGCCTTGAAAGCGCTGCTTCAGTCCAGTGGTCTGGAACTGGTTGAGGCCAGTGTTGGACGCGATGAGCTGTTGTTTCCGGCGCTCAAACGTGTGTTGGACGACTCCGATTTGTTGTTGGCCGTGGCTGAGCCGCAGTTGTTCAATAGCAGCAGCATTCAGAATATTTTGCTGGCATCTTTTAGGGTGCGGGTGCCACTGGTCGCATTTTCTCCTGCCTATGTGCGTGCAGGGGCTTTGATAGCTTTACATGTCACGCCGACACAAGTTGGCCTGCAAGCCGCTGCCATAACTCGCGGTGTGCTTCAAGGCAAGTCGCTGTCAGCAACGCCTGTTTACTCGCATGACTTCAGCGTGACGGTCAATGAGCATGTAGCGCGTTCGCTCGGATTAACTCTGGATGCTGTAGCTCTGCGAGATCGCTTGCGAAGTCGGGAGGCAACGCCATGAAAGTCGTTGATATTCGCAGTCGCATGCTGGTGGCAGGTCTGTTGCCGGTGACCTTGCTCGCTATCTTGCTGGCGGTGGTGTTTTTGGCATCACGTTTCGGGGATCTCAGTGATGCCCACAGCCAGCGAGCCCGTTCATTGGCCCGGCAACTTGCAACATCCAGTGAATATGGATTGTTTTCTGACAATATCACGCATCTGCAAACCATTGCGAATGGGGCTATGCGTGAATCTGCGGTGCGCTCGGTTGCCATTGTGGATTCGCAGGGCCGGATTCTGGTGAGTGCTGGTAAGCCTGGCTACACCATGTTTCCGATGCTGGCCGGGAAAGAGACCGAGCATTTTGATCCGACCAAACGGCTGGATTTATTGTGCCAGCCGATCGAGACAAGTCAGCTCAAACTGGATGACTTGTTTGAAGACAAAGCACCGGAGAGGGNGGTTCGACCAACTCTTTTGGGGCATGTACTCATCGAGTTTTCGCGGGATGGTTTGCTCAAGCGCGAGCGTGAGATGCTATGGGTGGGATTGGCCGTCACCATGGGTGGTTTGTTGTTTGGCGGTTTTTTGGCTGTGCGACTGGGGCGTGGCGTTGTTATTCCCATATATAGGGTTTCACGCTTGATCGAGCGGCTCGGACAGGGGGAGTTGTCTGCTCGCGCTATCGTGTTGGCGGACGATCCGCTGCGCGACTTGCAACTGGGTTTGAATCAGATGGCTGAACATCTTGAATCGAATCGGGATGAACTGGAGCAGCGTATTGCGGCGGCCACATTGGAGTTGCGTTCAAAAAAAGAAGAAGCAGAAACGGCGACCTTGGCCAAGTCACGGTTTTTGGCTGCTGCCAGCCATGATCTGCGCCAACCGACCCATGCGCTGGGAATGTTTGTCGCTCGGTTGGCGCAATTACCGCATGATGCACAAACCAGCCAGCTGATTGGTAATCTGGATGCATCGGTGCGTGCCACACAGGATTTACTTGATGGTCTGTTGGATATTTCCCGTTTGGATGCCCAGGCCGTCAAAGTTAAGTTGCACCCGTTTGCACTGGCTGATATTTTTGATCAGTTGCAGGTCGGCTTGTCTTTGACGGCCTCGGAAAAAGGACTTCGTCTGCGTATCAGGCCAACGCCAGTCTGGTTGATGAGCGATTCAACTTTGCTACATCGCATCTTGCTCAATTTGATCTCCAATTCATTGCGATACACGACCCAAGGTAGCGTGTTGGTGGCCTGCCGTGTGGCTGATGGTGGTCAAGTGGCCCGGATTGAGGTCTGGGACAGCGGCATTGGCATTGCGCCAGAACACCACAAGTCCATCTTCAAGGAGTTTTATCAAGTTGGCAATGCGGCTCGAAACCGCGGCAAAGGTTTGGGTCTGGGGCTCAATATTGTTGAGCGAACAGCGCAGTTGTTGGGGCACCCTCTGCACCTATGTTCAAAATTGGGTCATGGAACCCGGTTCAGCATAGAAGTCCCACTGCTACCTCCAGGGACTTTTGTGGAGACTCGAAGTCCGATTCTGGTGGACTCCTTGGGCGATCTTGAAGGGCTGGTTGTTTTGGTGATTGAAGACGATGCCCTGGCTCGTGAAGGACTGGTCAGTTTGCTGGCTTCTTGGGGATATGAGGCGCAGGGGGCCGATGGTTTTTCGACAGCACAGACTCTGCTGGAGCAGGGTCTCATTCCCGATATCATCGTAAGCGACTATCGTTTACTGGATGGCATAAATGGAATTGAGGTGATTCAACAATTGCGCCATGTGTCAGGTCGCCCAATACCTGCTTGTTTGATGAGCGGTGACTCAGACCCCGGTTTTATTCAGGCTGCCAAAGAAGCTGGTTTGACTTTGCTGCATAAGCCCGTGCGTCCTGCCAAATTGCGCACCTTGGTGCGTCGCTTGGCAGCAGACATTTAGACCGATGAGTCTGATTTGACATAGCCGAAACGAGGGGCCGCCAGAACGGCCTGAATCCGGGTTTGCACACCAAATGCTCGCAAAATTCCGGTCACATGACTCTTGGTTGTTTCATCTGCGAGGTCCAGAGTCTGGCTAATTTCTTTGTTGGATCGACCATTCAACAGCAAATACAACACTTCTTCCTGACGCGGCGTGAGCAGAGCGGGTGCATTTTCGGTATGGGTTGAAGTCGCATTGGCATAAGCCGGTGTTGACAGTAAATCGGGCGACAGATACACATCGCCTGCCAGCACCAAGCGCAACGCAGTGAGTAATTCGTCGCTCAAGCCCGATTTGGTCAGGAAGCCCGCAGCTCCTTTTGCCAATACCTGGCGCATGATCTGGGGATTGACCGAGCCAGAGAGCATGACGATGGGCAACTCGGGATGATTTTTGCCAAAAATGGTTAATGCTTCCAAACCATTCATATCAGGCAGGTGGTAGTCCAGCAGCACCAGATCGAGGTCGGGGTGCTGTGCGGCCAATTCAAAAGCGCGAGCACAATGGGGTGCTTCAAGCACGTTAACCTGTTCATCCAGTCCTTTGAGGACTTGACTCAAGCCTGCGCGTACTAGCGCATGGTCATCGACAACTAAAATTTTCAAAATCTTTCCCCGGACGTTTTTTGTGATCAGTTGCTGACAAAGTTTGCGCATGAATTGACGCGGCGGTTTGCCTCACAAATTACAATATTCTATGTTTGTACATCTGCGCCTTCACACTGAATTTTCCGTCGTTGACGGCACCAATCGTATCGATGATATCGTCAAGTCAGCAGCCAGCGACGGGCAACCGGCTTTGGCGATTACTGACCTGAGTAATCTGTTTGGCGCCATCAAGTTCTACAAAGAAGCCCGCAAGCGAGGCGTCAAACCCATCATTGCCACTGAAATCTGGTTGGAAGGTTTGGGCAAAGACGTTGGCGTTCTCTCTCGTCTGGTTTTGCTGGTGCAAAACAAGCAGGGTTACCTTAATTTGTCAGAAATGCTGGCGCGGGCCTGGACACAGCAGGGCAGCAAGCCGCAAGCATCGGTTTCAGTGGCCTGGTTGACCGAGTTGAATGAGGGGTTGATTGCGCTGTCGGGTGCGCAGGCGGGTCCGGTGGGGCAGGCTCTGGTGCAGGGCGATAGTGAACGCGCCTTTGATGCCGCTTTGCAGTTGGGCAGCCTTTTCCCCCACCGTTTTTATCTCGAACTGCAACGCGCCGGTCGCGCCGATGATGAAGCTCATGTGATTGCAACCGTGCAACTGGCGGCTCGCATGGGGCTGCCGGTGGTGGCCACGCACCCGGTGCAGTTCACGGTGGCCGACGACTATGAGGCGCATGAGGCTCGCGTGTGTATTGCCGATGGTGAGATTCTGGGCAATGCCAAGCGCGTGCGCAAGTTCACTCGGGAGCAGTATTTCAAGTCCGCCGCGCAAATGGAGGCGTTGTTTGCCGACCTGCCTTCCGCGATTGCCAATACGCTGGAGATTGCCAAGCGCTGCAGTCTGACCCTGGTGCTGGGCAAGCCGCAGTTGCCAGAGTTTCCGACGCCGCTGGTCGATGGCGTGCGCATGTCGCCCGAGGAGTATTTCCGCTACGCCTCGCACGAGGGTTTGAAAGAGCGCATGGCGCATCTGTACCCGGACCCGGTCGAGCGTGAGGCGCAAATGCCGCGTTACCTGGAGCGCCTGGAGTTTGAGTTGGTCACCATTTTGAAGATGGGGTTTCCTGGCTACTTCCTGATCGTGGGCGATTTCATCAACTGGGCCAAAAACAACGGCTGTCCGGTGGGGCCGGGCCGGGGCTCTGGCGCGGGGTCTTTGGTGGCCTATGTGATGAAGATCACCGATTTGGACCCGCTGCGCTACAACCTGCTGTTCGAACGTTTTTTGAACCCCGAGCGGGTATCCATGCCCGACTTTGATATCGACTTTTGCCAGACCAACCGCAACCTGGTGATCGACTACGTCAAGGCCAAATACGGCAAGGACGCCGTGAGCCAGATTGCGACCTTCGGCACCATGGCGGCGCGCGGTGTGGTGCGCGACGTGGGGCGTGTGCTGGACATGAGCTACACCTTTTGCGACGGCATCAGCAAGCTCATCCCCAATAAGCCTGGCGTGGCCGTGACCCTGCAACTACCTCCAGCCGACAAAAAGAAAGACGACAAGCTGGTGTATGCCAGCGAGGCCGAGCCGATTCTGGCCGAACGCGAGGAAAAGGAAGAAGACGTCAAGCTGCTGCTGGAGCTGGCCCGTAAGCTGGAGGGCATGACTCGTAACATCGGCATGCACGCCGGGGGCGTGCTGATTGCGCCGGGCAAGCTGACCGATTTTTGCCCGCTGTACCAGCAGCCCGGCAGCGACTCGGCGGTGAGTCAGTACGACAAGAATGACGTGGAAGCGGTTGGCTTGGTGAAGTTCGACTTTTTGGGTCTGGCCACGCTCACTATTCTGGAGATTGCGCGCGAGTTCATCATCAAGCGCCACAAGGGACAGGAGAACTTTGCCTTTGAAAACCTGCCGCTGGACGATGCGCGGGTTTACAA
>JGI24142J45722_1000820_pt1 | contig 16529 bp, 14 predicted proteins | sample BarGraIncu00431A_FD_45722 | JGI IMG/M metagenome (IMG submission 45722) | reverse complement strand
GAAATTCCAATCATTGTTCGACAAGTGAAGTATCTCAACAACATCGTCGAGCAAGACCATCGTGCAGTCAAACGCGTTACCAAGCCGATGCTCAATTTCAAAACCTTTCAATCAGCGAAGTGCGTCTTAGCCGGCATTGAATTGATGCACATGATTCGAAAAGGCCAGTTCATGATGCAGGGCTGCTCCGAGATGTCGTTTGCCGACCAGTTTTATGCTTTGGTGCAGGACAAATCCGTCCAGTTTGAGGAACCGGGCTTCGCTCTCACCAGAAACACGTTCGTCAGCCGGCAACGCGACAGAACCCATATGGGATGCACTGCGCGAAGACTGTATCGGCAACACCGTGTTCGCCAGCCTAGAGGCTGCAGATAAGGCTTGCGATCGCTCGAATCAGACCACGAACGGATGCAGAGCCTTACTGGATTCAATTGGATAACATCTATATCTTTGAATGCAAAATAGTATCAGGTACTTTCAGAGACGGGCAGCACCGAGCATTTGAGCGCTCAGCCCACAAGCGGCAACGTGATCCGGCAATGGCAGGCCGCGCACCAGCGAGGCGCACGATTCACCCATGGCGGCGGATGACATGATGCCCGAGCCGCCTTGTGCGGCGACCCAGAAAAAGCCTGGTACCTGGGGGTCGAAGCCGCCTACATGGCCTCCGTCGGAAACAAACGAGCGCAAACCAGCCCAAGTGCGTGTCGGCCGGCGAATTTTCAGGTTGCTCATCTCCTCAATGCGGTAAATTCCCAGAGCAATGTCCAATTCCTCTGGCTGGACATCCTGCGGGACTACGGGGTCGGCGTTGGAGGGGGAGCCCAGTAGCATGCCGGCATCGGGTTTGAAGTACCAATCGTCACCGATGTCAAACACCATCGGCCAATGGGCAGTAGCGATACCTTCGGGTGGTGCGAAGATGAACGCCGAGCGCCGACGTGGCTCCAGGCCGATGGGCTTCACACCGGCAAGTTTTGCCACCACATCGGCCCAGGCACCGGCGGCATTGATCACTATCGGAGCCTCATAGCTGACTCCGCCGGCCTGCACCTGCCACAGGTCTCCAGATCGCTGGAGCGTGGTCACTTCGGCGTTGCACACCACTTCACCCCCAGCGCGCCGCACTCCGCGCAAGTAACCCTGATGCAGGGCATCCACATCAATGTCAACGGCGTCAGGGTCTAGTAGGGCACCCAAAACCTTTTCAGGGCGAAGCACCGGTACCAACGCACAGGTGGCGACGCTGTCCAGCAGTTGCGCGCGCGGCGTGTTGGCGCGCAGGATGTCCCAGTGCTCGGCCAGTAATGCGTCCTGTCCCTGCGTGGCCACCATCATGGCCCCTCGTGGGGAGATCAGTGAATGCTCGCAAAAGCCTGCCGGTGGTGCCTGCAAAAAGGTGCGACTGGCCTTGCTCAGCGCACACACCTGAGGTGTGCCGTAGCTCTCCATGAACAATGCTGCCGAGCGCCCCGTGGCGTGATAACCTGGCTGGGATTCCCGCTCGAGCAGGATCACGTGACCATGGGGTGCAAGCCAGTAGCCAACCGACGCTGCGGCAATGCCCGCGCCAATGATGAGAAAGTCAGATTTTTCAGTCATTTTCATGAACATTCATCCGAACCAGAGCGTTGTGCGCACAAGGCTTGCTGACGTAATGAATCCAAAGTAGCCGTGGGCGTGATGGCCTGCGGGTCAATCAGGCAATGCAAAAGCGCGGGCTGACCACTGGCCATAGCACGCTGCAAGGCGGGTCCAAAGGCCGCCGTGTCGGTGACGCGCTCACCATAGGCACCAAAGGCTTGGGCATAAGCGGCGAAGTCAGGATTTTGCAACTGCGTGGCTACTACGCGTTCAGGGTAGTTGCGCTCCTGATGCATGCGAATCGTCCCGAACATGCCGTTGTCAAGCAAAATGATCAGGATGGGGAGCTTGTATTGCACGGCGGTAGCCAGTTCTTGCCCATGCATTAAAAAGTCGCCATCTCCGGCAAACACGACCACGCTGCGCTCTGGCCATAAGCGTTTTGCGCCTACGCCTGCGGGCAGGCCATAGCCCATGGAGCCACTGGTGGGAGCGAGTTGGGTCGCGTAATGGCGAAACGGCCAGAAGCGATGCACCCATATCGCAAAGTTGCCCGCACCGTTGCACATGATGCTGTCTGCGGGCAAAACCTGGCGCAAATGACTCATGACCTCGGCCATCTGCAACTGGCCAGGAATGCGGATTGGAGTCGGATCGGTCCATTGCACAAAATCGGCATGGGCTTCATTTGTCCAATCGCACCACACCGCATTTTTTGTCGCTTCAAGTCGGGATGCGGCCAATGCAAAGGCCGCGGGAGAAGCATGAATGGGCAAATCGGCGCGGTAAACACGCCCGAGTTCATCCGGATCTGGATAGACATGCACCAAGGCTTGTTGAGGCACCGGAATATCTAACACGGTATAGCCTTGGGAGGGCACTTCAGAGAATCGGCCGCCGACCAGCAAAACCAAATCGGCCTCTTTGACACGTTTGACTAATTTCGGGTTCGCTCCAAACCCTAAGTCCCCCGCGTAGCAGGCATGCTCCGCTGAAAAGAGCATCTGCCGCCTGAACGAGCAAGCCACCGGCAACTGATAGTGCTCTGCAAACAAGGTGATGTGCTCCGTCGCAGTGGCCGACCAACGGCTACCCCCCAGAATCATCAAGGGGCGCTGGGCGGTTTCAAGTCGCTTTTGCAACTCAAGCATGGCCGTTGTGCCGGGATCGGTTTCGATGACCTGATAGGGCAACACAGGTCGACGTGCGCAGGCTTCAGCATCGGCCACCGCCAGTACTTCGGTCAACATGTCTTCGGGCAAGGCAATGACAACCGGACCGGGACGCCCCGAGGTAGCCACATGAAATGCTCTGGATATCAATTCGGGCAAGCGGCGCACCTCATCGATTTCCGTCACCCATTTGGCGAGATTGCCAAACACAGCGCGGTAATCCAACTCCTGAAACGCTTCGCGCTCGCGTGCATCACGTTCGACTTGACCGACAAACAGGATCATGGGTGTGGAGTCCTGTCGGGCGATGTGAACGCCAGCCGATGCGTTTGTGGCTCCGGGCGCTCGCGTCACAAAGCAAATCCCGGGGCGACCGGTGAGTTTTCCGTGCGCCTCAGCCATCATGGCCGCGCCCCCCTCTTGGCGACAGACGGTGACTTCAATCGACGGTGCATCATAGAGCGCATCCAAAACGGCCAGGAAGCTCTCTCCAGGCACACAAAACACGTGCCCGACACCATGAATCTTGAGCTGGTCCACCAAAATTTGGCCACCTGTTTGCGATGTTGCCATGTCTCTATTTCCTTCGACGAAATGTTTCAAGTTATGAATCAATGAGCTAGTGGTGCTTTTGTAGCCATCGCAGCTGGCGTTCGACTTGCGCCGGAATAAACATCACACCACATTGATTTCCAGCAGGGGTTGGTTGGCAATAATGCGCTGCCAACCAAAGGCCGAGAGATCCAAAGTGCGGTATTCGCCATAGGTCACTAGCTCTGACAAGGCCCGGCCCACAGCGGGGGATTGCTGCATGCCGTGGCCACTAAAGCCGTTTGCAAACAACAGGTTGTCCACTTCCGGGTGCGCGCCGAGGATGAGGTTGTGATCCAAAATGTTCATGTCGTAGTGTCCGGCCCACGCGTTTTGCATGCGCACGGCCTCAAAGCCAGGAACTCGTGTTGCCAATATCGGCCAGAGCACTTCGTCAAATAACGCGTGCTGCACCTCAAAGTCAAAGCATTCAGGGTCTTGGTCTTCTGGCGGCGAGATGCCGCAAATAAAGCCGTGCCCCTCAGGCCGAAAATAAGCGCCACTGGGGTCAACTACCAGCGGGCAATGGTCAACTTTTGCGGGCGAGGTGAAATGGAAAACACAGCGTTTGCGTGACTCAACCGGCAACACAATGCCCGCGCTTTGCGCCAGTAAGTGGGCACCGGTTCCCGCAGCGTTAATGACCAGAGAGCAAGCCACCGTCGAGCCGTCGGACAGACTCACCGATTGAATATGGCGACCCTGTCGGTTAATGCCTATGACTTGGGCTTGGCTGTACTGCACACCCAAGGAAATCGCCTTGCGCCTAAAACCTTGCAGCAATCCGTAGGCATCAAGCCAACCTTCGCCCGACAAGCCCAAGGAGCCAGCACTTAAGTCATTGGTATTCATCCAGGCAAAGCGCTCTTGCAGTTGCGCTGGAGTCAACAAGACCACGTCAGCATTCAAACCGCGTTGCACGCGGTGGTTGGACTGCAGAATTTCGCGCCCGGCATTGGAAGCCAGGAACAGATAGCCGCCTTCGTGAAAGCTGACTTCAGGTGCCTCGCCATTGACCGACAAATGCTCACCAATGTGTTTGATGAACTGCGTCCCAAACTGCGACATCTGAATGTTGCCAGGGGTCGAAAACTGGTGTCGTATCGACGCCGCTGAGAGTGTGGTGGCGCATTTTTCGTAGGTGAAGTCTTGTTCCACCACCAGCACAGACCCTTTGAAGTCAGCTTGGGATGCCAAAAAGTAAGCCGCTGAGCTGCCAACAGCAGCCCCACCCACAATGATTACATCAACTTTTTTCATAAAAACAAATAAATTGTAAAAATATCGACAGTGTTCATTATAAGTAAATATAATTCCCTTTACGAAACCTTTTTCTTAATCGAGTCATCCCATGCCCACCGCAAATGCGCTTCTTCCTTCTCTCATGCAACGTTTTGGCGTTGTCCCATCCGCCTACACCGGTGGCACACTACGGGTCGCGTCACCGATTGATGGCGGCGAACTGGGTCGACTTCCCGTACACAGTCAGCAACAGGTGGAACAGATCGTCAATAGCGCGCATCAAGCGTTTTTGACATGGCGCAACATGCCGGCACCTCGGCGTGGCGAGCTCATTCGTTTGCTGGGCGAAGAGTTGCGCCTAGCCAAAAACGACTTGGGTCAGCTGGTCTCACTCGAAGCCGGGAAAATTCTCTCCGAGGGCTTGGGTGAAGTGCAGGAAATGATTGACATCTGTGATTTCGCCGTCGGGCTCTCGCGTCAACTTTATGGCTTGACGATCGCTTCAGAGCGGCCCGGCCATCGCATGATGGAAACCTGGCATCCACTGGGTGTGGTCGGTGTCATCAGCGCGTTTAACTTCCCCGTGGCAGTCTGGTCTTGGAACACCGCGCTAGCTATCGTATGTGGTGATTCGGTCGTCTGGAAACCATCCGAGAAAACACCGCTGGCCGCCTTGGCCTGCCAAGCCCTGTTTGAACGAGCTGCAAAACGCTTTGGCGATGCGCCTGAAGGTTTGTCGCAATTAGTCATTGGTGCCCGGGAAGTGGGCGAAGCACTGGTGAATCACGCCAAAGTGGCGTTGATTTCAGCCACCGGCAGCACCCGCATGGGGCGCGAAGTGGGCCCGAATGTGGCGCGGCGTTTCGGTCGCAGCCTGCTGGAATTGGGTGGCAACAACGCGGTCATCATCGCACCCACCGCAGACCTTGATTTGACCGTACGCGGCATCTTGTTTGCCGCCGTCGGTACCGCCGGGCAGCGCTGCACCACCACCAGACGCCTAATCGTGCACCACAGCGTACGCCAAGCCTTGACTGAACGTCTCAAAAAAGCTTATCAGGCGTTGCCCATTGGCAACCCCCTGACTGCGGGCACCTTGGTCGGGCCACTGATTGACAAGGCATCGTTTGAGGCCATGCAACAAGCGTTGGTGAAAGCTCAAGAGGAAGGTGGCGTGGTGTTTGGTGGAGTGCGCGTTCTACATGAGCAGTTCTCAAATGCTTATTACGTCAGGCCAGCCATTGTCGAAATGCCTATGCAAACCGAGGTCGTGCGCCACGAGACCTTCGCCCCCATTTTGTACGTCATGGGCTACGAACATTTTGAAGATGCCGTAGCCATGCAAAACGATGTTCCGCAAGGCTTGTCGTCGGCCATTTTCAGCAATGACTTGCGTGAGGCTGAGACCTTCCTGAGCGCTAGCGGCTCAGATTGCGGTATTGCCAACGTCAACATTGGCACTTCCGGGGCCGAAATCGGCGGAGCCTTTGGCGGTGAGAAAGATACCGGGGGGGGCCGCGAGTCGGGCTCGGATGCCTGGCGCGCTTACATGCGCCGCGCAACCAACACCGTCAATTATTCAAAAGAACTCCCGCTAGCGCAGGGTGTTCAGTTTGAGGTGTAGCCCACAGTGGGCAGGTAGCTTGTGTATGCCTAATCGCTCTTTGGCAAGGAGCATTTTTAATATTGGAGTGAGACAAATGAAATTTTTCCTGAAGAAAACCTTGATCGGTGCATCGGTGGCCGCCGCCGCTCTGCTAGCAACCTCAAACGTCTTGGCGCAAGCGGTTTACAAAATTGGCGTAGCCGGCCCAATGACCGGCGGTATCGCCGCCTACGGTGAAGAAATGCGCAAAGGTGCGCAACAAGCTGCCGATGACATTAACGCCGCCGGGGGCATCAACGGTAAAAAAGTTGAAATCGTCATTGGTGATGATGCCTGCGAGCCCAAGCAAGCTGTTACCGTCGCTTCGCGTTTGATTGAAAAAGACAAAGTCAACGTGGTAGTAGGGCACTTTTGTTCGTCAAGCACCATTCCCGCCTCTGAAGCCTATGCCGAGGCAGATATGTTGATGATCACGCCGGCCTCTACCAACCCCAAAGTGACCGAACGTAACCTGCCCAACGTCCTGCGCACCTGTGGACGTGACGACCAGCAGGGGTTTGTAGCGGGTAACTACATCGTCGACATACTCAAGGCCAAACGCGTCGTGCTGATTCATGACAAGGACACGTATGGTCAAGGCGTGGCCAATGCCACCCAAGCCCAACTAAACAAGCGTGGTCTCAAGGAGATCATGTACGAAGGGCTGACCCGTGGCGAAAAAGATTACAACGCCTTGGTCACCAAAATCAAATCCGCCAATGCAGATTTGATTCACTTTTCTGGCTTGTCGTCTGAAGCCGGTACCCTGTTGCGTCAAGTACGCGAGCAAGGGCTGAACATCCAGGTGATGGTGACCGATGGTGCCGTTGAGGATACTTTTGCGACTGCCGCCGGCGGCAAACCGGTACTTAAAGGTGTCTTGGTGACTTTTGGTGAAGACCCGCGTTTGATTGCTGATGGCAAGGCCGTTGTCGACAAGATTCGCAAGGGTGGCTTCGAGCCGGCTGGCTTTACTTTGTACACCTACGCAGGCGTGCAAGTGGCCGCAGCGGCTCTGAAGGGTGCTAACTCCAGTTCTGGCGCAGCCATGGCCAAATGGATCAAGGCCAACACGATCCCGACCATTCTGGGCAAGAAATCGTGGGATACCAAGGGGGATCTGACCTCGGCGGCCTATGTCGTCAACATCTACAAAGATGACGGAACCTACGTCAGGGTTTCCAAGTAAGCCACTCTGAATCATTGATTGACTCTATCAGCATCTGTTGTAGCCCATGACCATGACAGCTGTTTGATCAGGAACTATTGAGGATGTAGCAGCGTCCAGTGTTTCAAAAAGATATCAGGAATACACGATGGATGGACATATTTTCGGCCAGCAAGTGGTCAACGGGATGGTTCTGGGCATGATTTATGGGCTCATCGCTGTCGGTTACAGCATGGTCTACGGAGTCATCGGCATGATCAATTTTGCCCATGGCGATGTTTACATGATTTCGGCCTATATCACCGGTATCACCCTGAGCGTGTTGGCATTCTTTGGCGTGCAAGCGCTGGTACCTACACTGATCATCGCTTTGCTGGTGGTGATGCTGGTCACAGCGGTTTATGGCTGGGTGATTGAGCGCGTTGCCTACCGACCGCTGCGTGGCTCGCCGATGTTGACGCCGTTGATTTCAGCCATTGGTGTTTCGCTATTTTTGGAAGCTTACGTGCAGATTGCCCAAGGCCCTAATCCGCAAGGCATCAAGCCTTACCTGTCAGGTGCTTTTCGTTTCTGGACCGGCACTGGTACTGACCAATTCTTTCAAATTACCTACATTCAGACGGTCATTGTGGTGGTGGCGCTGGCCAGCATGGCAGGACTGGCCTACCTGATTGGCTACACCAGTTTGGGACGCTCTTGCCGCGCCACACAACAAGACCCAAAGATGGCCACGCTCTTGGGCATCGACACCAACCGCATCATTTCCATGGTATTTGTGATTGGCTCGGTATCGGCCAGCATCGCCGGTTTTCTGGTGACACTCAATTACGGCTCATTTGACTTTTATATCGGCTTCGTCGTTGGTATCAAAGCCTTTACCGCCGCTGTTCTGGGCGGCATTAGCTCGCTGCCTGGAGCCTTGCTCGGGGGCTTGCTGCTCGGCCTGCTCGAGTCGCTCTTTTCAGGCTACGTTAGCACAGACTACAAGGATGTATTTTCTTTCTCGGTACTGATCATTGTGTTGATATTTAAACCGAGTGGTTTATTGGGTCGCCCGGCCGTGGAGAAAGTATGAGCGCGCTGCATCCATCCTCTCAAAATGCCTCTGCCTTAGCTCCTGCCAAATGGCGCGAGCTACTGCGTGATGCCTTGTTCACCTTTGTTTTGGCCTCGATCGTGTTTGGCCCGATCACCGGTTTGCAGCTTAAGGGCCTTGACTTCATTGCCAACTGGCAGCGTCCGATGTGGCTTGCCATCATCGTCACGCTGGGTCGGGTGCTGTTTCTGACAGCACTCAATACTGATTGGCTAAAAAATCGACTACAGCGTTCCGCCATCAAGAAAGCTCAGGCTACCACCGTGCAAACCGCCCAGGAGTGGAGAAGATGGGCGGCGATCAGCGCGGTGGCGGCTCTGGTGGCGTTTGCTTTGCCCTTTGTGTTTCTGAACAATAGCTATGTGATGAAATCTTTGCTGCTGGCCATGATCTACGTGTTACTGGGCTTGGGCCTGAACATTGTGGTGGGCTTGGCGGGCTTGCTTGATCTCGGGTTTGTGGCGTTTTACGCGGTGGGGGCTTACTTTCTGGCTCTGGGTGCAGAGCACTGGGGCTTAGGCTTTTGGGGAGCTCTGGTCTTGTCGCCACTACTGGCTGCCGCTTTGGGCGGATTGCTCGGCTTTACCGTGCTCAGAACCCACGGCGACTACCTGGCCATTGTCACCTTGGGGTTTGGTGAAATCATTCGCTTGGTACTGACCAACTGGTTGGCAGTGACCGGGGGCCCCAACGGCTTGCCGGTACCGGCGCCGACATTTTTTGGGCTGGAATTTTCCCGCATTGCCAAATTTGGGGGAACACCGTTTCACGAATTCATGGGTTGGGAATACAACACAAATATGAAATTTTTGTTCCTCTACGTGGTTTTGTTCTGGGTCCTTGCGTTGATGATTTTCTGGATCTACCGCTTGCGAATCATGCCCATGGGCCGCGCTTGGGAGGCACTGCGTGAAGATGAAATTGCCTGCCGCTCGCTGGGCATCAACCCGGTAGTGGTCAAACTCTCTGCCTTCATGATGGGCGCAATGACCGGTGGTTTGGCGGGCGTTTTTTTTGCCAGCTACCAAGGATTTGTCAATCCGACATCGTTCACCTTTTTTGAATCAGCGCTTATCTTGGCAATTGTGGTGCTCGGTGGACTGGGCTCCATCGTCGGGGTGATCGTGGCCGCTTTTGTGCTGACCTTGTTGCCGGAGATGCTGCGGGAGTTTGCTGACTTTCGTATTCTGGCGTTTGGCATTCTGATGGTGCTGATGATGATTTGGCGTCCACGCGGTTTGATTCGCACCCGTCGCCCGGTCTTCACCGTTCCAGAGAGGTGAGCCATGACCGCCTGCAACAACCTGCTCACGGTACGCCAATTAGGCATGCGCTTTGGCGGTATTCAAGCCCTATCCGAGGTCGACTTCAGCATTGCGGCGGGCTCCATTTCGGCGCTGATTGGCCCCAATGGTGCAGGCAAGACCACGGTATTTAACTGCATAACGGGTTTCTATCCGCCCAGCACCGGCAGTATGGAATTGACGCTAGAAGGACGTTCACAAGACCTTGGCAAGCTCTTGTCGTCCGGCTTGTTTGGCGGTTCCCATCGCATTGCCCGTATTGGCATTGCCCGAACTTTTCAAAACATCCGCTTGTTTCGCGAAATGACGGTACTGGAAAATCTGCTAGTGGCCCAGCACCATCAGTTGAATCACAATTTGCTGGCCGGATTTTTCCGAACCCGTTCCTACCGCTCGGCGGAGCAAGCAGCGATCGACAACGCCATTAGCTGGCTTGAAGTGGTTGGTTTGCGTGACTGCGCCAATCGTCTAGCAGGTACTTTGCCCTATGGCCACCAGCGACGACTCGAAATTGCACGGGCCATGTGCACTAAGCCTCGGCTGATTTGCCTGGACGAACCCGCCGCCGGTCTGAACCCACACGAAACTGAAGAGTTGGCGGCGCTGATTCGACAATTGCGACAAGAACACGCGGCCACGGTGCTGTTGATCGAGCATGACATGGGTTTGGTGATGGGTATTAGCGATCATATCGTGGTGTTGGACCACGGCAAAGTCATCGCCATGGGTACGGCTCAGGCGGTAGCCAGTTCACCGGCGGTGATCCTGGCGTACCTGGGTGTTGATGAGAGCCCAAATACAGAGGCCACGGTATGACGACTCCCATTCTTCAAATTAAAAACATCGACGCCTACTATGGGCCGATTCAAGCCCTGCGAGACGTCTCGCTCGATGTCAACGAAGGCGAAATTGTGGCCTTGATCGGGGCCAACGGTGCCGGTAAATCGACCTTGCTGATGAGCATCTTTGGTCAACCGCGCGTGCGCAAAGGTAGCATTCACTTTGCCGGTGAAGACATTACCCAGGTTGCCTCGCACAACATCGCCAGACGCGGTTTGTCCCAAGTCCCCGAGGGCCGACATATCTTCCCGGCCATGACAGTCGAAGAAAACCTGTTGATGGGAACCGTGCCAATAGGGTTGGACCATGTCGATGCTGACCGCGCGAGTATGTTTACCCTGTTTCCGCGTTTGAAAGAACGTTGCAATCAGCGCGCTGGCACGATGTCAGGTGGCGAGCAACAAATGCTGGCGATTGCGCGCGCGTTGATGGGGAGACCGCGCATGATTTTGCTTGATGAACCTTCACTTGGCTTGGCCCCCAAGGTAATTGCCGCGGTGTTTGACGCGCTCAAACAAATTGCGGCAAGTGGCAAAACCATTTTCTTGGTTGAACAAAATGCCAACCAGGCGCTGGCTTTGGCGCAGCGCGCTTATGTGCTGGTCAACGGCGCAGTGCGCATGCAGGGTACTGGGGCAGAATTGATGGCGAATCCTGAAGTTCGTCAGGCTTACCTGGGTGGTCATTGACCACAAACTGACTTTTATGACTACATTTCCTTGGAATAATTGATATGGCAGAACCCTCTGAAGCGATCAGCAGCGAAGCTTTGCTCGGGCAACGCATACGCGCGCAGCGCAACCACCTTGGCTGGACTCTGGAACAAGCCAGTCAGTCCACCAGCTTGGCGCGATCGACCTTGTCAAAAATCGAAAATGGTTTGATGTCGCCGACCTATGACGCGCTGATCAAATTGGCCTCTGGATTAAAAATTGACATCAGCGAATTGTTTGAACCGACCGAAAAAATTTCAGGCATTGGTCGACGCAGCATCACGCGCAAGGGGACTGGCCAGAGTCACCACACGCCTTTCTATGACCATATCTTGCTGTGCAACGCCATGTCGAACAAAGACATGATCCCGTTTAAAACCAAGATTCTGGCGCGCTCGTTTGATGACTTTGATGATTGGAGCCGTCATACCGGCGAGGAGTTTGTTTATGTGTTGAGCGGCGAAGTCGAGCTGTTCACCGAGTTTTATGAACCCGTGCGGCTGGGGGAGGGCGACGCATGGTATATCGACAGCCGCATGGGGCACCGGGTCATCAGTGTCAGCGCAGAGAACGCAGAAGTGCTGTGGGTAAGCACCACCCACCCACGAGAGACCAAAAAGATATAACTTTCACGGCTCAGGATTTCCCCAAAACCTATAAAACCAAAATGCAATTCATCTCTAAAGACGAAGTGGCTCGCCTGATGCCGTACGGTCCGCTGATTCAAGCACTAGCCACCGGATTGCTTGAACCCATTGAGTCGCCACCACGCAGTTTTTTCAATCCTAACCACGATGCCAGTTCGGTGCTGATCATGCCGGCCTGGCGACCCAAGCGCATGATGGGCACAAAAATCGTGTCGATCTGGCCAGAAAACAATGCCAAGGGTAAACCCGCCGTATCTGCCATTTATGTGGTCACCTCGTGCGAAGACGGCACAACGCTGGCCGTCATTGATGGGACTGAATTGACCCTGCGCCGCACAGCAGCTACCGCCGCACTGGGGGCACGATTGTTGGCCCGACCCCATAGCAAAAAACTGGCCGTTTTGGGTACAGGGGCGCTCTCAGTGCCCATGGCACTGGCACACCACAGCGTGTTTGATTTGTCTGAAACCATCATTTGGGGCCGCCATCTCGACAAAGCCCAAGCGACGGTTGATCAACTGGCCAAGGTCGGCATCGCAGCACGCGCCAGCACTGATCTGCAAAGCACGCTGACCAGCGCTGACATTGTGGTGGCGGTTACCACGGCGACAGAGCCGTTCATCCGCAGCGACTGGGTCAAACCCGGTACCCACCTGGGGTTGATTGGTGCTTTCACCGCCAGCATGGCTGAAGCCGAGCCCCAACTCCTGCCCAAAGTCAGACTTTTCGCCGACTCCCGGGAGGCTGTTTTACAAAAAGGCGGTGAGGTCTTGCAAGCCCTGCGCGCGGGTTTGATTGCCGAGACCGATGTGCGCGGCGAACTCGCCGAGTTGCTTATCTCTTCAACCCAAACCATCGGGCGCAATTCAGAGCAGGACGTTACCGTCTTTAAATCTGTCGGTTTCGCCGCGCTCGACTTGATTGCCGCAGAGTATTTGCTTCAAGGCCTAGCCATTTCACCCAGTCTTGCTGCCTGAACCAAACTGCTCAAAGATTGAAGAAAACCATGACGATGACGACACCCAAAACCTTTCCTTGGCGGCTGGCCCGCCGCACCATCAAGATGAGCCCCTCGGCGATCCGTGAAATTCTGAAAATTACCGAGCGTCCCGGTATCATCAGTTTTGCCGGTGGCCTACCCTCGCCCAAGACTTTCCCTGTGGCTGAATTCGAAGCCGCCTGCGCCAAGGTTTTGCACAATGATGGGCATGCGGCACTGCAATATGCCGCCAGTGAAGGCTTTGGTCCGCTGCGTGACGTGGTGGCAGCGAGGCTACCCTGGCAGGTTGATCCAGCCCAGATTTTGATCACCACCGGTTCGCAACAGGACTTGGACTTGGTGGCTAAAGTCTTGGCGGAGACCGGCAGCAAGATTCTGGTGGAGTCGCCCACCTATCTGGGTGCGGTGATGGCCTTCACACCAATGGAGCCGGAAGTCATCAGTGTCGCCAATGATAGTGACGGCATCGACCTGGCAGACTTGGGTAGCAAGGCCCAAGATGCACGCTTTTTTTATGTCCAGCCGAACTTTCAAAACCCCACCGGCCGCACTATGAGCGAAGCGCGTCGCACAGCGTTGAGCCGGCGAGCCGAGCAACTTGGATTGCCCCTCGTTGAGGACAACCCCTACGGCGACCTGTGGTTTGACGCCCCACCGCCCGCGCCGTTGACAGCACTCAACCCGCAAGGCTGCATTTATCTGGGCTCATTTTCCAAAGTGCTGGCCCCCGGACTGCGTTTGGGTTTTATCGTAGCACCCCAAGCGGTCTATCCCAAGTTGCTGCAAGCCAAGCAGGCGGCCGACCTACACAGCCCCGGTTTTAACCAGCGTCTGGTCGCCGAGGTCATGAAGGACGGCTTTCTCGATCGACACGTCCCCACCATTCGCGCGCTCTACAAGTCGCAGCGTGATGCGATGCTTGAAGCACTGGCGCGCGAGATGCCTGCAGGCGATTCAGACTCGACACTCACCTGGAACACGCCCTCTGGCGGCATGTTTCTGTGGGCTCGTTTGCCCAATGGCATGAACGCTGTGGACTTTCTACCCCATGCAGTGGCACAAGGGGTGGCCTTCGTTCCCGGTGCGCCGTTTTACGCCGATCATGGAGACCCGCGTACCCTGCGTCTGTCTTTTGTTACGCCCAGCGTGGAGGAAATCCATCGGGGTGTAGCAGCCTTGGCTGCCGCCTACAAAATCTACGCCGCCGGAGAATGAACGCACGCGCTCTAGCGACGGCTTTGTTTACGATTGTTGTGTGGGCTTCGCTGGCTCTGCTGGCTGATCGGATGAAGCTGGTGCCACCGCTGTTGAGCTCTGGCTTCGCGCTAATGGTCGGCGGCTTGGTGGGCGCCTGGCAGCCCGGTGCCTGGCGTGCCCCCTTGGGCACCTATGTATTGGGGGTGGGCGGACTGTTTGGCTATCACGCACTGGTGTTCGCCGCGTTCGGCCTGGCCCCAGCGGTAGAAGTCAACCTGCTGCAGTACCTGTGGCCCCTGCTGATCGTGTTACTGACGCCGGTATTCCTGCCCGGCCACCGACTCGGTGTTCACCACATTCTGGGTGCTTTTTTAGGCTGCGTTGGGGCCGTGTTGATTTTGGGCGGCGGGCAAGTCTCTCTGTCAAAACAATACGCGCTGGGCTATCTTTGTGCCATTGTTGCGGCCTTCGTCTGGGCCAGTTATTCCTTGGGTTGCCGCCGACTAGCGGCATTTCCCACTTCGGCGATTGCCGCCTGTTGCCTGTTGGCCGGTGCTGGATCAGTGCTGCTGCATTTGGCCTTGTTCGGCCCAGCAGCGGTTCAGGCTTTAACCCGTGCCAATGTGCTGCTGATTGTCGTCATGGGCCTGGGACCGATGGGAGTGGCCTTCCTGACTTGGGATATTGCACTCAAACACGGCGACCCCCGCGCCGTCGGCGCGCTGGCTTATCTCACGCCACTGCTATCGACGGTGTTACTAACGCAGGTGAACGGGCACACCTTCAGTTCGCAAACCGGGTTCGCCGCCGGGGCAATTCTGTTGGGCGCGATTCTGGGCAATTTGCGCATGCCTCTTCGGTCTTCTATTAAATTGCCGCACATCAACAAAATAGGAAAATGATTATGAAAGTTCTGGTTATCGGCGCCACAGGTGCCGTCGGAAAAGCGGTTGTCAACGAACTCGCCCAACGCCACGAGGTGATTCAGGCGAGCCGCAGCAGTGTCACGTATCCGGTGGACATTACCCAAGCTGCCAGCATTGAGGCGTTATTCAAAAAAACGGGAAAAATTGATGCCATCGTTGCCACTGTAGGCAGTGTGCACTTTGGTTTATTGAGCGAGATGACCGGGGAGCAGTTTCGAATTGGGATCAACAACAAGCTTATGGGCCAAGTAGAACTGGTCCTACAGGGTCAAAGCCATCTAAACGACGGCGGCTCAATCACGCTGACCAGCGGCGTCATCAGTGACGAGCCGATCCGCATGGGGGCCAATGCCTCTGCGGTGAACCGGGCAATCGAGGGTTTTGTGTGCGGCGCTGCGATTGAATTGCCACGTGGCATGCGCATCAATGCGGTCAACGCCTCCGTGTTGGTTGAATCTCTGCCGACGTACGCGCCATTTTTCATTGGCTTCGACGCAGTGCCAGCTGCGCGCGTGGCCATGGCCTATGCACGCAGCGTTGATGGGGCAGATACCGGCCAAATTTACCGGGTGAGATAGGAACCTTTGTTGGCAGTCTAAGTGAACGGGCACAGCTTCAGTTCGCAAACCGGGTTCGCCGTCGGGGCGATTCTGTTAGGCGCGGTACTGCGCAATCTGCACTCGCTTCTATCCTCGGTCTTTCGAGAGCGACGCATCTGGATATTGGCGGCACAAAGAACCTCCTTTCTTGAACGGTGTCATTGGAAGAATCAGAAACCAGCAATAAGCAATAAGCAAAGCCAATTTTGCGCGAGGAAACTGCGGTGCAGCATTGCAAAATTTCATTTGAGGAAATTTCGATGCCAGTTTAATGGCCGTTATCGGGCAGATCAATTTAGCAGGTGATTGACCGCAACGGGCACGTTGCCGAACGCCACGAACGGCTTGTGACTGGCAGTGAATTGGGCAACCAGATAGCTGCCGGTCGCGAATACCTGCAAATGCTACGATCCGGGTGCACGACTTGCTCCATACCTGACATTGGATTTGAAGTTGAACTTTCGACCATGGTCACCGGCTCCAGCAGATTGAGGCCGGCCATTCTTCAAAAATGGCGGGCACAACACGCTGAGTCGAACGCTGAATTACTGTTGGGTAAGACACTACCATTCGACCGGGGAGGTTAATTCTTCTGTGTGGCGGGCTGCCACCAGAGTTTCGTCTGTCATGTAGAAGAGCTGTCCAACCGCCACATTGTGCAGTGTGCGCCGCGCCGCGGGATCAGCTCAAGTGGCCACCACCTCACCGATGAACAGGCCGTAGGCTGTTCAGTAGGGTGGTTCAATTATTTGGTCATCAACGTCGATGTTCGCGTCGAGCAATCCACACCGTAGACGCCAGAATG
>JGI24142J45722_1000777_pt1 | contig 16934 bp, 13 predicted proteins | sample BarGraIncu00431A_FD_45722 | JGI IMG/M metagenome (IMG submission 45722) | reverse complement strand
GAGCAGTGCGTTGACGCCGTGCTTTGCATAGGCACGGACCCCGCCGTTGTCGGTGGAAATCAGGGCCGCGCCGCACGCCATCGCCTCGGAGCCGGGAAGCCCCCAACCCTCGTAGTGCGACGGAACCAGGAAGAGCGCGCTCCGGTTGTAGAGCTGCGCGAGTTCGGCGTCGCTTGGGCGGGGATGGTGCTCCACCCAGTCGGGGAGACCGGCCGGGCGCTCCCCGCCGAAGGACCAAAACGGTCCGCAGTGCCCGGTGCGCTCCCGTATCAGCTTGAGGGCGCTGATCGCGTCGGGGGTGGCCTTATGCCGTTCCGGGCGGGCCGGGAAACCGATCATGGTGCGCGACGCGTCGTCGACCGCGTTAGTCAGGTGGTAGCAAGAAAAATCGAGCGCGCAGGGGACCATGCAGGGGGTCCGTCCGCCGCCTCGGGTAATCATGTCGCTGCCGGCGGGCGAGATCACCATGGTTCTCAGCCCCGCGCCGTGCGTGGCACCGATGCGCGCCCGCAGCTCCTCGTCCGCCTCCATGTAGCGCTCGAAGTCCATGGCAAAGTAGAACTTGGCACCCTTGGCCTGCGGATAATCCCGCACCCATTCAGCAGTCTGCCAGGCGGTGGCGATAATCGCGTCACCGTCGGGGACGCAGCAGGCGACAGGTGCCGGGGCCCAGCGCATGACGATGCGCGGGTCAACCTGGAACCAGCGGTCCGGTCGCCAGTGCATCGCCCCAACACTGTTCAGAAAGTAACTCGCGGCGGCCCTGCAAAAGGCGTACATTCCGCCCTGTTTGGTCACGTATGCAACATGAAGTATGGTAACGGCGTGCCCCTTAGCGGCTAGCCTGTTAGCGTGCTCATAAACATTCTTCGGACCACCGGTTGGCGTAGGGGCGCTGCCGGGAAGTACAAAACAGATATTCATTTCGTGACCTTTGTTCCGATCCAGTTGTGTTTTCGTTGCAAAATTGACCTCGGGCAAAGCCTTCAACGCGTCTCCGTTGCAAGATCAACCTTTTGACAACTCCTTCAACGCATTATCCCGATCCGGCCCAGAAGAAAATCAACCATTCCGCGTAAAGCGAAGCCTGCAGCTCGCCAGCGCCGTTTTTTTACCATGACCACCACGTTCTGAAACAAGTCGAAGCAGAACGCACGCAAAAAGGCGTGGGGAAAATTTCGACGAACAAAATACAGCAGGTTGCGGGCAAGGTAGTAACTCATGCGGGGCGAATCCATCCCCCCAAGGCTCGCCGAGGCTTTGTGCAGCACGACGGAGCGCGGCGCGTAGCAGAGTTTCCATCCGGCGCGCTGGGCACGAGCGCACCAGTCGGCATCCTCGTAATACAGGAACAGAGCATCGTCCAGAACGCCCACCTCCTCGATCACCTTCTTACGGACCAAGAGGCTGCAACCGGTGACGTAGCCGGTTTCGCCGGGTTGGTCGTACTGTCCACGGTCGATCTCGTTGAGACCTCGATGGCAACTGCGATGGGGAACGCGTGGGTCGAGTTCGGCCCCGGCATACCAGAGAGTGTCAGCTTTGTCGAAGTAAAGGATTTTGCTACCCACCATTCCAATTTTCTGGTCTCGTTCTAGCGCCTCGACGAGAGATGAGAGTGCTGAAGGTTCCACGACGGTATCATTGTTAAGGAGCCAAAGGTAGGCAGCCCCTTGGTCCAAGGCACGGCTGATACCCAGATTGTTCCCGCCGGCGAAGCCCAAGTTTGCGCCGGACTGGATCAGCTCGATGTCAGGGAAACGCTCGCGCAGGATTTTTTCGGAACCGTCGCTGGAGCCGTTATCGATGATCAGGATTCGGAAGTTGGCATACGACAGCTTCCTGCATGATTCTACGCACTCAATAGTGTCCTTCCAGGAGTTCCAATTGAGAAGGAGGATAACTACCTCCATCATACGGTACCAGCATGATCATCCAAAGCTTTCTTTATGACTTCAAGGAATTTTGTGCCATCCACCGAATCGGGCTCAAGATGGCATCCCTCTGCCCATTCATTCCAGGCATTGACAAATACGATCTGTTCCTCTGCCTCAAACTGACGAACGGTCCTCATGGCTTGGCGGAACCACTTGTCAAAGAGACCAGAATCCGTATTCTGCACGACGATAGCGCCTGTTTTCTTTCTCGCAGTGTTGTCCCAGGTCGGGAAAACACAAGGAAATTCCTTAATCCCGCTTTGAGGCGCCGCAAGAACATTGCGAATGTACCTTCCGTAGTTGTAGTAGCTATAAATGGGAAATTTTTTCGACGAGTCTAACCCGAACAAACGGAAGAAAGAGTTAATCCGTTTATGAAAGAAACGTCTGGCACGAGCTTTATCGGGCTTGGGAAGCAGGTTCGGGTGGGGATGGAAATTGACCAGGGCATCAAATCCGGCCGATATTGTTTCTGCGCCAGTAAACCCAAAGCGGTGACTTTTCATAGCACAGATGTAAATGTCAGTCCCGAGGATCCTTTTGGCTTCTTTTCTCCAATCAGCCACGACATCAGCAACATTGGGAATGTGATCAGCCCAGTACACAAGAAACAGGGGCTTTTCGCCAATCCTGATATACCTGGGGTCTGTAAATGCTCGACAAAGCCATTCCATATGCTGCGAGGGGTCGTAGACTTCATAATCCTGCGCTGCCAGAAGTTCTTGTTCCAATCCGTCCCATCGCCTGCTCCAGTTTTCATTTGCCCAGCACAGGCAAAAGGGGAAATCGGGCTTGCCTGACGCCAGCACATCATTGAAAGGTTGCTCCAGAAGCATCTTCCCGTTGAACCAGTAATGGTAGTAGCAAAAGCCTCCTACACCGTAAGCTTTGGCCAACCCAGCTTGGGCGATTCGTGCCTCCTCGAGCCTCAGGTCGTAGAAGCCAAGATCCGCAGGAAGGTGGGGCTGATGATGTCCGTCAAAGAGAGGTTGGGCCTTTGAGACATTGGTCCACTCTGTGAAGCCCTTTCCCCACCAGGCATCGTTTTCAGGAATAGGGTGGAATTGTGGCAAATAAAAGGAGATAATTTTCATTTTTTCCTAGGAAATCTGATTAAACGTGGAAAGGTATGCCACATGTCGGTAATTATGAAACAAAGCAGATTATGTAAACGGCCCAAGTGTCAAACGTACTTCAACAGTCTAGAAGAAACCATAGACCAAAGCTTTGCCAATCGGATGGGCAGAATAATCATCGGCATAGTATATATCCAAAAGTTAATATTTTTACAATACACTTTCAACAAGACGGCGAAGTACTTTTCCTTGACAAAATCATTCTTGCTATTCCTTAGTCCAAATATGAAGCCAGGAAAGAATGTTCGCAACAGATGGTTATTTATCACATCAAAGTATTTCCTATCAACACCGTGCAGCACAAAAAAATCAAATATTTTATTGAAGTTTACGCCAAACACTTCGCACAGTCGGTACCCACCGGAGTTCTCCCCCCTAACAGCCAAGAGGTATTCTTCGGCAACCGCATTCTGTTCGGCATTGAATAGAGCCGGCAGGATGTAGCTCATTTGTGCCAGATTGGTGCCGTAAAAAAAATTGCTATCTATCTCCTTACTGATATGGGTAATGTTGACTATATTCCCTGAAATAAAGGTTAGCCAATAATGGACCCTTTCAATAAATTCGTCGTGCTGTTTAAAAACCTTGAGTTGGTTATCGGTGCTTTGCGGCATTTCAAGAATATAGTCATTCGAGAATACAAAAGAATTCAAATACACAATCCCGAAATCATTGCCTTGTAATATGCTGATAATTTTACCGAGAGATTCATCCAAAAGAATGTCATCGTCTCCAAACACAAGGACATACTTGCTATTTGAGACATTATAACACTGGACTATATTCCCATCTGCCCCTAAGTTAGTTTCGTTGCGAACATACTTTATGTTATAACCATTCTCTATATATTTGCCTACGACTTCCCGCGTATTGTCAGTAGAACAATTATCCGACACAATGACATCAACCTTATCCCCCACCGGATCCAGTTGTCTGCATATTTGACTCAAGCACAAGGAAAGATATTCGGATCTATTATAGGTTGGTATAGCTATTGTGAGAAGTTTTGTACTTTCAAGTGTCATTTAGCTACCTCATGCCACCTTGCTCGACAACGTTGCCAGACCAGATATGCCGCAGGCAATGTGAAGACACCATTCACAATCAAAAAGCCCAACGTTACCCCTAAGGTCGAATACCTCATCCCGAGGAACCAAGTAGCAGGCCCTTGCAGTAGCGCAGCTATGATCGATATCCACATGAATGGTTCTTTCTTGTGAGCCCTCAAGTAGACGGCAAAGCTATAAATCACTATTTGCACGCAAACTGCTCCAAACAGCAGTGCGGCGTGATCCGCGGGAATGAATCTCTGCCCTATTTTGTAATGTGCCTGAAGAAACCCAATAATACCCCAACCTGTGACTGCTCCGACAATGACTATGCCAGTTGATTGGCATAAAACACGAAAGAACATCCTATCAAGCTGTTCCCACTCGCGCTTCGCAATCATTTTGCCGAATTCGGGGCTTCTTGAAGTCATCCAAGTGGCGCAACCAGCCAGAAGTGCATTGGAAACACTAAGCGTCATTCCCATCTGCCCGGCCGCAATAGGGCCGTGATAATGGAACAGAACTGGAGTGAACAATTGAAAGATGAAGTACCCAGAAACCCAGGAAAGCGCGATTTTCCATTGCATGGGCCAGACTTCTCCCCGCCAGGAGATTGTTCCTTCGTTAGTTGTACTGGGGTTACGGTCGCGGATGCCTTGCCAGGTCATTTTCAAAAGTTCAGGTTTTTCTTTGACCAGATAGGCACAAGAAACAATTATGCTACCAGTTGTAATGGCAAAAACAGCATATAGGCCGCCGTTGAGGCCAATGAGCGCCCAACAAATAAAGGAACTGACGACCGCACCAAGCATCTCGCGGTAATTAACGGTTGCCACATCGCCGCTGCCCATTACCACAGCGAAAAAAGGCACTATCAATAGGTTCAAAGCTGTCCCGCATACAGCAAGCACCCAGGGTAATTTCCAAGAGAAGTCTGTCGCGAAATTTGCCTGCTGGTTTAGAAAAATCAGACCAGAAGGGACAAGAACCACAACAAGTAGCATTGCCACGACCCCGAACCATTTGGTTGCCTTACATAGGAGGTCGATGATCCGCTCCCGTGCAACCGGATCACCCTCTATTCGTCCGCCTACCCCCCAGGAAAGATGGGCAAACTCATGGCTGGCAAACTGTGCTAACACGGTTACCAATCCGAGTTCAAAGAATACCTGCAACGCGAGCAAGCTGCTGATAGTGTAATAAAAGCCCTGCTGCTCTTTGGAAAAATGCGAGGCAATTACCAGTATCGTTATCGGGCCAGAGATAAAACTCCAAGCGCGAGCCAGCACGCCATATCCTATAGCGCGGTTCAGGCCAAATACCCTCAAAAACTTAATGACTTTACCGTTCAAACTACCGCCTAAAAATCCATGAATAGCTATTTGAAGGATAACCTTGCAGCTGTTGCAGCTGTTGCAGCTAACGATCAACTTTTTCCTGCGTTTCACATTTTTGCAGGACCACCGGGCGAAATTGCCCATTACTTCGCCTTTTTGTGCCAACCCGGCTTTATTGAGACTTCAGCGTTTAACAAGCAAATAAATTCCGGAGGGTGTCGACGCTGCAACCTGGAAATTTTGGGCAATAAAATCTACTAAATCTTTTTTATGTGGATTTCCCCCGGGAAAATCCAAGTCAAGGTAAAGAGACCTGCAATTGCTGCTTTGAATATATTTATAAATTGTTTGATACTCTTCTTGCAAGAAGAGCTCAGTTGTGCCAGGTATTTTGATTGGGCAGTTCGTACCTGACTCCAGGTAATATATTGAAGAAAGGCTTGACAGAATTAGGACTTGTTCCCCTTTCACTGCATATTTTTTTACAAATTTGGTTTTAAGCATATACGGAGTTACGTTGTGGTCCATAGCCAGGCGCAGGCGTCGATTAGTATCAGAAACCATCTCAGGTAGATTTTTTACCAGACTTGCACTTGAGAAAAGAAAAAATATCAGAATACCCGCAAAAGCTATTTTAGCTTGGAAGCTGTTAGAAACTTTGATCTCCGAGTATATCGAATCACAAAAAATAGTCAGTATAATAATTGCCGGATAGCAGACATTGGCTAGGTTTAAATCGTGACTCCTCCCTTGGAAATAGGAGAAGATCCCCGTCCCTAGAATTGACAGGAAAAAAACCATGGGAACTTTTATGGGCCTGGTTTCTCCTTTTTTTTGTAGCGAAGCTATCGAATACAATAGACCGATCAGGTAGGTCGCAATTACCAGATGCCACGGTCCGAAAATTTCCATCGGCAACATCATGTAGCCAAAGGAATAAAAATATCGTTGGTAGTTGAAAAACGTTACGTATTCAGGAAAATTCCCGTATCTCAAATACATATACAAGGAAAACAATGCAGCAAAAGCAAAAAATATCGCCAACCCCCTTGCAATATGGCCTAACATATTCCTTATATTGAGTCCGTCCATCTCATTAAACATTAAAACTGAAATCCATGATGCTAGAACTACAAATCCTGTATCAAAATTCCAAAAAACGGCGAGTGAATAAATAATGAATGACAAATAGTACAGAACTCGACTATTTGTTTTAAAATATTTATAAGTCAAATAAATCGCCAAAGCAGGAAAGAAAAATCTGATGGGATGATATTGAAAATACCGGTCTAAATTACAAATTATTCTGAGGAAAACATAGCCATAATATACCAATGAACAAAACCCGAGCCGGGCTATCAAACCATTACTGGAGATTTCAACGAGGAATTTATAGATTGAGCATAAAGCAACCAGCATTAGCAGGCCCATAACAGCCGTGAAACTGAGCACGCTTAGCCCGAACACCTTAAAGAAAGGTTCTATAAAATGTGGATACATCCCGTACTGATGGGGTAAATCTACTAGCAGACCCTTACCGTGGTAAACCTGTACGACCGCATGGAATACTGCATTGAAATGTTCAGTGTACATTACCTTGTTCGATATTTCATTTATGTCATACACACAAAATGTAACTACTATTATTATAGAAATGAACGAAAAGTATGTTATAGCATTGAGTAGATATTTAGGCTTATTCTTAATGCACAAAAAACATATACCTATAAATGCAGCTGCAAACACAACCGATGAGAGGCTGTAACTTATACTGTTACGAAAAAAATAAAAATCATCACGACTTGAATCGATATAAGCGAAGTATCCAATCAATATAAGTAAGCTGCTTGCAAGAAATTTAAATAACTTATCAACTAGGTTGTCATTTATTTTTCGAAGTATCACGGTAAAAATATAGAAAAAAGCATACAAAAGCACAGGCGAAGAGAGCACTCCAAACAGAAATAAGGTTTTTTCCAATGGTTCCGGCCTTAGATTGGCTAAATCGGGCACTGCCAATATTTCCAGAATTTTCTGTGTGTCCACGGAAAGGTGAATGTTGTTCGCAATAAGAATAAAACCACTAATGACCGTAGCAATAGTCAGCAGTAAACTCATTATTCCGGCAACATACATTTGGCTTCGATGAGGATTTGCTACGGGCTCTAATAAATTTTTAGGTTGTGCTTTCTCAATCAAAATCTACCATCTCCTTCTCAATAACCAGCGGACGTTTCATTACCTGCGTGTGGATAGAACCAATATACTGGTCAAGTATGCCAATTAAAAAAAGTTGGGCTGAAGGGAAAGAGCTCAATCCGAGAACCAATAGCTCGATTCACAGACTCACTGCTCACATGACACGTATCTGTTTCAGATTTGCTTAAGCAAGCAAAGTCTTGGTTTCCTGGATAAGACATTCGAGCGACTCGAATCTCGGCTGATACCCCGCCTGCTGCGCTTTTTGGTTTATCGAATAGTAGTGGTCCTTGTTCCCCGTAGCAGTAACTGCGGTGAAGTCCCTTTCAACGCGGTATTTCAGTCCGAAATGCGCCGCGAAGCTGCCCAGCAGCTCGAACTTCGCCACCGACCTGAGACTGTAGACATCGTAGACGTCGTTTATCCCGGGAAGTGCAATGCAATTCTCTACCAGGGTGAAGAGATCCTCCGGATGCACATAGTCGCGCACGATATCCCCTGAGCCGGTGACAAACTCCGCACCGCTTTTCAGACAGGAAACCACCTCGCACATGAGGTATTTGGTGTCCAGATCAATGTATCGACTGAAGTAACCAAAGATCCGCAGATCAACAATGTGTCTGTTGGTGAGCGCCCGGTGCTTCGCTTCAGAGTATGCCTTGGCTATCCCGTAGAAGTCGCCTGAGCTGAGCTCGTTTATATCGTAGCGAGCCGGCGACTGCTCCGACACTGGTTGCGAAAAATCCTGCCCATAGGCTGCACCGCTGCTGAAGTTCACATAGAGACAGTCCGGATGCCCCTCCAGATACTGGAGGACGAGGTTGTCGAAGCTTTCTGTAATCGCGAAGATGCTCACCAGCTCTTGCCGCAACTTTCCCGGGTCGCCGATCCCGACGCAGTTGATGACCACGTCGAAATCTCCGCCGGAAAATTCGCTAAAGGGGCTGACGGGGACCGGGAGGAAATCCCCCAGCGCATCCAGAAAGGCGTGTACCTTTGGAGCCGAGCGGGCAAAAAGGGTGAGCCCGGTGTATCCGGAGCCGAGGAAGCCTGCGATCAAGCCCTTGGCGACATGACTCGTTGCCCCGAGAATGGCGATGTTTTTATTGGTCATGATAGTCCTGTCAATTCTGCCCTGTGAGTAGCGATGCCCTGATAAGTAATTTCCTCAGCTGATCAATTCAGCTCGCCGGGAGATCGGAGGGCGGTCTCTACGTATTCCCTGCTAGCTTCGGGATCGGCGCCGTCTCTTTGGCGGGCCGGACCTTTCCAACATCTTCTCAGCTTTTTGAAATTGCTCCAAGCTTTTTCAACTCATACGGACTTCTTTAGACTGAGCTCTTAAAAATATTGAATAGTCGATGCTTATTATTCAGTCCCGGGTTCCGGTGTTGTTTGCCTTAGGCTGGTAATGCTGACAAAAAACAGGCCAAAGCTAACTAAAACAAAGAGCTTGGATGCCCCATCCATTAGAGCGGCGGCACCTTCCATGGGCGGGTAAAAGGGAGCAAAGGACACCAATATATTCATCAAGCTTATGACTGTATAAACAACGTAAATGATGGTCGTTTTACGATAATAGCCCGAGGTGACGGCAAGAAATGCCAGTGCCGGCAGCAGGTAACGTTCGTGCATGCGGGTGGCAAACAGGAATATTGCCGAAAAAGTAATAGCTGCACTCAGATAAAATTGGGCCGGAGTTATCTCGTCACCTTGTCTTTTAAAGTAAGACCAAAGGCCTAGCGTTACCATTGCTACTATTCCAATGCCAATAAGCCAGTGAGGAGTTCCCAGGAATTGTCGGCTATCGGGTAACCAGGCACCTGAAAAGGTCCAAAGGTTAAACGCGCTAATCGTGCTGAGGGAGTAACTTGAACCGGTGGCGTGCATTTTATTGTAAAAGAAGGTGTACGGTTGGAATAGTATGGTCAGATCCCAAACCTTATTAGGTACCATGGGGAGAATCATGGCCCAGGCTAGAACCAGGCCGCACACTACCCCGGGAAATAGCTGCGCTAGGGTCCGAAGGTTAGGTTTCTGACAACAGACTATTAGAAAGAGCGGAATGAGGAAAATTCCCTGGGGCTTGATCAAAATTGTCAGCGCTGCCATCAGGCAGAACTGCACATATTTTTTGCCCAGCAGCAAATAAGAAGAAACGAGGAGGCCAAATATCAAGAGTGAATCGAGCTGCCCCCAAACCGAGCTCACAAATATCACTGCCGGATTAAAGGCATACAGCAAGGCTGCTTTCCTTGCCGATTTTTCATCGAACAATTTCTTGACGATTATAAATATTGTCAGGGAACAAAAGGTATCCATAAGTATTGGTAATAGCTTTAACCACACTACAATACGCATCGTATTGAGGTTGTTAAGAGCTGGATCGAGAAACCACTGGTACAACTTGCCCCAAAACCACAGGATATAAATGGTCGCCGGCGGGTAATCGCAGGTTGTTTTACCGTAAAAATCCCAAATACCGTTCGTCAGCGCACAGAAAGTCCAGCTTTTAAAAGTGTCGAGATCTAGCCAGAAAGCAACAGGGAGGAAAGCAAGCATGAGATGGATCACTAACGATGCCGCGATTAGTGTTAGAAAGCGTATACTCATTTGCCCTTTCCCCTAAGTAAAGTTACGCACTGCACGGTTCTGGCGAGCACAGCAGCAGTCCTTGCTTCACCCGGAAAGGATCTGACGACTGCCACCTTGTCGATCACATTCAGCTCCCTAGTACCTGGTTCACCGCCCGCGCCCCTCGGCGTAGAGCGCCTGCTCGCTTGAGACCATCTCCCGGACGATCTCCTGGAAGCTTCGGGTCCGCTGCCACTTGAGCCTCTCGATGATGCGGGCCGGGTTGCCGCAAAGCTGCACCTTCTCCGCCGGCCGGAAAAAGACCGGGTCCACCTGCACGAACTTCGCGTAATCAAGATCGACCGCGGCAAAAGCGATCTCGACAAACTCACGCACGCTATGGGTCTCGCCGCTTGCCACCACGTAGTCCTCGGGCTTTTCCGCCTGGAGCATCAGCCACATGGCCCTCACGTAGTCGGGCGCGTAACCCCAATCGCGGTAGGCGTCCAGGTTCCCGAGAGTTAGGTTCTCCTGAAGTCCCATCTTGATGCGCACGGCAGAGGAGACAATCTTGCGGGTCACGAACTCATAGCCGCGCCGCGGTGACTCGTGGTTGTAAAGGATCCCGGAGCAAGCGAACATGCCGTACTGGCTGCGGTAGTTTTTCACCAGGTGATACCCGGAGACCTTGGAGATGCCGTAGATGGAGCGCGGGTTGAACGGGGTGTCAGCATCCTGCGGCGCCAGAGCCACAGTGCCGAACATCTCGCTGGTTCCGGCAAAGTAGAAGCGGCACTGCGGCGCGAACTCCTTGAGGGCCGCCAGCAGATAGTGGGTGCTGTTCACGTTGTTGTTGAGGATGGAGATCTCGTCCTCAAAGGAATAGCTGACGAAGCTTGAGGCAGCCAGGTGGTAGCACTCGTCCGGCACCACGTCCCTCACAGTCTTGATGAGGGAGAGCACGTTGTCGAGCGAGGCCACGTGAAGCTGAATCCGGTCGGTGAGATGACTGATGTTCTTCAGCTTGTGGGTGGTGTCCTCCAGGGCCGCGCGCCGCACGATACCATGCACCTCGTACCCTTCAGCAAGAAGCAGTTCCGCCAGGTAGGATCCGTCCTGCCCGGCAAGTCCAGTTATGAGAGCCTTTTTCTGCATGAAAAGCCGTCCTTTTCCCTTTGATAACAGCAGTGTCCTCAGTCTTTGCACTGTGCTCCACCTCCCTTGACGGGAAGGGGTGAAGTTGCCGATTTCTTAACTGGCGGTGCCGAAGATCTTCTTGAAGGCGAAATCGGTTTTAGGATTGAGAAATCTCATGCCGCTAGCTCCATGATAACCAGGCTAGTACCCGGTCAAAATTATGGCTTCGGGAGATTCTGTGTAACTTCAGGCTATGTCGCCCTTCGACTCCGCTCAGGAGCAGGCGTTCGCTGAGCGGAGTCGATGCGCAAACAATTCGTCACAGAAGTTAAGCGCCTCCGATAAGTACGTAGGTGATATCAAGCGGGACTGGATACTGGTGGAATTCCCAGGGCCACGCCCCTGGCGGATCACTCACCGAACCCTTCTTCACCTTCCTTAACTCGATACATCCCATGATGTGATTCTGTATCAGCCCGATGGGCAGTTAGGTCGGCAGCAATGGTTGTTACTCGTCGATCAACTTTAAAAATCTCATCTTTAATCTCAAGCTCCATCCGGTCCATCCGCTCCGCGAGCATCTGCTGTCCCTCAACCAAAAGATTCAGCTTATGATCGAAAGATTCTATGAGCAGATCCATGTGGCGCTCCGAGGTTTGGGCCTGTTTTATGAGAAGAGATTCCATAAATTGCCCATCATTTTGATCCATTAGAGCCACCTGAGTACTGCACACAGATTCTACTCCCCGCCCTTTGCGCTGGAGCCGAAGAGATAGGCAACGGCGATCCTGTCGCTCATTTTCTCGGATATCGGGGCTAGCAGTTTCTTTATTTCTTGCACGTAGGCGCCTTAAATTTTCGGGATGCTTTTCCTGGCCTGCGCCGGAATTCCCGCCTGGTGGATGCTGGAGGGGTCTACGCCCAGGCGCAGCAGTTCCTCGCGCAGGGCGTCGCCGCGCTTGAGCGAGGTGATGACGATGCGGTGGTTGCCTGACAAAAGCCCCATGGCCGGCGTCACCACCGGGCGGTCCATGAAGCGGCGCCCGTTGGGCTCGGCATCCATCGCCAGTTCTAGTTCCAGGCCGGTTTCCTTCAGGGAGAGGTAGGCGATCTCGGCGACCTCGTCGATGCCACAGAAAGCGACCCCCTTGCCCCCTTCGGCTGCGAGCTTGCGAAAGAGCTTCAGGTAGTCCTGCCGGGCGACCGTGTAGAGGCCGGAGAAGTAGCTCAGATGCTGGTAGGCCAGGCGGCTTTTTTCGGCAAAGCCGGTCGGGGTGAGGAGATAGGCGTAGCGGTTCTTCGGGAAGGAGCTGACCCGGACGTACCCCTTGGCAACAAGATTTTTCAGGTAAGAGTTGACCAGACCGAGCGCAATGCCGAGACGCTTGGCCAGTTCGCGCTGTGAGAGCTGCTCCGCTCCGGAAATTTCCGTCAGCAGAAGGAAGGAGCGATAGGTATCGAGAATCTTTTCGTCATCACCGTTCATGCGTTGAACAGTACAATAAAGCCGGTTCCATTTCAACTATAATCACTGCTTGCACTTTGCCACGGAGGACACTGAGAAACAGAAACAGGAGAAAATCTAAACCGATTTGCCACGGAGACACGGAGAAAACAGAGAGAATCTAAATCTTAAGCGAGGAAAATCTTTGAAGTTCAGAATCTTAAACCGATCCGCCACGGAGACACGGAGAGCACTGAGAAAATCAATACCTTAAAAGGGGAAAATCTTTGAAGTCCAGAATCCTAAATCGATCTGCCTCGAAGACACGGAGAACACAGAGAGGATTTAAACTCTAAACGAGGAAAATCTTTGACTCTTTACATTCTAAACCTAGCTGCTACGGAGGACGCGGAGAAATTCTCCGCTCTGAACGAGGAAAAACAACTAAATACCTGTCAAACTGGTTAACTTCAACTAACCATGATTACTCTTTGTTTTTTCTCGCGGAGGTGTCTCATGTTGCAGGAACTGCTAACGCAAAGGATTATCGGCTGCGCCATTGAGGTTCACAAACAACTTGGTCCCGGCCTCCCTCGAATGTCTCTATGGAGATGCTTTTGCTATTGAGTTCGGCTTGCAGGGCATTCGATTCCAACAACAAGTCCTCTTGCCTGTTACTTATAAAGGTTTACCTATCGGGGATTACCGCATTGATTTGCTTGTGGAAAATACTGTTGTCGTCGAACTCAAAAGTACGGAGAGGCATGACCCGCTCTATGAGGCTCAATTGCTCAGCTACATGAAACTTGGAGGATATAAGGTAGGTTTGCTGATAAATTTCAATTCAACCATCCTGACCAAAGGGATTAAAAGATTTGTCCTGTGACCAACATACGCCTTAGGCTTTTCCCCGTTTACGTTTTTGAAGTAGCCTTCTCAGATTTTCTCAATATCTCGGTGGCAGAGGCCTGGCTTTACCCGTTTAGCTTTTGAAGTGGCCTTCCTCAGAAGTGCTCGGTGTTCCGTAGCTTGTGAATTCTTGTCTTAGGCCTTTAACCTGTTCAAGTTTTTGAAGTGGCTTCCTCAGATTTTCTCCGTGTCTCCGTGGCAAAAAAGCTTTTGACGTGGCTTCCCTCAGATTTTTCCTTCTCCGTGGCTAATCAGCAGTTTCCGGTATATCTCTTTCAGCTCTACCCCCCTCGCCTGCCAGGAGTGCTCGCTTACGGCGCGCGCCCGACCGCGAAGACCCAATTCCTCCCTGAGCTCACGGTCGCCAGCCAGCCGCCCGATGGCTGCGGCCAACTCGCCCGCGTCGCCATACTTCGCGTAAAGCGCGGCATCCCCCATGATCTCCCGGTTGACCGGGGTCTCGAAGACCACCGTGGGAAGCCCGCAGGCGATGTAGTTGAAAAGCTTCCCGTTAGCCTCGGTGAGCGAAATCTTGGGCGAGACGGCGAGATCTCCGGCACTTAGATAGAGCGACGCCTGGTCGTAGGGAACCCGACCGGTAAAGGTCACCATCCCGGAAATCCCCAGTGCATCTGCTTTTTCACGGTAACTCCCCTCGGGAAATCCCATGACCAGAAAATGAAGCTTCGCTCCCTGCGCCTTCAAGAGCGCGGCAGCTTCCAGCAGCAGGTCAACCCCCTGGTAGCTGTTCAAGAGCCCCAGATAGCAGACAATGCGCCGATTCTCGGGAAGTCCCAAACGCGCCCGTAGCTCTTTGGTCTTTTCCCGGGTGTGCGCGGTGAAAACCTCCGTGTCGACTCCGTCCATGAGGGTGCGCACCCGCTCGCGGGGAACTCCTTCCCGAACCAGCAGTTCCAAGGTAGCTCCGGAGCTCGTTATGATAAAATCGGAGCTCCGGTTGATCCAGCGCTCCAGGGCGGCAAAGCTCTTCTGCAAAAGCGACCCGGGACGCACGAAGCGGTGGTCGGTGATCTCGGCAGTTAGGCTTCCCTGGCAGTCGAAAAGTAGCGGCACCCGAAGCACCGTTTTCAAAAGCGCACCGATGAAGGCGCCCTCGTGGATGTGGGCATGGATTAGCTGGGGCTTGAAGGAGCGCGCGACCCGCCAGGCCTTGAAGAGGAGCAATAGGTCGAGATACGGCTTGTGCCAGGAGGGGCCGGCTTCCAGTTTCCCATACCACGGGACCGAGGGGATCCGCTCTACGGTCACCCCGGGGACGTCGCGCCCAATGTGGTAGGTCACCAGGCGCAAATCGACGCCTAAGGGGAGCACGGCGCGCGCCTCCTCGAGTATGCGCACATGACACCCCCGGTCGGCGAAGAAGGGGGTAGGCGCCAACATCATTACCCGTAATGGAGCCTCAGCCAAAGTTGAGTTTTTCCTTTATGTTGTAGATCTGCTTTCCCTGCGCCTCGTAATAGGTCCGCGCGGAGAGTTCGGCCAAAAGACCCAGCACGATGAACTGGATCCCCATGAACAGCAGGAACGCGGTCAGGATCAAAAGCGGATTGCGGTTCATGCTGGTGTGCTCGACGAGCTTCATGTAGATCGTCGCGACGCCGCTCAGAGAGCCGGCGGCCAGGGTGTAGATCCCCCAGCGACCAAAGAGCTGGATCGGCTTGGTGGAATAGGACAGCAGGAACTTCACGGTCATCAGGTCGAGGATGACCTTCATGGTGCGCGAGATCCCGTACTTGCTGACTCCGTGCAGCCTTTCGTGGTGGCGCACCGGCATTTCGGTCACCCGGGCCCCGAACTGGGAGGCGAGCGCCGGGACGAAGCGGTGCATCTCCCCGTAGAGGTTGACGTCCTCCAAAACATCGCGCCGGTACGCCTTCAGGGTGCAGCCGTAATCGTGCAGGTGCACGCCGGTCATGCGCGAGATGAAGGCGTTGGCGAGGATGGAGGGAAGGCGGCGGTTGATGAAGGTGTCCTTGCGGTCCTTGCGCCAGCCGGAAACCACGTCGTACCCCTCGTCGATGCGGGCGAGCATGAGCGGAATGTCCAGGGGATCGTTTTGCAGGTCGCCGTCCATCGGGACCACCACCCGTCCAACCGCGGCATCAAACCCCGCCGCCATGGCCGCGGTCTGCCCGAAGTTGCGGCGCAGCCGCACGACCTTCACCCGGGTGTCCTGCGCCGCTATCAGCTTCAGCGCCGGGTAGGAGTTGTCGGCGGAGCCGTCATCGACCAGGATCAGTTCGTAAACCAGACCGGACTTGGCCAGGGCCTCGGTAATGCGGCCGTGCAGGATCGGTATGTTATCTTCTTCGTTGTAAATCGGTACTACTATGCTCAGATCCACGCTTTATCTCCTGCCGGAATTTCTTTTAAAATTAGCTGCTGCGGCCTTTGGCTGCAAAGGCTTAAGGGACTTCAAGGACTTCAAGGACACAAAGGAAACCGAGGACATCGGAGACCCAAAGAAAACAGGCACGGGGGCCGGCTCAAACTGACACGGTCCGGCGCACTAGTGTGGGACTTCAGCTAGTTCGTCTCCGAAGGCTTTCACCATTTTCACCTCCACTTCTGCCCTCCGGGCGCCGGCGCGCCGAAAACGCGGCCGCAGTAGCCCGCTGATGATGCCGGCCCCGTAGACCAGGTGCAGGGTCGGGTAGACCAGCAATAACCAGGGGAGCACCCGCAGGTCTCGGGCTCTAACTGCCCCAAAGAGCGCAGCGCCGGCCACCAGCGCCAGGTAACCCAGGAGCGGCAGCGCACAGACCACCCCGGCGCAGAAGGGGAGTAGCAGGATGTAGAGCAGCAGGACGGCCGGTGCCAGGGAAACGGGCTTCAGCTTACCGGAAAGTACGGTCTGCTCACCGCGACCGCGCCCGTATCCGTACATCTGCTTCCAAAACGCCCGATAACTGGTGCGCTGACTCCGGAAAACGGCGAGGTCGGGATCATGCACCAGGTGGAAACCCTCGTGCTGCAAGCGGTCCATCAACTCGTTTTCCTCGTTGGGATAAAGCCGCTCGTCGAGTCCGCCATGGGAGAGATAAATCTCGCGTCGGAAACTCAGGTTGCAAAGGATCAGCTCGCTGTCGCTGGTGAGCCGCGCCTGGCCGCTTCTTTGGTAGCGGTTACGCACCCCGCCGCCTCCGACCGCCGAGGCGAACGCCGCCCCGATGGCGCGTTGCAGCGGCGAG
>JGI24142J45722_1000771_pt1 | contig 17000 bp, 15 predicted proteins | sample BarGraIncu00431A_FD_45722 | JGI IMG/M metagenome (IMG submission 45722) | reverse complement strand
AAGTTAAGTCAGGAAAATACTTAAGAATTATTAGCATATAACGCAATCAATTGATGTGATTAGTATCTCATTTCAGTATTATCAATATTTTTCCATGTATTGATGCCTTGCAAAGTTTACAATTAATAGTTTTGGTTATTGACAAAAGTCCTAATACGTACAATCTTCATTGTTGTATGGTCAAATAAATCCGATGAAATGTGTTTTTGTTTGCTGAAGATCTGACCTTAGCTGTTGACAATAAATAACCCGCATAGTTAGAAGTATTTAGCAAAATAGTAAATTATTAATCCAAAGCTAAANAAATTAGTATACAGCAGTCGGNGTGTAACCGGATATTTCCGATTACATTCGAATATAATCGGTTATATCTGAATAAAATTAGCTAGGTAATAGAAGTAATTTAATGTCATATAATCTAGTAAAGATGAACTAAAATGTGTACATATGCCAAGCTATTAGATATATGACATTGAATACATCCTGACTGTTACAATTTCAACACCGTTATTTCTTCTTTTATTTCATAAAAAAAGGTTTACTGAAATTGATTTCAGTAAACCCTTCCGAAAGCTCAACAGGTTTATAGCCTGTAGAGACTTTTATCAATTATTATCCCTCGTATATCNGTTTCTAGACCTTATAGATTTATACTATTAAACTAACTAACTCTTCTATATTCCAGCTCTTCAACTTTCTGATCTAGTTTTTCGTATTTCGAATTCTGAGAAATAAATTCTTCAACAAGATCTTTCATTCTAGCTACAATTATTTCATCATTTTCAGTGCTCAGATTATCAAGCATTTCGGTGATTTTGGAATTTGCCTCGTAATAATCATACTGGCGAATCTTACCAATTGTTATTTTTTCGTTGTGTGTTGGCATACAATTCTCCTTTGATGAAAGTAACTCTTCGTAAAGCTTTTCTCCCGGGCGCAATCCAGTTACTACAATTTTAATGTCTTTATGTGGGATGTACCCGGATAGGAAAATCATTTTTTCCGCCAGATCATAAATTTTTACTGGTGATCCCATATCAAATACATATATTTCGCTACCATTCCCCATGAATCCTGCTTCCAGAACCAATTGACAGGCTTCTGGTATGGTCATAAAGTAACGAGTAATATCTTTATGCGTAATCGTTACGGGCCCCCCCTTTTCAATCTGACTTTTAAATAGAGGTACAACTGATCCATTTGAACCAAGTACATTTCCGAACCGGGTTGTAACAAACTGAGTTTTTATTCCTTTCAATTGCGACAAGGATTGTATATAAATCTCGCAAATACGTTTTGAAGCTCCCATAACGTTAGTCGGATTGACCGCTTTGTCAGTTGAAATCATTACAAATTTTTTGACCTCGAACTCTACTGCCAGATCTGCCATCACTTTAGTTCCACCTATATTTGTTTTAACAGCCTCGTAAGGATGTTTCTCCATCAAAGGCACATGTTTATAGGCTGAAGCATGAAAAATAATCTCCGGACGATAATCTTCAAAAATACTTCTCATTCGATCCGGATCAGAAACATTTCCTACAATAATTTCAACATTTATATTTGCAAATGAAGCTAGAAGTTCATTGTGAAAATTGTAAAGAGCAGATTCCGCCTGATCCACCAGTATTACTTTTGCAGGATTAAACAGCAATAATTTTCTTACAATTTCTGATCCTATTGATCCAGCTGCTCCCGTTACCATAATATGCTTTCCATTCAGCCCTGCTGAAATTTTATTGATGTCAATCGATATAGGTTCCCGTCCAAGCAGATCTTCAATCTTAATATTTTGGATTTTAACTTTTTCCAAAGATCCTTTAATCCAGGCTGAAACATCTGCAACCTCTTTAATTTGCAATTCCTTTTCTATACATGAATTGACAAACTGTTGTTTCCGTTCAAGTGATATTTCCCAGGGTGCAATTGCAATAATTATCTCTTTGACCTTCTTTTTTACCAATACATATTCAATGGCCTCATAAGCTGAGTATACCCTGACTCCATTAATCTTTTTGCCGTGCAGATTTGGATTGTCATCAATGAAACCAACAACATTATAGCTTAGTTGGTTTTCACGTTCAAGCACATTGTGAGCGATCATTCCCAATCGTCCCGCACCGAATATCATCGTATTTTGCACTGATTCGGGTTTCAGAAAAAGTGAGTGGTAAATGGCTTTGATAAATAATCGCGAAGTGAGAAGAATAAAAACGGAGATAAAAAATTGGATGACAATTACTGCATACGGAATGGCATAGTACGAGAATACTTGATTATTTCTTCCTATGAATGAAAGCACTAACAAACCAGACGAGCTTATGAAAAGAGCATAAACAATGGAGGAGAAATCTTTTAGAGTGGTATGCCTTATAATATTGTAATGTGGCTTAATAAAAAGGTATACTACTAAAAAAATAAAAGTATTTGCAATAATCTGATGCAAAGTATTTTGAAGTTCAACCTGTCCAGCTGAAAAACTTGCAACCAGATAGGTCGTGAAAATAAATATGGTACCCAAAACTGCAAGATCGTACAATAATACAATCCATTTTGGCAAAAAATATTGCTTAAGCATGAGTTTTAAAATGTTTTTCATAACGAACTATATTTAAGTTTGTTAAACAATTATTTGGTGGACATTTGTAATCTTGAGGTTTTTTCCGGAAAGAAAAAATAATTGAGTTTATTGTCAAGAAGCGATTTCACTGTTTGACATACATAATCAAGGCCTTCTTCTTTCAGATCAGAATATATAGGTAAGGAAACAGTCCCTTTCCAAATTTTTTCCGCATTAGGATAATTGATAGGGTCAAGCTTATAAGTCTGTTTGTAATAGGTCATTCGATGGATAGGCTTATAATGAACCGAAACTCCGATACCTTCAGTTGACATTTTTTCGATAAACTCATTTCTAGAAATCGAAGCCTCAGGTCGTATAATAAGTGGAAAAATATGCCAGGAATGGTTCTCAATTGGACCGTAGCAAATTGGCATATCGATTGATATTAAGTCGCTCAACTCACGGTAGTAGTATTCTGCACAACGTTGTCTCCCTGCCCTTAGGTATTCTGCCTGTTCCAACTGTGCAAGACCAATAGCTGCATTCAGATCGGGCATATTGTATTTAAATCCCGGTTCAATAACATCATACTCCCACGACGATTTAACTGACGTAAACCGATCCCAGATATCGCGGTTAATGCCATGTAATCTCATTGTTTTAGCCCTTTTATATAATGCCTCGTNATTNGTGACAAACATACCCCCTTCGCCAGTAGTAATGGTTTTATTAGCATAAAAACTAAAGCAGGTGATGTCTCCAAATGAACCGACAAATTGGTCACCAAACTTTGTTGGAAAGGCATGTGCTGCATCTTCGATTATTTTCACATTGTGCTTATGACATATATCAAGTATTCCTTCACCGCCGGCAACTTTCATCTCCGCCGCTTGTCCTGCATAATGGACCAGAATAATCGCTTTGACATCAGGGTATTCCTTAAGCGCCTTCCTTAAAATCGAAGGAGAAACAAGCCCAGTACCATACTCAACATCGATAAAAATTGGATCAGCTCCCATATACCGGACGACTTCAGCCGAAGCTGTGAATGTAAGAGTTGGAACCAGCACCTTATCACCGGGGCCTATTCCTATCGCTTCGACCGCGAGATGCAGTGCTGCAGTGCAAGAATTAACGGCACAGGCATATTTGGCACCCACATATTGGGCAAAAAGTTGTTCGAATTTTAGAGCTTTGGAAGCTGTTGTCAGCCATCCGCTTTTTAAAACTTCGTCAATATATTTCGATTCATTACCTGCAATCGATACTTTTGAGAATGGAATATTCATAATTCTTATTTTTTTACAATTGAAAAGATGGTTCTGAAAATAATCAAAATATCACCTGTAAATGAATGATTTAGGATATAATCTCTGTAAATATTTAATTTTTGTGGAAGAATAACTTCTTTGTAATGACTTTCCGGATTCAAGACTTTGGTCAGAATTTCCTCTTCGTTGCGATAGAGTATTGATGCATTATCTGTAATTCCTGGTTTAACTGTCAGAACAAAAGCCCATTGTTGTGGATAAATATCAATCCATTTCTTTACTTCGGGGCGCGGCCCGACAAACGACATGTCACCTACGAGGACATTAAACAGTTGAGGAAGTTCATCGAGTTTCGTTTTTCTGAGCACCTTTCCGATTCTCGTAACTCGCGATTGATCACCAACATCAAAACTTCCATTGAATGATCCCTTTTTGCNTGTCATTGATCTGAATTTGTATAGGGTAAATGGTCTCTGATTTAATCCTATTCTTTTCTGCTTGAATATTACGGATTGTCGGTCTTCAAAGTAGATAAGAGTTACGATTACAACCTCGATCGGAAGAAGGATTAATAACGTGGACGCAGAAAATAATATGTCGAATGCTCTTTTAATCATACTATTCAAATGTTTTTTCACTGTATTTTTAATGCTCCTATTGATTTAATATTGTTGATAACAGAAATAATCTTACTGAAGTCATCTTGTTTTTAATCTATTTAAACTTGCTACTCAACTCAAATATTTAGTGTAGTCTACAATGTTTACGTGATGAGGAAAATAAGTTACAGAAAAATCGATTTTTACTGGTTTAAAGTTTAGATGATTCTATGTTTAAGGTCTTAATCACTATTAATGAACTCAACAAATGAAGGATTGTATCTTTTTTATTCCGATATATATCTGATCTAGAATTTGTATTAAATTCAATTGGGAGGTTTTAAAAATTAAAATGAATTTTTAAAACCTCCCTAAAGTTGTTTAAATGGCCTTTGCCCAATTCTTTAAATGCAATCTTATTTTTGATAATAAAATAGCTGGCTATTAATATTTTGTATCCTAGTGAAATGATTGATTTTTTCTTTCTCATTCGTCCCACAACGGTTTTGTACTTGGCAATCATATTAGTATTTTTTGTCTTGAAAGCTGCCCACCCGCATTCGACATAAAGACTGCGCAAATATTTATACCCGTGGGTAATGCGTCCGCTTTTGTTCATTCCGGTTGTTTTGTTGCTTCCCGAACAATCTCTTGTCTAGGATGGCAGATGGTTTTGGTTTGGAAACTGTCCCTTATCAACGCCTACTTTTGCAATTATACGGGTTGCACNTTCTATGCCGACCCANGNAATACTTTCTAAAAGTTTCTGTTTTATTTTGTCGGGTTCGATACAAATCTCGATCCGGAGATCAACTTCTACAACAGTGCTTTCAATTCTAGCAATATTAGCCATGATGGTTTTAAGCATAAAGCGGTGGTGGGATTGAAGTTGCCTGTCCGTGATTCATTAATATTGCTTATTTCAACCAAAAAGTATACCAGTAGTTCAGTCCAAAAGTATACCATTTTTAATTAATAAAAGGCNGTACTCTTATGATCGGGGTACCCCGATCACAAGAGTACTGTTTAATACTCCCTATACTTAGTACCACGAAATCAACTTTCTTAGTTGAAATTCAGAAAGCAGTTTTATCTTTGTAACATCAGGAGAAACGAAAGAAGGCTCTGCTGACGAGCAACCTTTCAGGGATAACCTGATTCTGTGAGAATGGGTACTGATAATAAACTGTCAGGACTTTTTNCTAACATTCTTTCAGACATTAACCTTAAAAAAACGTATGGCGCGAAGCGACAAATANGGCCACTTTTTGTAAAGAGAAANTGGAATACACTTCTCGATACATTGGTGCGTTTTTTTATTATTATAGTATTCGAAGAANGTATTCNAGCCTTTAAAGAGCTCGGTTCCATTGTCAGCCGGACGAATGTAAATGTAATCACGTTTAACTGTTCGCCAAAGCCGCTAAATGAATATATTATCTGTTGCACGACCTCTGCCATCCATACTTATGCGAATATTTTGGTTGTCAACATATTCTGTCCATAGAGGATAGGTAAACTGGCTCCCCTGATCCGAGTTAATAATCTCAGGTTTACCATAGTGTTCTATTGCCATTTTAAGTACAGAGAGACTATTGTTTGCGTCCAGGCTGTAATACATCCCAGGCAACAACATANCGACTATAAACATCAATGATTGCANTAAGATACATAAACCCTTTTGCCATAGGAATGTATGTTATGTCAATTTCCCACAACTGGTTGGATCTTTCTATTTTTAGCCNCCGAATCAAATANGGCCGAATATAATTTGCATAGCCTAATTTGCTCAGATTACNCTTTGGATAGATTGCCATGATGCCCATTTTGCGCAGTAAACGACGAATGCGTTTGACGTTCATGATAAAANCTAAAGCGACCAGAAAGTCCTGCATTTGGAGTACTCCGTGCTTCGGGTGATCGAGAAACTCTTCGTCCATAAGACGCATGATTTTGAGGTTTAACNCATTCTCACCAATCTGCTCGTAGTAAAAATTGCTCCGGGACACCTCCAATAGTTCACACTGCTTTCTAATGCTAATATTCTTGTTATTAATGATATAAAGTTGCAGCTCTTTCATAGTCCGGCCTTTTTTGAAATTTTTTTTAGCCAATCACACTCCATTTCGAGTTGCCCTATCTTGGCATACAATTTCTCCTTTTCAACCTCGGTATTCTCCTCTGGAGATTTGGTCTCAAAAATTTCTGAAGAACGATCACCCGTTTGGACAGTTCGGCCAATGTCTCTCTCTCCTTGAAGGCCTCAAGTGCTACCTGGGCTTTAAAGGCTCCCGTAGATACTCGTCTACCTCTTTTCATAATACTGGTAAATTTAGAATTTTTTCAACTTAACCAATGGTCTGAATTTTGGGGAGTATTAAAAACCTCCCCGCTCAAGGGATCGCGGCCCATCTTGGAAAGAACCAGAACGAATCGCGAATCGAAGTCCTTGTGTATATCCGTAGTATCNGTACACAATTAATATTTTAAATTATCCAACAANGAAAACATACCTTACCCGATCAGAACCTGTTCACAGATTAGATTCGACTCTTTGCTATTGGGAATTGAATATATGGACATTGTTGGGATTGGTGAGTTCAAGATTCTCCAGTTGTGCCGAAATGGAGTTTAGGTTTTTCAAAACAGACCAGAATCAACCTGGATGGTTCTGAATTCTCGCTCAAAAATAAACGCTTACTCCAATAGTAATTATTAGTTGGATTAATATTCCCTTGCACACATAATGCCTGCAATTTAAGACGATGGATTACAGATTCTCCATCATGGTGGAAGATTCTGAAATTGTTCTTTTCTCTTTCCTCTTTGGATATTTTTAACTGTGTTATAGGGCTAATTATTATTGAACAATATGCGCTAGTGCGAATACTTACGTTAAAATATAGGTTATTTAATTCATGGAACGGTTTGTTGCCCAAACAGTTAAAAAGACAGTTGTAATACTTGACAATTGTCATATTCACAAATCCAAAAAGTTCAAAGCCAAAATCGAAGAATGGAAGGAAATTGATGTAATGATTTACTTCTTACCTCCTTATTCACCGGAATTGAACCTTATCGAAATTTTGTGGCGTAGAATCAAATATCAATGGCTGAGTTTTTATGCCTACCTCAGTTTTCAGAATCTCAAAGAACGCCTATCGTATGTGCTGAATAATTTCGGCAGCAAATACGACATTATATTTTAACCATTACTTAATGTAATATATAAGTATTTTAATTTTTTTAGACAAAAAAAAGAGGATGCTATTTATGCACCCCCTTTCATTAAATTTCTCTTGCTATTATAAAGTTAACTTATTCTCCGTAATAACCTTTNTTCCGGTTATTATAATAGTTCCCCTCTCCGAAATTTTCTTTAATTGCGTCATTTAAAACAAGGTTCAGGTTGGGAAGTGTCTTCTTAATTTCATGTTCATTAATAAATTTTACCTGCTCTTTACTGCTGTATCTGAAACGGATCACAAAAAGATTGACATCTGCATGCCGTCCTGTAATAATACCATCGGTAACTAAAGAGACAGGTGGACTGTCAAGAATAATATAGTCAAACTTTGATTTAGCTTCTTCCATGAACAATTCAAAGCACCCATTTTCCAAAAGTTCAGCTGGATTGGGTGGAACTGGACCTGAAGATACATAGCTAAGATTATCGATCTGAGTTGTTTCTATGATATCTTCAAAACGATCCTGTTGGCTTAGGTAAGTGCTTAGTCCTTTTTTATTATCCGATTTAAGTACTTTGTGCAAGGAGGACATTCTCATGTCTACTCCAACAAGCAAAACTTTNAGGTTATTCATGGCTAATATGGAGGCAAGATTCATAGAAACGAAAGACTTGCCTTCACCTGCAATGGTTGACTGGACTGCAATTACTTTTTTATTGTCCCCGCCGAGCAGATACTTTAGATTCGTTCTAAGCAAACGGAATGACTCGGTGATATTTGACCGTGGATTCTCAAGAACAACTAAATCTGCTTTGCTTTTATTATGAATAATCATACCGACCACAGGTAGATTTGTCATTTCTTCAACCTCCTCTTTTGACTGTATTGAGCCGTTAATGAAATCATTAAAGAGGATTACACTTATTGGTACTAAAAATCCCACTAAAAAACCCAAAAAATAGTTTACTAATGTCATTGGGCTGGTCTTTTTTGTAGTTTCAATACGCGCTGGATCTAAAACTTTAACATCTGGCTGATTTGATGCATAAGTAATTGCACTTTCTGCACGCATTTTAAGAAGATAGGTATACAGTTCATTATTCAAATCAAAACTGCGTTTTAGGGAACTCAGTTGTTGTTCTGTCCTAGGCAAAAGAGAAAGTTGTGAGCTAAAACTTCCTGCACGTCTCATAAGATTACTCAAATCTGTTTCAGTTGCAGAGAGTAACGTGTTAATGTTCTGCGCCAACATATTATGGGTAAGCTGTAATTCTCTGTCCAATAAGATCATCGACGGGGCTTTTTCCTGAGCCGAAAAAGAAAGTACTTCACGCCTGCTATATAGTTCGCTTAATTTGGTGACTAATGTATTTAATGTTTGATCAGTGATCCCGAAAACTGATGGCACAACAACTTGTTTCATCTGTCTTGAATCATTCATATCATCACGAAGATTTCGTAAATACGCTAAACGACTTTCAAGTATTGCCCTGTCTGACTCCAATGTACCTTGTTTTTGCATTGCAATTCCTCCCTCTTGGTTAAGATCCACCGATTGAGTCCGCGTACGGAAGTTGGTAAACTTGTTCTCTGAATATGAAAGTGAATCGGTCACACTCTTTAATTGACTGTCAATAAATTTCATCGTATTTTCAGCCACACGGTTTTTCTCATCAAGTCCATATTCAATATAGGTTTGTTCCAATCTGTTCAGAAAATCAACGCCACGTTCAGAGTTGTTTTCAGAATAGACTAATTCCATCATATCTGGTTTCTTTTCATTCATTATTACCTTAAGATTCTTTTGATATTTTATAGCAAGGTTATTCAAATTATTGATTACAAAATAAACATCCTTCCCTGAAACTAAATTGCCCTTAATTTTTTCCAAGGTAAAAGCAAAGTAATTATTTTCAAAAAGCTCCCCAAACTTTCCCTTCTGAGAAAACTTTACTGGGAAAGTCATATTATCATTATTCGTTTTTACTTCAACTTGAAATTCAGAATCGGAAATTATTGTAATATAAATCGGCACATCTGTAAGGTTTGTTTTATTGGGCAACAATATTACACTATAGGGTTCATTTCTGTAAAGATCCTTTCCATATAGAGGAGTTTTCTTAAACCAGGAAATATTCCACCCTAGGCTCTGAAGCGTGTTTAAACTCACCATATGTGATTTTAATCTTCCAGCATGATCTTGACCAAGTACATCTACAATCCTTTCATTGCCTGACGCTTGTGACATGCTTAATCGTTTGATGCCACTTTCATATTGGTTGATAATCATTGACGAACGAATATTATATTCTGCCGGCATATAGCGATTATAAAGCCAGGCTATTAAAATACCAAGAAAAACGGAAATCGCAAACCAGTACCATTTTCCGGCAATACGATAAAAAAATTTCTTATAATCGAATGATTTCTGTTGTTCCGGGTAAAAAGCAGAATTGTCTGTATCTTGTCTCATGATATGATAATTATCGAAATCAATTATTTGTGTATATAGCTTAGTATCAGTATTGTTGTAGATAATGCGGAAAGTAAAAGAGCAAATTTTGCATCGTTCATCGTGTTGTTTATGTATTTATCTGGTTCAATGTATAATACATCATTCGGAAGTAGATAATATGCTTCGGAAGCCATCATCTTTTTTTCAGTCAGATCTAAACGATAACTCTTGCTTCCGCTGGTTGAGGATCTTACTACAAGCACCTTTTTTATACTCGCAAATTGCGTCGTTCCATTGGCGAATCCTAATGCGTCCAAAATGGTCATACTTTTGTTGTAATTGTAATAAACACCTGGATTTTTTACTTCACCCAGAACTGTAACCTTGTAGGTCAGTATTTTCACCTTTACTGTTGCATCTTTATAATATTCAAAAACGCTCTTCTGTATAGCCTCTTTAGCAGCTTCTTCTGTCAAACCTGCAACAGCAACCTCTCCAATAACGGGTAAATGGATCATTCCCCTTTGATTAACCAGATATCCGTTCAGGTATTGGCTCGATGTCTGGCCGAATTCAGATTGTGTTCCTCCACTGCTGTTAGCTGATTTTGACGGACTAAAAAGTTGATTTACTTCAACGTTCATAGATTGAACATCTACATAAAGGTTATCATCGGCTTTAATCAAATACTCCGGAGCCTGTTTGGGTGTTCCTTGCATTACCTCATTGTTTAGATCCTGTAAATATTTCATGTTTCGAGTTGATCTACATGAAATGAAGTTTAGTGTAAGAAGTAGTACCACTAAAAAAAAATAGAAATTTTTCATAGAATTTAATTTAAACTTTCATTACTATTTTGTTGTATACTAAAAGTAATTAAATAAAGTTTCGCATTTTATTTAATAATTTTCATTGTCATTCAATTTAAATATTCTATTAATACATAATAGTTAATTGTCTTGAATTATTTTGTATTATTCTCTATGTTTTTTTGAGATTAATAACTCATAATGTAGTTTTTTCTCATTTTATTTGAAATTTCAATCGGCATCAATTTTAGAGAAATTCAAGATTTTATTATATGCACTTCTTTTACAATGCATAAATGGTTACAATTTAATATTGGCTTAAATCTGTTTCATTTTCTTTCCTGATGGACTTAACTCCAAAGAATCTTTAAATGATACAAATTTTGGGACTTTATAGCTCGAAAGTCTCATTGCACAGTGCTGCTTTAATTCTTCTTCGGTTATTCTTTTCCCATTCTCATTAACAATTACTGAAACTTTAATTGCTTCACCTAGTATCTCATCTTCTATAGCTTCAACAGTGCAATCTATTACTCCAGGCATTGTTACAATTATGGCCTCAATTTCTTTAGGGCTAACCCTATTACCACCAACTTTGATGATTTCTTTTTTTCTGGCTTCGATATAAATGTATCCATCTTCATCAATCGTTGCTAAATCACCAGTATAGAGCCATCCATTCTTGATGGTTATTGCGGTCGATTCGGGGTCTTCATAATANCCNAACATTAAATTCATTCCACGAGCCAAAATNTCTCCGGTATCTCCTGGANTAATCGAACNGCCATGGTCATCCACAACCTTTAATTCTACACCTGGTATTCCTTTTCCGAGGGAACCANGTTTCTCCTTTAGCATCGCTGGTGGAAGATAGGACAGTCTGGCAGTCGCCTCGGTTTGACCATACATCACAAAAAACTGAATATCAGGGAAGCTTTCGGTAAATTCATTTATAAACGCATTATGAAGCTTACCCCCCGCCTGAGTTACGTAACGGAGATTTGGAAATTTTGTATTTTTAAATAGATCTGATTTCCTAAGCATAATCTGGAAATGACTGGGGACACCGGCAAAGCCGCTACAACAATATTTATTTAGATCATTAATAGTTGAACCAAGGAAAATAAAATTATTATTCAAAACCAAGGAGCCACCTACTCGAATATGTGTATGAAGTAATGAAAGTCCNTAACAATAGTAAAACGGTAATACTACCATCATGATATCGGTTTTANTTAAACCAAGATATTGTATTATTGAGTCCGTATTTGAGATAATATTATTGTGAGAAAGCATTACTCCCTTGGGCAAAGCTGTAGATCCTGATGTGAAAAGAATTTCAGCCATTTTGTTTCCGTCAAATTCCGGTTCATAAGCAATGTTACTATTTTCGTTATGTATTATTTCTAACAGCGAATCCTCAGAAATGCGGTTTATATTTGGACTGAGCCTGTTAAGTGTATTTTCTGAAAAAAAACCGATTTGTGAATTTGTTTTTTCCAGGATGAATTTGAAACTCTCTAGTTCAATACCTGGATTCAAAGGGACACATATATTGCCGGACTTCAATATTCCCAAATANGCTACGATAAAAAATGTACTATTGTTCGCCACCAATAGTACTTTTTTATCCTGTCCTATTTTATNCCTTAAATAATATGCCAACTTAGAGCATTCTTCAGAAATAGATTTGAAAGACTTTGAGTCCTTTGATCCAAGAACTAAAACTTTCTCAAGATTAAANGAGTTTTCAAATAAATAATCGTAGGCATTCATATGTTTATGCAATTNATAGGTATTTTTTATTGGCATTGTTTGCCAAACTTTTATAAATTATTTTAGCAATTCCATCCNATTTTCTCGTTTGTATCAATTATTTCAATATTCAAGTTATTGTGAGCTAAAAGAAAAGCAACCTCGTGATTATTAAATGCCTCGCCTGGCTGAGGCGGAACAATAAGTCGGGCTCCATTTTCCTGTAGAATTGGAACTTGTGATACTATATTGTCACACTTAAAACACAGGTGGTGCAATCCGCCACCTTTTTGAGCAAAAACACTTATAGGAGAATCGTCTGATGCTGGCGATATTAGTTTTACAGTAAGAGAGTCTGCTTTAGCAAGAAATACCACATATAGTTTTTGAATAGAATTTAGTACGGGTTCAGACTTCTGAGTATAACCAAATAAATTTGTCCATTGTTTGATACCTTCCTCCAGATTATGGACAACAATCCCAATATGATCAATTATCATCGTGATATTTTTGGTAAATATGAAATTTTTAATATTTGTCAATTTGAAAGCTTCTGGCAAATTTAACTGTAAGGGTCTATGATCGATTTATTAATAATTATCAAACTTGCAATTATGAATAATCCTGCAACTTTAATTTTTATTTGTATACTCAATACTAGTCTTTACTAATCTCTTATTGGCGCCATTCTTAAGTATTCTGAAGTCTTTTGTTTTCTTTCAAAATTTTTAAAATTTTTATTAACNAACTCTTCTGTGAAATTCAANGTACTAGCCACTTCCTGAGCAAGATAGCCGTTTTCCCAGCCGTACCAAAGTAAATCCATATCTTCAAAAGGTAACTGATAGAAAAACTCCTCCTGCGTCTGTTCTGCAGAATAGGTGTCGGTTGTCGGTGTTCTGCAAATAATCTCCTCCGGAATTCCCAGGTAACGTGCAAGTTGATATACTTGAGTCTTGTATAAGCCTCCAATTGGCATTACATCAGCGCCACCATCCCCATATTTGACAAAAAAACCCTGTTCAACTTCATGTTTATTAGGGGTTCCCAATACAGCAAAGTGAAGTACTTCAGCATGGTAATAGAGCATTGACATTCGGCAACGCTGTTTAAAGTTTGATGCAGCTACAATCTGTAGATATTCNTTGATTGGTAATCTTTTACTTATAAGTGATCCATTGGCATATACTACTGTAACGTGAAAAACTGGCGGAAGATTTTTTTCAATGATTTCTACAGGAATTCCTATTTTCATTTTATCGGTTTCGGAATTATAATCTGGGATGACTCGTTTTACAGCATCATCACGTCTTGAATAACATTGAAATCCTTGAAGGGCAGAACTAATATCCTCAACAATTGTTTTTACGCCAAACTTGTCAGCTAGTTTTTGTGCCAATATTCGACTTTCAGGACTAGAATCTTTCTCCGGAAGCATGATCCCTAATAGGTTTTCAGCGCCAAATGCTCTCACCGCAAGAGCTAAGGTAACAGATGAATCAATACCTCCGCTAATTCCGACAACACCACCCTTGCGACGAAGTACATGATAAACATCCTCCTTTAGTTTTGAACAGATTTTATCTACAACTAATTCAATATTTTTAAGGTCTAAGATGTTTCTTGAAAATTGTTTATTATTTTTCATCTTGCAAAAAAATTATTTTATGGCTTATTAAATATAACATATTCTATTTCGGATTTTCATCTCTAACACAGATTTTATTTTCTTTAAGAGGGCTTGTTCCTAACCTTACCTTTTAAAATATTTCGTTCGTCAAGTTGACTGAAATCTTTGATAAAGTAATTGAACAATAATTGAGTTGAAAGGATCCCTACTAAAGCCATATTATCTACCTCCGAAGGTGTTTTTGCTGTTTTAATTTTGATGATTAGGTTATTTACTGATTGAGGATTGAAAACGCCACATGTTTTTATTGAGTCGGCAGAGAGCATATCGTTGACATAATCCGGAGCTTTCGTGCCAATAAAAGCTTCAAGGATTGGGGCTCGATATGCTTGTTTGTTTCTGTTTAGAACGGACAATGGCAGTTTATCCTTCATTAATTCTTTTAAAAGGAATTTCTCATTCATCCCTTTTAACTTAAATTCATCGGGTAATGAAGCCGCGAATTCCAGAAGGCGGTAATCGAGAAAAGGATAACGCCCCTCAACTGAATTAGCCATAGCCATACGATCGCCTTGCGAAGAAAGCAGATAGCCAGACATAAAAACATTTGTTTCTATTAGTTGAGCTTTGGCAAGAGAAGATATTCCCTCAACTTCCGGTTTTATTCTTTCTGCATACTGTTCAACCGGATTGTAATTCTTCAACTGATTAATTAAATCGGGTGTAAAGTGTTTCTGAATGTTACTGGTATTTTGCCATCTCAATATATGAGAGTAAACAGGGGAATAAGTAGATTCAAGCTTGTATCCGAAAAACATTCTCAACATTCCAAGACTTGCCTGACTAATATTTGGAAGGTAAGGATAAAGTTTTTTCAATAAAAGCGGTCGTATTTTAGATTGGGGTTGCCGAGCCCAAAACTGTCGGATAAGTGTCTCTTTGAATATATTATAACCAGCAAGCGTCTCATCCGCTCCTTCACCGGTTATTACAACTTTAATTCTATTTTCGCGAACTAGTTTTGATAATCCTAACATTGGAGCAGGAGAGGTCCTTAATAATGGTATTTCGGAATGCCACACCACTTTTGGAAACCAGTCTGCAATATCAGTGGCAGAACAGACAATACTTTTATGATTTGTTTTAAAATATTGCGACACCTCTTGCTGGTAAGTTGTTTCGTCAAAAACATTGTCCGAAAATCCAATGGAAAATGTATTTAAATGGCCTGGTGCAACCTTTCTGATCAAGGCTGTAGTCGCACTCGAATCCAATCCACCACTTAAATATGCAGCAACTGGTACATCTGAACGTAAGCGCAGATCGACTGAATCGGTTAATAAATATCTGAATTGATCCAATGCATCAGTGCAAGATCCGTCAAACTGCTTAGAAGTTGTGGCAAATTGAAGTGACCAAAACTTTTTGATTTCCAAACAACCATCTCGATACAGTGCATAATGCCCCGGTGGGAGCTCTAAAACTCCTTCAAATATTGTATGAGGCGTTAGTGTTGTCCAAAATGTAAATACTTCTTTTAACGCTTCAGTCGAGAAGTGTCTATTAATTCCAGGATACTCGAAAAGAGATTTAATTTCAGAACCAAAAACGAGGTTGCTATTAACCTTCGAATAGAAAAATGGCCTGATTCCAACTCTATCGCGTGCAAAGAAGCACTCTTTTTTTAGGTTATCCCAGATTGCAAAAGCAAATTGACCATTTAGATATTGAAGCGCATCTGAACCATATTCCTCGTACATATGCAGGATTACTTCCGTATCACTGTGCGTTCTAAACGTGTGTCCTTTTTTTACCAGATCAAGGTGTAACTCAATATAATTGAAAACTTCACCGTTATAAACAATCCATAACGATCCGTCTTCGTTAGACAATGGTTGATAACCGCCTGATATGTCAATAATACTGAGGCGAACATTGCCCATTGCAATGCCGGGTTCGAGGTATAATCCGCAATCATCTGGTCCTCGATGATGAATGCGGGTCATCATCCGGTTTAGGATAGATTCACCTTCTGCCTCTGATAAAGCCTTTCCGGAATTAATGAAGCCTGCAATTCCGCACATAATTCACTTATTTTAATTTTCTCTCAAGAAATGATGTTATAGCGTCTATTGATCCAAAATTTGCCGCGTCCAATTCTGAATCTTCTACTTTAACGCTAAAATCTTCCTCTAAAAATGAGATCAGATTAAGAAGCCCCATCGAATCGAAGATCCCCTCATCAAAAAGAAGTGTGGCATCATTAATTTTTAGTGGGTCACTAAATGTTGTTCTACAAACAAAATCACGTATTTGTTCTTTCATATTAATTTGGTATATAAAATTGTTTATTACCTTTTGTCTTTTTACTTTAAGGCCTTAATGCCATTATTTTAACACATTAGTAAATCTGGTTGAAATATTTTAATGNATAAAAAATAAGATGAATTGTTAGTNGTAAACGTTAATTTTTAGAACTGGCATANNCTTACGAATGAACTGTCTTATTGCATACATTAATAGGGAAATGATTGCCGAATTCAAAATATTATTTCAAGAAAAATCTAGGGAAATACAACGATATTACAATCTTAGAGATCAGCAGGTAGAATATCAAATAATTGACCGTATGAGCTTTAAGAAGTTTCTGGGACTGGAAAGTGGCGATAAAGTTCCTGATGAAAAGACTATCTGGGCTTTTCGCGAGAAACTCACACAAATGGGGATCGT
>JGI24142J45722_1000759_pt1 | contig 17127 bp, 19 predicted proteins | sample BarGraIncu00431A_FD_45722 | JGI IMG/M metagenome (IMG submission 45722) | reverse complement strand
CCGCAGTCGCCGCTGGAAGAGCATGCCGATCACGTCATCTGCACACCGGGCGGCGCTTTTTCAGACCGTATTCAGGAACTGCATATCAAGGTCATCCATATCCTGGTAGAACTGGTGGAGCGGGCGCTGTTCCCGGAGAATTATCAACCATCATAACCCTGAAAGGACTTACCTATGAAAATCGCAGTGCTGTTCGGTGGCAGCAGTTCGGAACGGGATGTATCGGTTGCCAGCGGCGTCCAGGTGGCAAAGGCGCTGCAGGAGGCCGGGCATGAGGTGGTGGCCTTCGATACGGCGCGCGGCGCTCTTTCAACTGATGAGCAGCAGCGTTTGCTGATCAGCGGCGTGGCCCCCGTTCCTCCGGTGCAGGAGAATTTGCCGACCAGCGCCACGAGCGCTGAGTTTGTAACCGGAAAGGAGCTGCGCGAGGTCGATGTCGTCTTTCTCGCCCTCCACGGCGGCGCGGGTGAAGACGGCACCATCCAGGCGTTTTTCGACCTGTCCGGTATTCCCTACACCGGCAGCGGCCATTTGGGAAGTGCGAACGCCATGGACAAGGACATTGCCAAGCGGCTGTTCCGCACTTCCGGAGTACCGACTCCCGATTGGCTGATGGCTCCGGTTGATCCTGAAAAAGTCACCTCGCAGCTAAAGTATCCGGCAGTGGTCAAGCCGAACAAACAAGGCTCCACCATCGGACTTTCGGTCGTAAGCGACCCCTGCGAACTGGCCGCCGCCATTGATTTCGCCCGCCGCTATGATGACGAGGTGATGGTGGAGCAATACATCGAGGGGCGTGAGTTTACCGTCGGGATATTGCAGGACCGCGCACTTGCTGTCGGCGAGATCATACCGAACAACGCCGCCATCTTCGATTACCAGAGCAAATACCAGGCGGGCGGTGCCAAGGAGATATTCCCGGCGGATCTTACCCGGGAAGAGATAACCACACTGCAGCTTTATGCGCTCAACGCCCATCGGGCCTTGAAACTGCGTGATTACAGTCGCGTCGACTTCCGCAGGGATGAACAGGGCAACTTCTGGTGCCTGGAGGTAAACACCCTGCCGGGAATGACCGTTACCAGTCTGCTTCCGCAATCAGCGCAGGCGGTCGGCATCAGTTTCTCAAAATTGTGCGATCGGATCTGCCGTCTTGCTTTGGAGCGGTCAGGATGAACCCGCGGTGGATAGTCTTTTTGGGGTAAAGGTGCGCCATGAAACAGCTTCTTGATGATCTCTTTGCTACTATTTTTTTCCTAGTGGTCTACCTGCTGAGCCATAGCCTAATAATAGCAATGGGGCTTGCCGTCGGGGTGGCATCCATGCAGGTGGTCTTTGCCAAGTTGAAAGGGCGCAGCGTCGGCCCGATGCAGTGGATTTTGCTGTGCCTGGCGGTGGTGCTCGGCGCTTTAGCACTCATTACAGGAAACAGCGGCTTCATCATGATGAAGCCGAGTATCGCCCACTTTTTCATCGCTGCGATCATGCTGCGGCGCGGGTGGCTGGCACGCTATCTGCCGCACAGGATAAAAGAGGCCCTGTCGGCGGAAATCATAAATGCTACCGGGTATGCTTGGGGCACCCTCATGATTATTCTGGGAACTGCGAACCTCGTCGTTGCCTGGATCTGCGACGAGCAAACCTGGATCTGGTTCATCTCCTACCTGGCCGTGGGGGCCAAGTTGGAATTTCTGTTGCTAAATGTACTGTACTTCAGATTGCTCCTTCGACGGTGTCGGATCGCACCAAATTACCCGCTTCTCACCGGCCGCCATCGATGAACCAGAAAGACAAGCGAAAAGGAGGAAAGTAACATGGAAGGGAATCAGGTCAGCCGCACAGCGTTGTCGTCTGCATTTACCCGGGGATATCATGCCGAACATGGCTCCCCTAAGGTGTTCGACGATTTTCTGGCACATCGCTTTCTTACGGAAGAGGAAAGCACTCACTTCACGCAGTTCATGCTGACAGCGATACAAACGCTTAACCCGGCTGCGGCTGCCGCCTTTCCCGATACGGCGGCTACCCTGGAGTGGATGATGCAGAGTTCCGGTGCGATGCCGCTCATTCTCGGCAGATCGAAGTACACCGAAGAGTGTCTTGAAGAGGCTGTCGTACATGGAGTCAGCCAATATGTAATTCTTGGCGCGGGACGGGGTTCGCCTGCAGGAAGATTTAAGCCCGATGGATATCCAGAGGCGCTATTTCTCCGGACGCACCGATCATTACCGTTCATGCGAACATGCCCACTTTGCCAACCTCGTGGTGGAATAAACCGCTTGAAGTCGTAGAGGGATTCACAAGCTGGGGTGGGTTTGACGCTTACACCCCGCTCAAATGAGATAATGGCCACGATGTCCGGATTGCGTGCCCGCTTCAAGCGCAGTACCAGATGCCGTGTTCCCCGGAGGTGCGAGGTGTTTGTTGCATCCTCGAGGATTTTCTCCAGGTCCGGCGCGGCCCCGAAAAACAACTCCCCTTCAATGTCGAGAATGAGCACGGCGTTGCCGGGAACATCGCTACTCAACCGCTCACGGCCCACACGCACCGGCGAGACGGCGCGGAGGTGGAAGTCATGCTGCTTGATCGGGGGGGGTGAAACGGGAAATGCGCGCAGGTGGCTCGACCCTCGGCAGCGATGTTACAAGGAGGGTATGCGGGTCGAACAGGGGACCCCGGCCTGGCAAAGGCCGCACCCGGCGTAGCTCCCCAGGTAGCCCGGTCCGTGTACTCCCTCGAGCCACGGCTTTTGATCCACGTTCATGACTTTGAGGCATTGCAGCTTGTCGTGGCCTTTCTCGCTGATGGCGTTCCCGGGACAGCGGCTGATGCAGGCGCCGCAGGTGCCGTTGGCGAGAAACAGACAGCTTGCCAGGTGGTTGGCGTACGGTCTCAGCGACGGCTCCAGCTTTACGTTGACCACGAAACTGTTGCAGCGCACCCCGATCCCTTTGGGTGTGATGAAGGCGTCGTTGAGGCTGAAGGTTCCCAGGCCCGCGGCATACGCCATGTGCCGGTGAGACCAATTGGACGCGATAAGCTCGGCCTGCCGGAAGACCTGGAAAAAAGGGGTCAGATCCGGAGCGACCGCCACGGCCCCCACCCCTTCGAGGACTGCTACCAGGTGTCTGGCGAGTTCGTTGTTAAAATCCTGCCCCTTCCAGCGGGTGTGATTCCAACGCAGGGAAGGCCCTTCCGTCTCCCTCGCATTGACGCGCATGGTTTCCACATTATAAGGGAGGGCATAGGAAACGACACTGACCTCATCAATGACCGGTGCTGGAAGCTTTTTCACCTCGGTCAGATATTTCTGGAGCACTTCTCGCGGGGTGAAATGGTCCTGATGGACCACCTTCTTGTACTCCATAAAGATGGGATCATCGCCGTCGGCGTAACCGATGAGGGGTGTTTCAAAGATGGCTGCACCGTCGAAACTCTCCAGCCGATTGGACGGACTGGTGGCAACGTATTCCAGAATCGTTTTCTCAATGAACTTTATCGGGTCGCTGGCGAACTCCAGCTTTTTTTGTGTATCGACCAATGATGACTCCTACATATGTACGGTCAGCGAAGTTGTTTGCAATTCCAAGCGCTTCGAATTTAAACATAGTCACTTGCAAATTGCAAATATAAAAGATATTGTGCCCGAATACGACTAAGCTAACTGACACAACTGAAAGATACGAGCTTGATATACTTCCGGCAGGCAACGTCTTTTCCAATTGACGGTGCCGGTGTGGTCGATGAACTGGAGGAGAGAGACATGCACGCCTGCCTGACAAATAAAAAGGTTATCCTGTTCGACCTGTATCATACCCTGACCGCTCTGGAATCAACCTGGGTTGACAACCGCCCCTTTACCTACCAGTTGCTGGGAGTCGACAAAGAAGCCTGGCTTTACCAGGTGCTGCAGAACTCTCCCGACCGTTTGACCGGCAAAAAGACCGATCCCTTCGAGATCGTGTCTGAGATGGCCCGCAACATCGACCCCGACATAACCGATGACCTGATCCAAAGAGCTGTTGAGAACAGGACTGCCCGAGTTGCCAATGCGCTCAGCAACGTGCCGGATGAGACCCTGGCAGTGTTGCGTCATTTCAAGAGCCAGGGAAAGACGCTAGCCCTTATCAGCAACGCCGACGCCATGGAAGCCGAACCGTGGAGTCGCTCTCCCATGGCCGCCTATTTCGACCACATTTTTTTCTCCTGTGACGTCGGCTATGCCAAACCGGATTTGAGGATTTACCGGCTCTGTCTGGATACCCTCGGCATTGATGCCGCCGATGCAGTGTTTATCGGCGACGGTGGTTCAAACGAACTGCACGGGGCGCAGCAGGTGGGGTTGGCCACCATCATGATCACCGGGATCATCAGCGAATTCTGGCCGGAAAAGGTGCCTGAACGGCGGCAGCACGCGGATTACGAGATTGAATGGCTGAGGGAACTGATTTCTGCTTAAGAGTCAGGGAAAACCGGCCGCACCCGAATAGTAATCCTGGAGTAAGGCAAATCGGGCTGATTTAGCCCTGTGTTCTCTGCGTCTCAGCGGTTCAAATGTTTTTTGCAGGTTTATCACTTCAGGAGTTACTCAATGATCCTCTCCGGAAAAGAAATCAGAAACAGGCTGGGTAAGGAAATAGTCATCGAGCCATACGACGAACGGCAACTCAACCCCAACAGCTACAACCTGCGGCTGCATAACGAACTGCTGGTGTACGAAGAGCAGACCCTGGACATGAAAAAGGAGAACAAGGCCAGGCGCCTGATCATCCCTGAAGAGGGCATCGTGCTGGAACCGGGGACACTCTATCTGGCCCGGACAGTGGAATACACCAAAACCGAAGGCTATGTACCGATGCTGGAGGGGCGTTCGTCCATCGGCCGGCTGGGGCTGTTCGTGCATATCACCGCCGGTTTCGGCGACGTGGGCTTTGCCGGCTTCTGGACCCTGGAGATTTTCTGCGTCCAGCCGATCCGCGTCTATCCCGGGGTTGAGGTCTGTCAGATCTACTATCACAGCATCGAAGGTGACTATGAAAGGTACAGCAGCGGCAAATACCAGAACAACCAGGGTATCCAGCCGAGCCTGCTGTTCAGGGATTTTGAGGCGACAGAAGCGCCCTGATCCAGGACTTCTTTGTTCTGTCATTGGCTCTTGAAATGCAGCTGTTCCTAAGTTATTGTGCGAATCATGCTATTGCGAGAATTTGACTGACCTGACAACAGGAGGCCAAGGATCATATCCTTGGCCTTTTCTCGTAGCAATGAAGGATAACTTTTTTGGAAGATGCCAGGAGGAGACACCATGGACTTTTACGGCTTGACGAGATCGTCCATTGGGAGCGCTGGAGCGCGAAGTGAACGCAGGATAGGTAGTCATAAACGGCCCGCACAGGCCAATTCCTTATTTGCGGTACTGACGGGATTCAGTCGAGACTTTGAACGAGAAAGTAACCTGCGCGCTACGGGAGTCGCCTGGCAGCGCCGGCTTCGATAGGCATCAACAAACGGTAGAAATCATCGAAGAGTACAAACGATGTCAGCAGCATTACCAGATGAGACTTTTCATTCGGAAACGATCCCGATAAACTGAACGGCATGTCAAAATTACTGAACCAGCGCCACGGCATATCAAGTCACTGGCACAATAGCCACAAAACTTGATATTCAAAAGTGTGCCGGCACACCTTTTAAAAACAAAAACTCCGTAATTCACTGACGTGCTAGGAGTTACGGAGTCATGTCGAATATCAAGTTTTTGGTAATAGTTGAGATTCAGATAAGCGCTCGGCTACGATCTCATAGAAGTCGTGGGCCTGCTCTGGAGAGAGTCACCCGCCTGAGCACCGTAGCGTTCGGCTCCTTCTGACTTTTATCGCCTCTCAACATCCGCGGAATGTGCTTCTGGCGATGGTTGCCAGTCGCCGTTCCTCAATGCCTGGCCCCATGGGCCACCAGTACAGGAAGCCGTGCTTATCATTAGGGCTAGATGCAATCTCCCGCCACACAGGTACCGGGTTTGGTACCACCATTATCACAGTGAAAGGTGCTTGGTCTATTGAGGTAGGAACATGCTCCCGAATCGGGGAGGCAGACGCCTGCGAACTGGCACTGGGCCGGAGCGGGACAGACGACGGCAGCGCCACCAACGCAGGTCCCGGCCTGGCAGGCATCGTTTAGGGTGCAGGCATTTCCGTCGTTGCAGGGCAGGCCGTCGCTACGATTCGACCAACCGGTCGGGTTGGTTGGATTGCAGAACTGGCAGGCGTTGGCCGGATTGGACGCGCCGTTGAGGTAATGCGTCCCCGAGATGTTGCAACCGTCATTGCAGACGCCTTGCCCGTCGCAAACCCCGCCCGGGCAGGACGCACCGGCAGGCGAATTGACAAGGGCACAGGCACCATTGGTGCAGGAAGAGGTTTGACAGGCGGTGCTGGCGGGGCACTTGAACGAAGCCCCGCAGCCTCCGCAGCTCTGGGTCGTGGTAATGCTCGACTCGCACCCATTTGACGCAACCAAATCGCAGTCGGCGAAACCCTGCATGCATGCGCTCACCGAGCAGATACTCCCGACACAGGTGACGATCCCGTTGCTGGCCGGCATCACCGTCCCGCAGTACCAGTTGCCCGAGTTATAGACCAAAACACCACCGTTACTGCAACCAGGCAGGGTCGCCGATTTATACTGGGTCGAACCATCTTGCGGGAACTGGATGCCGCCATTAACAATTTTCACAGCCGAGTCGGCAAGGCCAAGTGACGGGAAAAGGATTGAAACGACCAAACAAGCCAATGCTATTATAAACCGCGAGTTCATTTCAGCCTCCGTTGGTTTGGGCCTCAAAGTATAGCATCCTCAATATCACATTAAACGTCGCATATAAAGCCCTATCCGAATCTAAAGTTTATTCTATTTCTTGACATTCGCCCAGGAGCACCTTGTGGGAAACCGACAGACTGGAGCAGACTTGGAGTCAGACGAGCGATAAGTGCTATTGGGTACATACTAAAAAGCGCCTGTGGCATCCAACGCTTGAATGCCTTACCTGCTCTGCAAACTACTCAACCGCCATTTCCCCTCCCCCAGCAGCGTCAACTCCTGCGTGTGAAATTCCAGTAAGCTGCTGCGATGGCCGACGCTCACCAGGATCGAACCGGGCAGGGCTTCACGCAGCAGCCGGTACATGGCGTGCTCGAGTCCCTCGTCCATGGCCGAGCTCGCCTCGTCTAAAAACACCACCTGCGGCCGCCCCAAGAGGGCGCGCCCGACGGCGAGGCGCTGCTGTTCGCCCAGTGACAGGATGCTGCTCCAGTCCGCGGTCTCGTCCAGCCGGGCAGTCAGGTGGCCGAGATGGCACTGCTGCAGTACGAAGGCGGCGCGTTCATTTTCCTGCGCGGCTGCGGGGTAATACAGGGCGCCGCGCAGGGTGCCCAGCGGCAGGTAGGGTTTTTGCGGCAGAAAGAGCGCGTCCGTTGCGACCGGACGCGTCACGCTGCCGTCTACGTAGGGCCAGAGACCGGCCACGGCACGCAGCAGGGTAGTTTTGCCGACGCCGGAGCGGCCACGGATCAAAAGCGCCGTACTAGCGTCGAGCAGCAGATTAAGGTTCTTCACCAGTACCACATCGGACGGCGTGCGCACGGTCAGGGCCTCGAGCTGCACGCTGTGCCGGCTCGGCACGATGTGCACGGTGGGCAATAGCGCGGCGGCGTCCATGCTGTCCAGAAAACCGGTGAGGCGGTTCAGCACGGCGCGGTAGCGGGCGAATTCGTCGTAGGAGCTGCGCAGGAACGACAGCGCGTCCTGCACCTGTCCGAAGGCCTGGGCGGTCTGCATCATGTCTCCCAGAGCGATCTTGCCCGCCAGAAGGCGCGGCGCCTGAACCAGGAAGGGAAACACGACTGCGGTCTGGCTGATGGCGAGGTTGAAGCCCTGGAATTTGAGAGAGCGGTAGACGATGGCCCAGACGTTATCTATGACGCCGGCAAAGCGCGTGAGGAGGTGGGCGCGTTCGATGTTTTCGCCGCGAAAGAAAGCTATGCTCTCACCGTATTCGCGCAGGCGTATCAGGGCGTAACGGAAGTTGGCGTTGAGCTGCTCGTTGAGAAAGTTCAGGCGAATCAGCGGCCGGCCGATCCACACCGCAAATACCGTCGCTGCGATCACATAGAGATACACCAGATACACCATTGCCCTGGGAATCTCGAAGCCGAACAAAGAAAGCGTCCCGGACAGGCCCCAGAGGATGATGGTGAAGGCGAAGAGCGACACCACAGCGTCGAGCAGACCCATCGACAGGTTGAGGGAACTGGTGACGAAGCTGTCGACGTCCTGCTGGATACGCTGGTCTGGGTTGTCGGGTGCATTCGGCACGTACCGGCTGCGGTGGTAGCCCTGATGCACCAGCCAGCGTTCGATGAGATTTTCGGTGAGCCAGACGCGCCAATGAATTTCGAAGGCCTGCCGCAGGTAAAAGTTAAAGAGGGTGCGCGCCACATGTATGATTGCAAGCACCGCAAATACCGCCGTCATGAACCAGAAAGCCTTGGCGTCGAGCTTTTGCATGGCGGTGTAAAAGCCGTTGTACCAGAACGAGAACAGCACGTTCATACGCACCGAGAAAAGCGTCATCAGGATGATCGACGCCAACCCGGCCAACGGCAGCCAGCTGCGCCCGGGGCTGAAAAAAGCCCAGCTGAGAGAGCGGAATTGGCGCCCCCAGACGGTAAAGCTGCCGAGCAGCGCGATGCTTGCCGTCATGCCGGCCAGGCTGACGGCAAAGGCCTTTAACAGCCAGATGACGCTGTTAAGGATTTCGTGATTCCATTCCATTTAGTTCCCTTTTAAATTGCACAAGCGTTGCTCGGCTACTCTCGCGAGGCATTCATTATCATGCAAAGCGGAAGTTTCCGCCAAAGGAAACGCCGCCCCCTGCTACTTATTCGAGAGGCAGAAGCATCATAATCCCACCCTTTTTCTTTTTCCAGTACGGAAGCGTGCGTTCCACAAAATTGACGAGTCGGTCACGAGCATGCCACTACCTCCTTTTCGTAACGGTAAAAGGGCAAATCAGCAGGAAGCAGTCCTCGACGCCCTCGCCCTACTCTCTCCCGGATGACAAGGGGGGGNTTGGAAAGCAGGATGAGTGTATAAAGAAGTCAGAGGAATTTCTTGATAAAGTACTTTGGCGATTCCAGGTACCCTTGCCGGGCGTAGAATTTATGGGCTTCTCCACGCCGGCTGTGACAGTGCAGTTCCACCCTGTCGCAGCCTCGTGCTCTGGCTGCACGCTCAGCATAGGATTCCAGCTGGGAACCGATACCGCGACCTCTGACCTTTTCATCGACACACAGGTAGCTGATTCGTGCAAATGAGCCGAGAAGCGCAAGCTGCGGGATGAAGTGAAACGAAATAAAGCCGACCACCTTGCCATCTTCGCAGGCTATGACAAGTTCTCCATCGGGGTGGCCGGTCAGTTCCCTGATTTTACCGAGGACGAACTCTTCCGAAGCAGGATAACCCAATTGGGTCAGCAGATCCGCAATTTCAGCGGCATCACTCTCGACTGCCTTTTTGATTTCCATCATGCTGTCGGACCCCAAAATTCACAGGAAGCGTTGCCGGTGACTGTTGATCTCGTCCTTGACTCTCCTGGCCTCCGCTGCCACCGCCTGTTGGAAATCTCCACCTGCACCGGCATAGATGATGCCCCGCGAAGAACTGATGACGAGCCCCCTCCCCTTTTTGTTCAGGCCATTTTTCACAACCTGGCCGATATCCGCCCCCTGGTGGCCGATTCCCGGCACCAGCAGGGTCATCTCGCCGGCAATCTCCCGCACCCTTTTAATTTGGTCCGGGTAGGTTGCGCCCACCACCAGCATGACATTGCGGTTTTCCTGCCAGAACTCCGCCGCCTTGCCGGCGACCAGCTCAAAAACCGGCGTACCGTTGACCAGTAGGTCCTGCAGGAAACCGGAGCCCGGATTCGAGGTCTTGCAGAGAATGATCACCCCCTTTCCCGGCCACTCCAGATAGGGCTCGAGGGTGTCGAATCCCAGGTATGGGTTAACGGTAACCGCATCGGCACCGTAGCGCGCGAAGGCCTCCCGGGCATACCTGTCGGCGGTAGGGCCGATGTCCCCCCGTTTGGCATCGAGGATTACCGGGATATCCGGGTAGTTGCACCTGATATACTGGATGGTCAGCTCCAGGTCCCGCTCCCGGCCCGCGGCAGAGTAGTAGGCTACCTGTGGTTTGAAGGCACAGACCTCCGAAGCTGTCGCATCGATAATCTCCCGGTTGAATCTAAAGAGAGGGAAATCCTCCTTCAGAAAGTACGCCGGTATTTTCTTCAGGTCGGGATCGAGCCCGACGCACAAAAGCGATGTGTTGGCTGACACCGTCCGGTCGAGAAGTTCGGTCATGTGCCGCCGAACAGTTTCAGTAACAGCAACGACAGGACTCTGAGATATTTGTGGCGACTGCATAGGGCTCATCCTTTACTCAATCATCGGGCTGGTGCAACTCTTAGAAAAAAATACCCTGCGTCGATCTCGTCCCATAGCAGGGTTTTTCCGTACCTGCTCTGCCANGTCCCGTCAGCCAGGTCGCTAGCCAACCGTGCAACACCCTTCGTAACGGCTTCCGGATCCGCAACCTGAAACGCCGACATGTTTTCCCGATAGCCTTTTTCCAGATAGCGCTCCGGCGTGCGCCAGCCGGCGGCAGCAAAGTTGTCCTTCAGATCGTGGGGTAGCCTAAAAGGGACAATATCGACCGCGCGACCGGACGCAGCTTCCAGCAACCGGGCAAGATCGCGGACTGGCGGGAAAATCCGGAACGCATCGCTCCAGACCGTCGGAAAGTAGTCGGCTATCCAGATTTCCCGGCTGGCGCGCGGGTCGCAGGTGAAAATCACGATAGGGCCCAGTGGTGCGATCCTGGCCATTTCGCTCAAAGCCAGGTAAAGGTCTTGGAAATGGTGTAGCGCAAGGGTGCAGATGACGCCGTCAGTCGCAGCGTCGGCCAGCGGGATGCGCTCCGCTGAGCCGGTGAACCATGCTACCCGCGGGGACGGGACCGCGAGCCGGCGCATGGTTTCGGAAGGCTCAATTGCCATAATATGGTAGCCGCGCGCGGCGAGAGCTCGGGAGTAATTCCCCGACCCGGCTCCGATGTCGGCAACCACCGCATCTTCGGGGAGGTTCAGCAACCCGACGAGTGCATCGACGATGCGTTCGTCGGCTGCGCGGGTAGTGTTGTAGCTGCTGCCACAGGTGTCATATAAGCTCATGATCCTCCTCGGACATACCGCTCCTTTTCCAAACAACCGGACCAGCATTAGCGCAGCCTCCTGCCGTAAGCCTCCGGCGTCGGCAGCAGGAGCCGGTACGCGAACCGATCGGAGAGCAGGGCTTTCCTTTCAGGCCGATATCAGGGCAGTTTCCTCGCACGGGGATGCGGTTTTAGGGGCTTTTCTCAGGGCAAAAACACCGGCCGAGAATATGACCAGACCGAGGGTCAACGCTGAACCGGTGGCGAAGAAGACGGCCCGGATGCCCCAGGTTTCGGCGACGTTACCGAGCACCCAGGGGGCCAGCGAAGCGCCCAAACCCGATGCCATGGCGTACACGCCGCCCGCCCCGCCCCGGTTTTCCGCCGTGGTGTGGTTCGCCACGTAGGTGAGGCCAGCCACCATGAAGCCGCCGTAGGCAAGCCCCTCCAGGGACAAAAAGGCGGCGATGATGCCCGGGCGTGTCGTGGCGCCGACCCCGAAGGTCGCCAGGGATATGAAGAAGAGTGCAGCCATCATGACGTACAGGTTCCCCACCCGGCGCGCCAGCAGGCTGTTGGCAATGCGCCCCACGGCCGACACGCCGGCTCTGACGGCGAACATCGAGCCGATGGCGGCCTGGGTCAGGTGCAGTTCCTTCCCGTAGAGCGGCAGGAAGGTGGCGAGGGTGCCAGCGAAGGTGATGCCTATCATCATGTTCCCGAAGGCGACCAGCCGCAGGTTCGGCTGGCCGATCATCAGGTGGACCCCGGCCATCAACCCGCTCGCGGTCAGCCGCCGCCCCTTCTGCTTACGCTTGCGCAGCGTTACCAGGGCGACCAGCAGCGCAGCCAGAGCGCTGGTGGCACCGGTATTGTAGGCGGCGCGGTAGCCGAAGCGGTCGATCAGCTCCCCTCCCAATAGCGGTCCCAAGCCAAAACCGAGCGCCATCGCTGTGGTGATAAGCCCGAAGCCGAGCGGGCGTTGCGCCGGGGTGGTTAGGTCTCCCAAATGGGCGTGACCGATCTGGAACACGGCGACACCTGCCAGCCCGTTCAACACCAGGCTCAGCACCAGTAGCGGCGCACTGGTAAAGNTAGCCAGGCTGAGCATGCTGAANATAAGGGCGGCCACGCCGGCCATGATCAGGTACGGTCGTCCGAGGCGGTCCGAAAGGAGCCCCGCCGGCAGTGCGGCGCCCAGCTGAATGACGCCCGCGAGCGTGCTGACCGCGCCGAGCAACACCAGGCTCATGCCGGCCAGGCGGGCATAAATCGAGAAGGACGAAACAAAGAAGCCGTACACGAGGTCGGCCAGAAATATGACGCTGCACAAGGCAATCACCTGTCCGTCGAGTTCTTGCAACGCCAGGGCCGAGGTACGGAAGATTTTTCGGACCATGTAAAGGTTCCCGCCTTGTTGCCGAATTTTGCCTTACNGTGTTACAGCTTTTCCAGAAGCGCGCTGAAGCGCTCCACCAGGATGTCCACTTCCTTCACGACCCGCTCGTCGGGTGCCCCGATTGCGACCGGACCGAAATGACCTACGCCGGTGAGCCCCTGTACCACGCAACCGTGGATCAGGAAGGTTTTCAGGATATCCAGCACCACGATGTCCCCCCCTCCCCCGATGATTCCCTCGGAGGTGAATGCCNCGGCGGCCTTCCCCTCCAGCTTCTTGTAGTACTTGACGCTCTCGTCGATGAACTTCTTGACGGGCCAGGCGATGGTGCCGAAGTAGTTGGGCGAACCGACGATGAATCCGTCGTAGCCCGGCAGGGAATCGATGGAGACTTCCTCGACCGGAACCAGGTCGGCCTGGACTCCGCGCGCTTTCAGCCCGACGGAAATCAGTTGAGCCATTTTTCTGGTGTTGCCGCCGCGCGAATAATAGGTGACCAGTACTTTTTTCATGTTTCACCCTCCCCGGGATTATTCCTCTCTTTCGCTATCCTTCAGATTGCTCAGGCCGGACAGGCTCCCCTTGCGCAGGACAAGCCGCTGCAGTTTCTTTCCGGAGGAGAGGCTCAACTGCTCCTTGTCGAGCAGCACCACGTCCCCAACGCCAAGCTCCTTTAAAACAAGCTGCTTGTCAAAAGAGGTATACAGGCGCCCGTTCAGGTCCCGAACCGACTCGCCCTCGGTCACCCTCCAGCTCAGGTACAGGGTTCCCGAGGGTCGCAGCAGGCCGAGCAGGGAAGCCGCGGCAGGTCCGATGGCGTGCGCGGAAAAATGCATGATGACTGTCTCGCACAGCACGTTTTCATAGGAGCCCGGCTGCAGTCCCTGCAGTTCCGGCAGCACGGCGACGCCGAAGCTAAGCTGCGGATGGAGGGCTCTGGCCTGCTGTAAAATGCCCTCGGAGGCGTCGTATCCGGAGACCTCGAAACCGTTGGCAGCAAGCCAGGCGGCATCGCGACCGGAACCGCAGCCGATATCCACCGTGGGACCGGGCCGAAAAAAGTGCCGCAGGATCTCGTAGAGGTCGTCGGGCGTGGGTTGTTCGTCCCAGTCCCTGGCATATTGGGCTGCAGCCTCGTTGTAGGCCGAGACTGTTNGTTCATCGAGAACGCTATCCAATGGCATNCCGACTTCTCCCTATCAATGGATCACCTCATTTACAGGTAACCTCAGTCGTTTTTCCAGCTGGTGCGAAAGTTGTTCCACCGCGAGATTGAGCCCCCAGTAAACCAAGGCGGCGGCCAGGTAGGCCTCCAGAAATCGGTAGTTATCGGTCGCCGCGATCAGCGCGCCGTTCAACAGGTCAACGCAGGAGATGACGAAGGCGACCGACGACCACTTGATAAGGCCGATAAAGGTGTTGCACAGCATCGGGAGGGAGACCGGCAGCGCCTGGGGCAGTATGATCCGGAACAGGGTCTGCCGCCTGGAGAGGCCGACCGAATAGGCCGCCTCGAACTGCCCCTTCCCCACCGACAGCAGCGCCCCGCGTAGCAGTTCCGCGATGTTGGCGGTAGACCAGAGGGAGAGCGCGAGTGCCGCAACCCAGATCAGATCGATATCCTTGGACCGCACCGGGAGGCGGAATCCCTTGGCAAGATCGTCAAAGAGACAGGTCAGAGTCAGGTAGAGCAGCAGCAGGATAATGACCAGCGGAATCCCCTTGATCAGCACGACATAGGCCCGGGACAGGGCGGAGAAATAGCGCAGCTGAAACACGCGGGATACCGCCAGTGCAAGCCCGCAAACGAACCCTACCAGGAGCGCCGTCACGGAAAGGAAAAGGGCGACCGGAGTGTATTTGATCGCCTCGCGCAGGGCCACGAAAAAGAAGTCGCTGTCGAATCCCATGCTATGAGTGTCTCTTCAATAAAAGTCCCGCCTCAACGCGCCCGAACCCCTTTTCCAGGACCACGGAAAGCGCCAGGAATATGAGGGCCGCCCCGACGTAACCCTCCAGCATCCGGTTGGTGCCCGAGGCGATGGCATGCACCTGCCCCATGACGTCGACGACTCCCAGGGTGTAGGCGAGCGAGGTGTCCTGCAGCAGCGCGGCAAGTCCGGTGCCAAGACTCGGAAGCGCGATGAGCAGCGCCTGGGGTGCGATGATGCGCCGAAAGCATTGCAGTCGGGTCAGTCCGACCGCATAGGCGGCCTCGGCCTGGCCCGCCGGCACGCTCTGCAGCGCGGCCCTGAACACCTCGGCCTTGAAGGCTGCGGTGTTCAGGGCATAGGCCAGGATGACGAAGTAGAGCTTGTCCCAGCGGTTGATGTCGATACCGAGGTGGCCCAGCAGGAGCGGCACGCCGTAAAACACCAGGAACAGCTGCACGACGATCGGGGTGCCGCGCATGAAGGAGATGTAGACCAGTGCCGCCTGGTTCAGTACCGGCGTTCGGAACAGGCGGACCAGCGCGAGCATCATGCCGCCCGCCGCACCGCACACGGTTGCCGTCACCACAATGAGCAGAGTGACCGGCAACTTGAGCAGCAACCGCGGCAGGTAGACCAGTACCGTCGCCGGGTCGAATAGGCCGTTCAGCATGGTAGCAGCCTATTCATTGATCGTGTAGTCGCCGCCCAGCACCTGCAGCGACAGCCTTTTCAGGGTGCCGTTCTTCCTGAGGCGGGCCAGGGCCTGGTCGAAATCGGACTTCAGTGCGGTGTCCCCCTTGCGGAAGATGTAATAGGTGTTGGAGAACGAGACCGGCCCGCCGACGATCTTCAGGCGCTCGCCAAAGGTTTTGTTCCAGGACTCCACGTTGCGCTTGACGCTGAAAGTGGCGTCGATGCTGCCGTCCTCCAGCTTTTTGATGGTGGTTGCCGGATCTATGCCGTTGGTATAGACGACCTTCACCGCGTTGTTGTTCTTCTTGTTGTAGCTGTTGATCACGTATGCCGAGTTGCTGCCGGCGCTGACCTGGATGGTCTTCCCATGCAGGTCCCTGAGCGACTTGATGTCGTTTCTACCCTTTGCCACCACTATGTGCAGCACGTAATTGGTGTAGCTTTCGCCGCCGAACAGGTATTTGACCTCACGGTCGGCATTTTTTTCAAACTGGTGCGCGCCCACATCGACCTTTTTCGCTTCCAGGCTCAACAGGACATTCTTGAATTCAAGTTGGTTAAGTTCGAACTTGTACTGCGGCAGCAGTTTGTTGACCTCCTTGAGCACCTCGATCTCATAACCGGCGAGGTTCCCCTTGTCATCCAGATAGCAGTACGGCTTGTAGCCGTTACCGGTGCCGATGACAATGGTTTTGGGTGTGGCAGCCTGTGCTGCAAACTGCACCAGCGGGAGTGCCAGAAGGCCAATGACTGAAAATACCAGTGCGGCTGTCCTGCGGGTCATCAGGTTTTTCATGGTGATGCTCCTTGTATGATTTTCTGCCTGAAGTTCCTTGCTATGTACCATCTTTCTCACGGTGGTCCCTGTGCGGAAGCATCCCAAGTTAACTAACTGCAGCTTCGACCTCCAGGCGCACCATCCGGACCTGGGTGTTGCCTGCGGCGTCCAGAGGCCGAACCAGGAGATAGGCGGCGACAAGCTCCTCGAGAAATTCCTCGCGAAGCTCTGCCGGCAGCCGGTCGGTGTAGGGGAACCAGGTGGTTCGCAGCCACCCCTTGAGTCCTTCCCGGCCGGGATGCTGCATGACCTTCGCAATGAGTTCAATGCGTCGCGGACGAAAGCCTCCCTGAGGCAGCCAGCGCTCGTACTCCTCTGTGCCATGGAAGTGATAGGGAGCCTGGAAACCGGCAAAGAAAGGGCTCCAGCGCGGGGAGTCCAGCAAGGATTGCAGCACACCGAACAGCTCGGCGGCGTTACCGCGCCCGCCCATTTGAAACAGGATNCTGCCACCCTCCCGCAGGGAGTTGCGGACCCCGCGCAACACGGCCGGGTGATCAGCCACCCAGTGCAGGGCGGCCGACGAGAATGCGACGTCGAACTTTCCTTCCAGCCCGATGGCCGCGGCATCCTGCTGCACAAAGGAGAGGTTGGCGTAGTGCCCGGCTGGGAAGCACTCGAGCGCGANCCGGATCATGTCGGCGGAGGAGTCGAGGCCGACCACCCGCCCCCAGTGCAGCAGTTGTGCGATGCGGGCGGAGATCTTACCGTCGCCGCAGCCAATGTCGAGAAGCGCCTCGTCTCCGCGCAGGCCAAGTTTGNCNACCAGTTCCTCTGCCCACTGAAGCTGTGCCGAGGAATGTCTGGCGTACTCTTTGGCGTCCCATTGAAACGTTGTAGCTACCAGAATCGGCCTCCTGATGGGTCGGTATTTAGGTTCACATCCCCCCTTTCCCTCCCCCCCGCCAGGGGGGAGGGAGAGTTTAAGCCAGACGGAATGGTGAACAGTGTCCCTTGAAAGGGAGGGAATCCCTTCCGGGAGTGATGAG
>JGI24142J45722_1000752_pt1 | contig 17238 bp, 12 predicted proteins | sample BarGraIncu00431A_FD_45722 | JGI IMG/M metagenome (IMG submission 45722) | reverse complement strand
CTGTAATTATGGCTGATTTCCTTTTTTTTATAAGCAATTATAATTATATTTTTAGATAAAATCATATAAATTGCAAAAAACGAAAAAAAATTGCAAAAAACTAAAAATAATAGTTGCTTTTTAAAATGTAAACGATATAATATATTTATAGAAACTGTTTAAAGAGATATATTTATTGTGAAATGAAAGAGAATATATCAGCGTATAACAACATATACTGCTATATAGTGCTAAATGCTTATAAAATGAAAATATTTGAAAAATCAATTGAAAACGTTTGAAAGAAAATGAAATTAAATGAAAGAAAATGAAATAAATTAGTGTTTAATGTTAATATGAAGAGGAGGTATGACCAGTGTCTGAATATATACTTGAATTGAATGGTATTACAAAAACATTCCCAGGGGTTAGAGCCTTAGACAAGGTTAATTTTAAATTAAAGGCTGGAGAAATTCATGCTTTAATGGGTGAAAACGGAGCTGGAAAATCTACCTTTATAAAAGTTATAACTGGAGTTCATACTCCCGATGAAGGTGAAATATTACTAAATGGCAAAGCAGTTGAGATTAAAAACCCTAATAGTGCACAAGCAATGGGAATTGCAGCTATTTATCAGCATGGTAATGTTTATCCGGATTTGACGGTTACTGAGAATATTTTTCTGGGTCATGAAAAAATAGAAAAATGGACTAAGAGGATTCTTTGGAATGAGATGCATGCAGATGCAAAAAAATTATTAGATGAATTAGGAGCAAGTTTTGAACCTAAAACAAAGATGGGAGCACTAAGCGTTGCACAGCAACAATTAGTAGAAATTGCAAAGGCTCTTTCATCAAAAGCTAAAATAATAATAATGGATGAACCTACGGCAGCCCTTTCAAGGAGAGAAAGTGAAGAACTTTATAAGATAACTGAAAAGCTTCGCGATGATGGAGCTGCTATAATTTTCATCTCTCACAGATTTGAGGATATGTATAGGCTAGCAAGTAGGGTTACAGTTTTTAGAGATTCTAATTATATTGGAAGCTGGAAGGTTGATGAAATTACAAATCAAAATCTAATTATGGCTATGGTTGGTCGTGAAATTTCACAGTTATTTCCTAAAAAACAAGTGGAACTTGGAGAAGAGGTTCTGCGAGTTGAAGGATTTTCGAAAGCTGGTTATTTTGCCGATATTTCATTTGCAGTACATAAAGGCGAAATACTTGGATTAACAGGTCTTGTTGGGGCAGGCAGAAGCGAATTATGCCAGACTATTTTTGGAATTATGAAGCCTGATTCTGGTTCATTATTATTAAATGGTAAAGAAACTAAAGTGAATAGTCCAGTTGAAGCAATGAAATATGGCATAGGGTATTTACCAGAGGATAGGCAAAGGCAGGGACTAGTGCTTAGTTGGGGAATTGGAGAAAATATAACATTACCTATCCTAGAGAAGTTTTCTAAAGCTAGTGGATTGGATATTAAAAAAGAGAGGGCATATGCAAAACTTTTAGCTGAAAAGGTAGATGTAAAAGCTAATAGTATTTTTACACTTGCAAGTCAACTATCAGGTGGAAATCAGCAAAAGGTAGTAGTAGCAAAAATGCTTGCTGCGGATTTGAAAATCATAATTCTCGATGAGCCTACCAAAGGTGTCGATGTTGGTGCAAAAGCTGCAATGTATGAAATAATGAGTGATCTAGCATCCCAAGGATATGCTATTATTATGATTTCTTCAGAGATGCCTGAAATGATAGGAATGAGCGATAGAATTGTTGTAATGCGTAATGGAAGAATTAGTAAAATTATTAATAGAGAAGATGCTACGCAAGAAAAAATTCTTGAAGCTGCGATGTCAACAGCAGGCAAAAAAAGTCAATTATAAGATAAATAAAAATTAAGAGGTGAGAAGGTTATGGCTGAAAAAGTGGTAAAGAAGACTTTTAGTAAAGAAACCTTTAGTAAAATAAATTTCGGAAAATCAAGAGAGATAGGAATGGTTGGATTTATAGTTATTATTTCTATATTTGTTCAAATGCGTAATCCGAATTATTTAACACTTGAAAATATAAACGATTTAATTAAAAACACAGCAATATTAAGTATTTTATCAGTAGGTATGATGCTGGTTATGATCACAAGGGGAATAGACCTTTCCATTGGAGCAACCCTTGCTCTGTCTGGAATGATAGCATCACTTACAGTAAGTGCAAATCCAAATTTAAGTCCAATAATAGCAATTGGCATAGGTATAGGGGTGGGCACTGTTTGCGGAGCTGTTGTTGGTGGACTTGTTTCCAAAGGTGGAATTTACCCGATTATTGCAACTTTGGGTATGATGAATGTATATAGAGGGTTAACATTCATGTCTAGTAATGGGAAATGGGTAAGTGCACAGCAAATGCCAGTTAGTTTTAAAGCAATCGCAACTAGTTCTATATTGGGTATTAACACCTTGATTTTTATAGCTATAGTTGTTTATATTATAATCTTTTATTTTATTAATTATTCAAGAACTGGTAGGAAAATCTATGCAGTGGGTAGTAACCCGGAGTCAGCTGAAGTTAGTGGTATAAATAATAAACGAATATTGTTTATGGTTTATACGATAATGGGAGCACTAGCAGGTCTTGCAGGTGTTTTATGGGTATCAAAATTTGCATCAGCACAAGGTGATACAGCTAGTGGTTATGAAATGAGTGTTATTGCGGCCTGTGTTTTAGGTGGAGTAGGTATGTCAGGTGGTTCAGGAACTATTCCAGGAATTCTTATAGGATCTCTTCTACTTGGAATTCTAAATAATGCATTACCACTTATAAATGTATCTACATTTTGGCAAAATGCGATACAGGGAGCAATTATTCTTATTGCTATAATCGTAAATACTATTGTTAAAAGAAGAGTAGATAAAACTAATCTCAATAGGAGGAAGATATAAGTATGAAACAGAGAATTATTGCTGATAAAAAAGAATTGACACTAAAGAGTTTTTTCCTTCAGTGGGAATGGTTACTTATATTAATTTTTATTGTTATGACAGTTATTAATGGATCATTAACTCCGTATTATTTAAATGTTGATAATTTGCTAGGTGCCACTATGACTTTTCTCGATAAGGCATTTATTGTTTTACCTATGGCATTCATAATAATACTCGCTGATATAGATATTTCTGTTGCATCAACAGTTGCACTAGCATCAGTTGTTATGGGTGTTATGTATAACTCAGGAGTCCCAATGGTTTTAGCTATGGTAATTTGCCTTTTAGTTGGAACTCTATGTGGATTTGTAAATGGAGTTTTGGTAGCAAAGTTTAAAGAGTTATCTTCTATGATTATTACTCTTGCAACTATGATTCTTTATAGAGGAATTGCCTATATTATACTTAAAGATCAATCTGCTGGTAAGTTTCCAGAGTGGTTTACATCCATTGGGTGGGGGTATGTAGGGCGTGTACCATTTATACTTATTGTATTTATAATTTGTGCAGTAATATTTACCTTCATACTTACTAAAACTGCATTCGGAAGACGAGTTTATGCTATAGGGAGTAATCCTACGGCAAGTAGATTTACAGGGATACAAGTTGATAAAACAAAAATAATCGTGTTCACTTTGGCAGGACTTATGGCTGGAATAACTGCTCTGTTTTTAACTTCTAGAATGGGTAGTACGCGGCCAAACGTAGCAACCGGTTATGAACTAGATATTATAACTATGGTTGTACTTGGTGGTATTAGTACTGCAGGTGGAAAAGGGAAAATTTATGGAGCTATAATAGCTGTTTTCCTAATAGGATTCTTAAGATATGGACTTGGATTATTTAATGTAAATGCTCAAATATTGCTTGTAATAACTGGTTTGTTATTAATTATAGCAGTTATTATACCAAATATAAAATTTAAAAAGGTTAAATTTAAAATTGGGCAAAAATAAATTGATATAAAACTAGATTTAGAATAAAACTAAATTTAGAAAATATAAATCAAGAAAATAACAGTATTAATATTGAATATGGAGCAGTTATAGCTGTTTTATATATATGACAATGAGGGGGATATGAAATGAAAAAAACATTAATATCAATGATGGTTCTTGGACTAACCTTATCAACACTTTCAGGATGTAGTACAAAAGCACCGGGGTCAACGACTACCACTCCGGCGGCAGCAACTGCCAAAGCCAAATATGCAATTATCGTAAAAAACACAGGCAACCCATATAATGAAAAGGAAATGGAAGGTTACAAAAAGGCAATAGATGAAATCGGAGGAGAAACTATATTAAAAGCTCCAGATCAACCAACGGCTGAAGCTCAGATTCAGATGATACAGGAACTTATTTCACAAAAGGTTGTTTCAATTGCTATAGCTGCAAATGACCCAGATGCATTACAACCTGCACTTGAAAAAGCAATGGCTGCGGGAATAAAAGTTATATCTCTTGACTCAGCAGTAAATGCTAAGAGTCGTTTGGTTCATGTTAATCAAGCAGATCCAAATGCAATAGGACGTATTGAAATTGAAACTATTGCTAAGATGATAGGTGGAAAAGGAGAAATAGCAATTCTAAGTGCAACTTCTCAAGCAACAAATCAAAATTCATGGATTGAGGTTATGAAAAAAACACTTGAAGATCCAAAATATAAAGATATAAAGCTTGTAAAAGTTGCCTATGGTGATGACTTAAGAGATAAGAGCGTTTCTGAAACAGAAGCTTTACTTAAAACATATCCTAATCTTAAAGGTATAGTTGCACCTTCAACAGTTGCTGTAGCAGCTGCTGCAAAAGTTATAACTGATAAAGGATTAAATGGAAAAGTTATGTTAACTGGACTTGGACTTCCTAGTGAAATGGCAGATTATATAACTAGTGGAGTATCCACAGCAGTTCATCTTTGGAATCCAATTGATGTTGGATACTTAGCTGGTTATACTTCTGAAGCTTTAGTAAAAGGAACAATTACTGGTAAAACAGGAGAGAAATTTACAGCAGGAACTCTTGGAGAAAAAACTATTATTACAGTAGGCGACGGAACTGAAATTATGCTTGGCGATCCCTTTGAATTTAATAAAAGTAATATAGATCAGTGGAAAGGTGTATATTAGAATAAAGTCTAACTAAAAACCTTCTGCAAACTTAAAATTTGCAGAAGGTTTTTTAAAAATCTAAAGATACTTAAATCAAAGATTTGCGCCAGAGGGTAGGTTGTACAAATTATAGCTTTAGGCGAAAGGATAATGAGAAAATGAAAACCAAAAAAATGACTATAAGACAAATGAAACTTAGAACTAAATTGTCTATTGGTTTTGGAGCCATGGTTATACTTATAATTATAATCTGTGGAATTAGTATAACAAATCTTAATACCCAAAATTCTGCCATGAATAGTTTAATTCGTAAAGATAATCAAAAATCAAACCAGGCTTATGCTATGCGTGAGGCAATAAATAAGATTGCAATTAGTGTACGAAATATTACGTTAAGNGNNGACAGTAACTATAAAGATGGCCAGAAAAAAATAGTAGCAGATAATATTTTGAGTTATAAAGAATCAGAAAAAAATCTTAAGTCAATGATTGAGACTGAAAGTGAAAAAGAAATACTTGGGCAAATAAATTCAAATGAAACTATTGCTTTTTCAGCAATAAGTGGAGCAGTTCAAAAAGCTCAGGAGTCTGGCATTTCTAAGGTAGTGCTTCATCAAGTATTAAATCAATTAGATAAACCACAAGAAGAGTTGCTTACAAATATAAAAAAAATGATTGATTATCAAACTGAAATATCTAAAACTAAAGGTGAAAATTCTTATACTATGTCAAATAGAGCTATTACCAATATGTATATAATTTTAATTATAAGTATTATAGTTGCAATTTTACTAACATATCTTATTCAAAAAAGTATTATATATCAAATTAAGGAGATAGCTGTTGCAGTTGAAGAACTTTCGCAAGGTAATCTTGATTTTATAATAGTTGCTCATTCAAAAGATGAAATAGGACAAACCATTGAGGGGTTAAATCGATCTTTTAAGAAATTAAAAGAAAGCTTTTTCTCTATCAAACAAGAAAGTAAATGTATATTATTAAGTTGTAAAAAAACAGGGGATATATTTGAAGATGTGAGTTTGCAAATAGAACAAATATCAGATGCTACCAAGCAAATTTCCTCGGGAATAGAAGAGTCGTCAGCCTCAGTACAAGAGGTGACCGCTATGGCAGCAACTGTAAAACGCGACGTTAATTTTGCAAGTGAAAAGGCTCAAGAAGGACTAAAAGTAGCTTCAAGTATTCAAGAAAAAACTGTACGAATAAATAAAGACTCTATAAATTCTAAAAAGAGTGCCCAAAAGATGTATAGTGATTCTAGCAAAAAATTAAAGGCTGCAATAGAAGATGTAAAAGTGGTTAAACAAATATCTGAAATGGCGAATAGTATTGATAAAATTTCTAAACAAACTAATTTACTCGCTTTAAATGCAGCTATAGAAGCGGCAAGAGCAGGTGAACATGGAAAAGGGTTTGCGGTGGTTGCAGATGAAGTAAGAAAACTTGCAGAACAATCTTCTACTGCAGTAACTGAAATACAATCTAAGGTTAGTTCTGTGTTAATTTCTGTAGAAGAACTTTCATCGTCCTCGCAAGATATATTAATATTTATTGAAAAGGCTCTTCTAAATGATTATGAAAAATTAATATATATTAGCGATGAATATAAATGCGATGGCGACATAATTAAAGATATTATTGAAAACTTTGCAATGACATCTGAGGGTATTTCTAATGCAATTGATCAAATAGCAATTAGCATGGAGGAAGTAGGAATCTCTGTTTGTGGATTTGCAAAATCATCTAGTGACATTGCAGCTAATGTCAGCGAAGTTAATGTTAAAAATGAAGTAATAGCACTAGAAACAAGGCATAATGAAATTAGTGCAGTTAATTTAGATGAAGTAGTTGAAAGATTTAAAATATATTAATTCTATTTTTTTATAATAGGTGATATAATAATTCTGTAAACGTTTCTAAATTTGTAAGAATAAATTCTTAGCGAGGTAATTAAAAGAATGAAATTTTGGGATTTGTGGGATAAAGCAGGTATTTATATAATGTCTATTATAACTCTATTAATTTTTGCAATATTAACTCCGAATATACTTCACATTACCAATATAGTTAACATATTGGTTCAAGTATCTATGGTAGCAATTGCAGCTGCGGGAATGACTTTTGCTATAACTAGTGGAAGTTTTGATCTTTCAATTGGATCTACATTATCGCTTACAACTTGCGTTCTTGCAATTAATATACCTCGAATAGGGCTTTTCTATTCGGTGGTACTTGCAATGTTTGTAGGTGTAGTATTAGGCCTCATAAATGGAGTAATCATTACAAAATTCAAGGTTCAAACTTTTGTTGCAACTTTGGCAACTATGATTATATATAGAGGGTTATCTTCAATATATACAAATGGACAAGATGTAACTTTAATAAATTACAGACAAATAAAAATGTTTTCTAGTGGAGAAATTTTATTTGTGCCAGTACCTATAATTATAACTATGGCTGTATACATTTTGTTTTATTTTATATTTAAGTATTCTTTATTTAGTTTACTTGTTAGAAGTGTGGGTTCTAATGAAAAAGTTGCTAGAATGATAGGACTCAAGGTGGATAGAACTATAATTTGTATTTTTATTATGACGGCGCTTACATCAGTGATTGCNGGTATAATTCAAACATCGGAGTTATTAACTGGTAATGGGAAATTTGGGATAGGNTTTGANCTTCAGGTAATAACGGCAACTATTCTCGGAGGAACAAGACTTTCTGGTGGTAGAGGAAACTTGTGGGGAACTTTATGTGCGGCGATAATGCTTGGGATTATTAAAAATGGGTTGAATTTGCTTGGTATCTCGGATAATTATCAGAGGCTCATAACCGGAATAATATTAGTTTTAGCTATATCAACAAGTGGAGTCAGAGAAAAGGAAAAACCGGATCTATTTTAGTTCTAAGAGAAACAAAAGGGGCTGTAGTAATTGGAGAATTTGATATGGAAAGATACTTTAAAAGCAAAATTCAAGTCTTATTTAAAAGAAAGAGGTATTTTAGTTTCTTTAATTTTACTGTGGATAGTATTTTTTCTTACAAATAAAAATTTTAGACAAATTGATAGTTACTCTAGCATTTTAAGAGAAGCATCTTTTGTAGGGGTAGCAGCGATTGGTATGACATTTTGTATAATAATTAGAGCTATTGATTTATCAATAGGTGCAATGGTTGGACTACTTGCCCTTATTACAGTTAGCATAATAGGCAAATTAGGATTAATTCCAACCGTTATAATCATAATGATTTTTGGAACTATTTTCGGATCTATTAATGGATTTTTATACTCTAAACTTCGAGTGCCTTCATTTATAGCAACACTTGGAATGAGCTATATATATAATGCAATAGCACTTATATATAGTAAAGGAAAACCAATACAGTTTAAGGAAAAATGGTTCACCATTATAGGAAATGGTAATTTTATTGGTATACCGATACCTTTTATAATATTTATAATTGTAGCAATAGTAGGANCTATTATACTAAAAAAAACTATACTTGGAAGGCAAATATTATCAATTGGTAATTCTGAAAAAGCAAGTTATTTTTCAGGCATAGATACTATAAAAGTTAAAATTTTTGTATTTGCCTTAGTTGGATTATTTACAGCTATAGCTGCAATACTTATAAGTTCAAGAATGTGGTCAGCTAATGCAGAAATGAAATCTGGCTATGAATTTGATGTTATTGCAGCAGTTGTTCTTGGAGGTACAAGTTTTAAAGGCGGTAAGGGTAGCATTTTTAACACTGTACTTGCTTCTGTTTTTTTTGCTTCCATATATATAGGTATGAACATGTTCCATGTTGATGCCTATATGCAAAAGGTTGTAGAAGGAATTATTTTGGTGGTAGCATTTTCTATTGGTGGCGGCGGTAAGTTAATAAAGGAAAAGCTAAAGGGAAATAAAGTAGTAAATACAAATATAACTTAGGAGTGGATGTAAATGATAAAAGTAAGAGGCGTTTTAATAATGATTTCATTAACCCTTGCTTTTACAATTATAGGCTGTGGCAAGAAGAATATAGATGAAGTTTCAAAGGTAAAGATAGGGTTTTCAGTATATGATATGCAATACGAGTATTTTCAAGAGATGGAAAAAGGAACAGAGCAGGGAGCAACGNATCTNGGTTATGGATACATATTACATGATCAAAAAAGTGATCAAATGCAAATGGTATCAGGAGCACAAGATCTTATCAATCAAAATATTTCAGCTTTAATTATTTCACCAAACAATCCTGAAGCATTAGGTCCAATTGTGGAAGCTGCACATGCTAAAAAAATTCCTGTAATTGTAGATGACATTGGTGGGGGGAGTTCCGATTATGATGCTATAGTAATTTCCGANAATCTTGGTGGCGGAAAAATGGCGGGGGATTACGCAATTGAAAACATAAAGGGTGGATCCCGTGAGGTTGCTATAATTAAGGCTGAACCTTCAGCTATTTTTGCATCAAGAAGAGGGGAAGGTTTCAAAAGCACCGTTACAACCGCTGGGTTTAAAGTTGTTAAGGAACTTTCAGGACATAGTAAACAAGAAGAGGGGTATTCTATAATGAAGGATATTATCACCTCTAATCCTAAAATTCAAGTTGTGTTCTGTGAGAATGATCCTATGGCTGTTGGTGCCGCGCAGGCGTGTATTGACTCTAAAAGAAAAGATATAATGATAATTGGATTTAATGGTGATAAAATAGCTCTTGACGCAATAAAAAATGGAATGATGGCGGCAACTATTAAGCAATCACCACAAGAAATGGGTAAAGTGACTGTAGACTTAGCAGATAAATTAATAAGAGGTGAAAAAATACAATTTGATGATGAGAAAAAAAAGGAAATTTATATTTCAGTNAAACTAATNACTAAAGAGGATATAAAGTAAGATAAATCTTGGCTTATGCTTACATATATTAAAGAGTATGATATAATTTANATGAAAATTATCGGTTATAAAAAATATTATAAAAAACGGAGAAAGGGAGATATGACATGTTTGCAGCAGAGAGATTAGCCAAAGTACGGGAAGTTTTACTTGAATATAAGCATGTGGATATATCAACTTTAAGCTCCATTTTATCAGTATCAGAAGCGACAATTCGCAGGGATCTTGAAAAACTTGAAGATGAAGGATTTTTAACTAAAACTCATGGTGGAGCAGTGATTAACGAAGAGGTCGATCAAGAGGTTGTGTTAAGTTTTATAGATGATCCTTACATTGAAGAAAAAAAACAAATAGCTGTAATAGCATCGCAAATGGTAATAAACGGAGATGTTATTTTTCTAGGTGCGGGGACTACTTGTCAACTTATAGCCAAACATATTAAGGACAGAAAACAATTAACGGTAGTTACTAACAATATTAATATTATATTAGAACTATATGCGTGTACTAATATTAATTTGCTTGTTCTTGGTGGAAATGTTCAATCTTTTGGGAACTCTATTTCAACATCAGGACAATTTTCGAAAAAAATGCTGGAGGGTATTTTTGTAAGTAAAGCATTTTTCACAGTTAATGGGATAAGTATTGAGCATGGATATACCTTAAGTAGTGTAGAACTTGCAGAAATATATAATATAATATTAAAAAATGCAGGAGAGACAATAATTGTAGTGGATTATTCAAAGTTTGATAAGAGAGCATTTGTTCAACTTGGAAATATTGATTTAGTTAAAAAGGTAGTTACAAATGCACAGGTATCTTTAGCATACAAAAAGTTATTTTTTGAAACTAACATTCAGCTTTTCACTGCATTTGATGAGGATAAAGTAGATGAGAAATAAATAATATATACTATTCATTAAGTTAAGGAGAATATATATGAGCGGTTATATAATTGAAATGTCNGGCATTAGCAAACAATTTAATGATGTCTTGGTTTTAAAAAATATAAATTTCAATGTAAAGCCTGGAGAAGTTCATACTCTTTTTGGGGAAAATGGTTCTGGAAAATCAGTTCTAATGAAAATCCTTTTGGGGGTATTACAACCTGATTCNGGATTAGTTTATTTTAACNGTGAAAATATAAATTTTTCTAGCTACAGGGATGCTCAAATAGCAGGTATAAGATCAGTTTTTCAAGACCATTTAAATTTNCCCGACTTATCAGTAGCTGAAAATTTATTTCTATTTAAGATTTCAGGTCAAGACAAAAATACTAGCGGAATAATTAAATCGGATAAAATGTACTCNGAGTGCCAAAGACTTTTTGAAAGTTTAAATTTTAAATTAAACCCCAAGCAATTAGTTAAGGAACTGGACCTATGGGAAAAACAGCTACTTGAAATTGCAAAGGCTGTATCAGTAAAGTCTCAAGTTATAATCATGGATGAACCTACAAACTTGTTTTCTAATTTAGATATAGAAAATATATACAGGATTATAGAAAACCTTAAACAAAAGGGGATTTCTATAATATTTATTTCACATAGAGTTGAAGAAGTACTTAGGATTTCAGATAGAATAACAATTATGAGAGATGGGCAAATAGTTACTACAGGAACACCGGAAGAGTTAAGTAAGAATATGTTAATTAAACTATCGGCGGGGAATGATTCAAAGGATAGGTATCCTAAACTTACAGTTCAAAAGGGTAGAGTGTTATTTAAAGCAGAAAATTTATGTATAAATAATGTAATAAATAATNTNAGTTTTAATTTAAGAAAAGGTGAGGTTTTAGGAATTGCAGGATTAGTTGGTTCNGGGAGAACTACAATNGCTAAAGCAATTTTTGGAATTAATAAATTATCCCAGGGACAAATGTTTCTAAACGGTACAAAATTAAATATTAAATCTCCTCGGGATGCTATTAAAGCAGGCATTGGATTTGTGTCTGAAGATAGACTCGCAGAGGGTTTGATAGAGAATTTTGATATTGCTAACAATATAACTCTAACAAATTTGAATAAGGCTAAAGAAGGTTTCTTTTTAAGAAAAGATAAAGAAAAAAATATAGCAAGAAGATATATTAAAAAACTTGTTATAAAAACACCTTTTATTGAACAAATAGTTAAGAATTTAAGTGGTGGTAATCAGCAAAAGGTCGTTTTATCAAAGTGGCTATTTAGTGGTGTCAAGGTGTTTATATTTGATGAACCAACAGCAGGGCTTGATAATGGATCAAAAGTTGAGGTTTACAACATTATGAATGAGATCGCTTTAAATAATGGAGCTATAATATTAATTTCTTCAGACTTAAAAGAACTTATGGGAATGAGTGATAGAATTTTAGGAATATATAAGGGTCGTCGAGTTCTGGATATAGATAGAGAGAAGTTTGATCTTGAGAAAATTCTTTATTGTATTACTGGAGAAGAAAATGAACTTGATAATAAAAAATGAAATCGGTAGGTAACTATCGATTTCATTTTTTATGGTTAATTTTTAGTAGCTTTTACTTAAAACTGTGGCGTCGTATCTTTATCTTTGTCGAGTTTATAATTAGATATTAAAAGATGTCACTATTAGATAATGACTATTCAGTTTATCTTTGGATTGTATGTAAATGTTTACTTGCATATAATTAAATTAAGGTAATTAAGAAATAGTTTCTTTAAAGATTTCAGTGATTACGATAAGTATAGGGGGCGAAGTTAAATGTCAAACTTACAAGTGAACGAAAAAATTAATACTAAGGGGAAAACCCAGCAAAAAGTACAAAGTTTCGGTAGATTCTTAAGCGGAATGATACTTCCAAACATAGGCGCATTTATAGCATGGGGGTTAATTACAGCATTATTTATACCAACTGGATGGCTTCCAAATGCTAATTTTGCTAAAGTAGTTGGACCAATGATAAATTATCTTTTACCATTATTAATAGGTTTTACTGGTGGTAAAATGGTAGCTGGAGTACGAGGTGGAGTAGTTGGGGCAATTGCAACTATTGGAATTATAGTAGGAGCAGATATTCCAATGTTCATGGGAGCAATGATAATGGGACCTTTAGGCGGCTATGTTATAAAGAAGTTTGATAAAGTCATTGATGGTAAAGTACCGGCCGGTTTTGAAATGTTAATTAACAACTATTCAGAAGGTATACTTGGAGCAACACTTGCATTGATTGCATTTTCAGGAATTGGTCCAGTAGTCTTAGGGTTAAATGGTCTTATGAAAGACGGAGTACAAGCCATAGTAAACGCAGGGTTATTACCTTTAGTAGCTGTATTTATAGAACCAGCAAAAATATTGTTTTTAAATAATGCAATAGGTAATGGGATTTTGGTACCAATAGGTGCACAAGAAGCTAAAGCAGTTGGAAAATCAATATTTTTCTTATTAGAATCAAATCCAGGTCCTGGACTTGGAGTATTAGTAGCTTATTGGATGTTTGCAAAAGGTGCAGTTAAAGAATCAGCACCTGGAGCAATAATAATTCATTTTTTAGGTGGAATACATGAAATTTATTTTCCTTATGTTTTGATGAATCCTTTGCTTATAATAGCAGTAATTTGTGGTGGCGCAAGTGGAATATTCACATTCCAAATTTTTGGAGCAGGATTAATTGCAGCAGCATCTCCAGGAAGTATACTTGCAATACTTACAATGACTCCTAAAGGTGGATATTTTGGAATAATAGCAGGTGTTGTTGTAGCAGCTGTAGTTTCATTCTTAATATCATCTGTAATAATTAAAAGATCAAATAGTAAGACAACCGAAAATGAATTAGAAGAAGCAAAAGAGAAAATTAGTGAGATTAAAGGAGTTAAAGTTAAGACTTTTAACAAAATAATATTTGCATGTGATGCAGGGATGGGTTCAAGTGCAATGGGGGCAACAACATTAAAAAACAAGTTTAAAAAAGCAGGTTTTGATATAAATGTTGTTCACTGTGCAATAAATGAAATTCCAACTGATGCAGAGGTTGTTATTACTCATGAAACATTTGCAGATAGGGCGAAAACAAGAGCGCCAAAGGCAGAAATTATTACAATTAAAAATTTTATAAATAGTCCTGAATATGACAAACTTGTAAACAGGCTTTTATAAAAAGTAAGTATGAAAATAATTAGAAAAGCAAGCGGATTTATGAAAATAAATAAGCTTGCTTTTTTGCTGATGTTAAAGGAATTTATGGTATAAAAATTCTAAATAAACCAGATACTAAATATTTAATATTAAATATTGTCATCATTAGCTACTGACTAATCAATTTATCTTTGAATTGATTGTAATAGTTTACTGGATTATAATAATGTTAAAGTAATTAACAAAATGCTACTTCAAAGAGTGTTTTAATTAAAAACTAAAAAGCAACTTTAATACAATCTTTTAATAAATTTGGAGGAATTTTATGAAAGGTTACAAGATTAATTCACGCATAAAGAATATTTTGCAAATTATATGTAATGAAAATGATTATGTTACTATTTCTAAAATTGCAAAGGAGTTAGATGTTAGTGGAAGGACAGTGCTTAGAGATATTCCGGAGGTGCAAAAGTTTTTAAAAGATAATGGAATAAATTTAGAAAAAAAAACTGGGGTGGGCATCAAAGTAATTGCTACTCTTAAAGAGAAACAAACAATTATTGATTTGTTAAATGGAGAAGAAAATGAAACTATATATTCTCCGCTAGAAAGAAAAAATATAATTATTAGTGAACTACTACAAAACCAAGAGCCTGTTAAATTATATAATTTTACTAGAACTTTAAAAGTTACAGAGGCAACTATAAGTAATGATTTAGAGAAGACAGATGAATGGTTTAAGAAACACAGTTTAAAACTAATTAGAAAACAGGGACTAGGGGTATATGTGGAAGGAAGGGAGAACCATATAAGAAAAGCTATGGTTAGTCTAATCTACGAAAATACAAATGAAAGTCAGCTCCTAGCTTTAATAAGGAAAAATTTAGATAACTCGGTAGTTGTAGCAAAAGATATAGAGGTAGCTTCTCGTAATAGATTACTAAATCTAATAGATAATGAAACAATAAAAAAAATAGAAGTTTTAGTAGAAACTATGGAGAAAGAAAGAAACTACAAGTTAGTAGATAGTGCTTTTGTTGGATTAATTGTTCATATTGCACTTGCAATTGAGAGAATCAAGAAAGGTGATAAAATAACTATAAATGGGCAGTTCTTAAAAGAGCTTAAGACAAGTGCGGAGTATATAATTGCATCTAATTTATCTAGTAATATATCAAAATGTTTTGCGGTTGACATACCTGAGGATGAAATTGGGTATATAACAATGCACATAAAAGGATCTAAAAACTATAAGGAAAAGTACAAAACAGGTAATAAAATTATAGGCAGTTTTGAACTCATAAAGTTATCAAAAGAAATTATTAAAATAGCTGAAATTGAAACAGGAAGATTTCTTGGAAATAATGAAAATTTATTAAATGGATTAGTAAATCATCTTGGAACAGCAATTACAAGGTTAAAGATGAACCTTGTAATTAGAAATCCACTTTTAGAAGAAATTAAAGCTAATTATATTGATTTAATGAGGATTAGCACTAAATGTTCTGTGGTAGTTGAAAAACATATAGGTATAAAAATGCCTGAAGCTGAAATCGCATTTATTGCTATGCATTTAGGAGCAGCAATTGAGAATAGTGAAACATTAATTAAACCTATATATAAAGTTGCAATTGCATGTGCTACAGGAATGGGAACTTCAAGGCTACTTGCAACAAGAATAAAAAATGAATATGAAAATATTGAAATCGTAGATATAATTTCAACAATACACATTGAAGAAAGTTTTCTAAGAGATAAAGAAATAGATTTCATTATATCTACAGTTAATATAGATAAATGTTATAAACCGGTAGTAAGGGTAAATCCCCTGCTTTTTCAAGAGGATAAGGATAAAATAGCATTACAAATAAAATCTTTGAAAAACATAAACATTACACATTCAAATAAGAAAATAAAAAACATTAAATTCAAAGATAAATTAATTCAATTAAATATATACAGTGATGCAATTATACAGATTTTAGATANTTTTTTCTTGAAAGAAATCCCTGGGATAAGTAGTATAGATNATTTAATAATNGAAGCAAGCAAGCTAATAGAGCAAGATTTGAAAGTTGAAGATCAATTAATGAGAGCACTAAAAAGTAGAGAAGAAAAAGGAAATACAATAGTAACAGGACATGAGATGATATTGCTTCATTGTAGGACTGATGCTGTCAAGAAATTATATTTTGGAGCGATAAAGTTATCCAAGAGTTTAGAGTGTTTAAATGGTCTAGATAAAATAGAAAATATAAAGCTTGCAATTATTATGCTTGCACCAGAAGAGTGTAGTAAGTCTCATATTGAAGTTATAGGGTATNTAAGTAAAAATTTAATAGAAAGAGTAAATTTTCTTGAATATTTAAAGGATGGAAATAGTGATTATGCNTTTAACGAATTAAATGATATTTTAAAAGAATTTTATAACCAAAAGGTAAATAATTAATGGAGGTATAAAGTTATGATAAATACAAAGATGGAAAACAAAGGCAACTCTAAAGAAAAAGTACAAAGTTTCGGTAGATTCTTAAGCGGAATGATNCTTCCNAACATAGGAGCATTTATAGCATGGGGGTTAATTACAGCATTATTTATACCAACTGGATGGCTTCCAAATGCTAATTTTGCAAAAGTAGTCGGACCAATGATAAATTATCTTTTACCATTATTAATAGGTTTCACTGGTGGTAAAATGGTAGCTGGAGCACGAGGTGGAGTAGTTGGAGCAATTGCAACTATTGGAATTATAGTAGGGGCAGATATTCCAATGTTTATGGGTGCAATGATAATGGGACCTCTAGGTGGTTATGTAATAAAGAAGTTTGATAAAGTTATTGATGGTAAAGTACCGGCTGGGTTTGAAATGTTAATTAATAACTACTCAGAAGGTATACTTGGAGCAATACTTGCATTGATTGCATTTTCAGGAATTGGTCCAGTAGTTCTAGGGTTAAATGGTCTTATGAAAGACGGAGTACAAGCCATAGTAAATGCAGGATTGTTACCCTTAGTATCTGTATTTATAGAACCAGCAAAAATATTGTTTTTAAATAATGCAATTGGTAATGGTATTTTGGTACCAATAGGTGCACAAGAAGCTAAAGCAGTTGGAAAATCAATATTTTTCTTATTAGAATCAAATCCAGGTCCTGGACTTGGAGTATTAG
>JGI24142J45722_1000741_pt1 | contig 17391 bp, 13 predicted proteins | sample BarGraIncu00431A_FD_45722 | JGI IMG/M metagenome (IMG submission 45722) | reverse complement strand
GTTATCACGCTTGAGCTGACGGATCATTTCAGCATCGGAGCAGGCCATCTGCCCCTTGCCAGGGAATCCTGGTGCCGATGAAGAGAAAACCATACACCCGCGAGTTCAAGATTGAAACGGTCAAGTTGGTTATCGAAGGCGATACCAATGGTTTTGTGGACAGGCTGAAAAATTGGTACAAACGCAGCAAGAGGGGTGTCGGGGAAGTTCCAGCTGGGATGCTGTTCAGGAGTGGGATTATCTTGCTGGAGAGTACAGGCATGTTGTAGTATCAGCCGCAGGGGTGGGGCCGAATTTATTTATTGAAAAAATCATCTTGTCAGCCTTAAGTGGATATTGCAGTCTAATTCTGCTATGATAAGCAAATTCCCAAACCCTCTAACCCGTCAGGACTGAAGATAATTTCCCATAAGCCCGAACTGTTGAGCTTAAGTGGTTCCCCTCTTAATTGAAATATTAGGATTATTTGATGTTGAAAGGTGGAGAGGTTGAAACTAGCTAACGGAAAGGTTCCTCGCACAGACATCGTTTCACCGGAAAAACGAAGCGAAATGATGTCGAAGGTTCGGAGCAAAAATTCTGTTGTCGAGCGGAAAGTCAGGTCAGTGCTGCATGCGGCAGGCTTTCGTTTTAGGTTGCACAGAAAAGATTTGCCGGGTACTCCCGACATTGTGCTTCCCAAATATAAATTGGTTATATTCGTTCATGGTTGCTTCTGGCATAGACACGAAGGATGTCCTAAATCATCAATGCCGAAATCAAATCGTGAGTTTTGGGAGAAAAAGTTTTTAGATAACATTGCACGCGATAAAAAAGCTAAAACAATTCTAAATGAACTTGGCTGGGAAGTTATTGTCGTGTGGGAATGTGAAATACAATACTTTAATCCATTAAAAGAAATATATCATCACTAAATCGAATTAGCATGCAGATTAATATCTGCTTTTGTTCTACGTAATAATAGAGCATGACAGCAAATAAAGCGCTAAATGTATCCGTAAATAGATGACCGAAGAATTTGTAGCCTTGCAAACTCAGCATTAAAGGAAGATGTATATTAATATGCCTAAAAAATATGTTGAACAAGACCCAAGGAACGAGGGTACTATTCCAGATCTCGATAACCTTTTTTCCGATCCTGAACAGTTTGATTTAGATAGTACTTCTAATCTTATAACGCGCACTGTCAATATTGGTAAATATAGAGGAGTAACCAGTCTTCCAAGCAATCTCGTTAAACAAGTTCGCCCTAGCTCAAACATTGCGGAACGTTTTGACAAATCATGGCTACAATCTCCTACAAGTCCAGAGCATGAAACTACCGGTCCTTATATTCGTGTTGTAGATCTTTTTGCTGGGTGTGGCGGTCTATCGGTAGGTGTTAGAGAAGCGGTTTCCGCATTAGGGGGCAGGTTTGCATCTATTTTTGCATCTGACATTGATGAGGGGGCTATTTCTATCTATTCAACTAATTTTTCCCCTAAATATATTTCATCCCAACCGATTCAAGACATCTTTCAATCAGAATTTTCAGCGATTCTGTCAGGTAAAGAACAAGAGATTCAGGGCCAGTGTGGGCAGATAGATTTTCTAATTGGCGGCCCTCCATGCCAAGGGCACTCGGACTTGAACAACCACACGCGGAGAGATGATCCAAGAAATGAACTCTATTCAATTATGGGACGTGCCGCTAGTGTCTTAAAACCTCGTTACGTCATAATTGAAAACGTGCTCGGTGTTCGACACTCGTCAACTGGCGTTGCTCAGAAGACGCTAGAGCACCTCAACAGTTTGGGATATCAAACTGAATCCATTACGCTGAATGCTGTCGATTTTGGTGTAGCGCAGAATCGAAAGCGGCATTTCACTTTAGCAATGGCGGGCAATCCAAAGAGATTGCACCGAACGTTAGAATTACTCCACCGGCCGTTAAGGCCAGTCATGTGGGCTATTGATGATCTCATAGATGAAACCGGATCTAACACGGAGGCTTTTTATTCATCAGCCAATCACTCTGCGACAAACAAGAAGCGAATAGATTATCTTTTTGATAATAATTTATATGAACTTCCTGACCTACAACGGCCAGATTGTCATCGTCTGAAACCTCACTCATATAATTCAGTCTACGGACGTATGCGGCCGGAATCCCAAGCACCAACTATTACCAGTGGATTTGGGTCGACAGGACAGGGTCGTTTTGTTCACCCTCACAGAAGGCGGACACTGACTCCTCACGAGGCTGCTCGCGTACAATTTTTCCCCGACTGGTTCAATTTCAGAGAATTTGGGCGCCGTCAATTACAAAAATACATTGGTAACGCAGTGCCGCCGAAACTTGGCTATGCTCTGGCACTTTCACTTCTAAGCACAGATGAAGGTGACTTATGAGCGCCCGCATCGTGAGCCTTTTTTCTGGCATCGGAGGCCTTGAATTCGGTTTCCATGAACAAGGCAATACACCTTTGCTTTTTTGTGAGAACGATTCCGCCGCGCAAGCGGTTCTTAGTGCTCACTACTCCGGAGTTCCGATAGATACGGATGTCTGTTTACTCAAGAAAATACCTTCTTGCGACATCCTTCTTGCTGGTTTTCCATGTCAGGATCTCAGCCAAGCAGGTAAGAAAGTTGGCATCGGGGGCGCCAAATCAGGGCTTGTGGAACATCTTTTCAGACTTATTTCAACCGCTCGACCAAAACCGCGTTGGTTAGTTGTGGAGAATGTCCCCTATATGCTGTCACTAGATTCTGGGTTAGCCATGAAACATTTGGTGTCGCGCTTGGAAGAGTTGGGCTACTCGTGGGCTTACCGTGTTATAGATTCCCGGTCATTTGGGACTCCTCAAAGAAGACCCCGGGTTCTTTTGGTTGCGTCAAGGACGGAAGATCCTCGTGAGGTACTTTTCACGGGAAATGAAATTCCTGGAGACATCGACGGCAAGCCTTCTAATGTCGACGAGAACGCTTGGTATGGCTTTTATTGGACTGAAGGGAGCCGTGGCGTCGGCTGGGCTAAAGAAGCCGTTCCGCCAATAAAGGGAGGGTCTACGATTGGCATTCCTTCTCCGCCAGCTATCTGGATTCCTAAAAACGACTTTTTCGGAACCATCACCTTGGGAGACGCCGAGTGCCTTCAAGGATTTGATTCGGAATGGACCTCGGCAGTTGAGAAAACACTTGGACTTAAAAAGAACGCCCGATGGAGGTTAATCGGGAATGCAGTTAATACAGGGATGTCCCGTTGGCTTGCCAGTCAACTTGCCAATCCAACCAAGTTTACCGGTGATATAGGGATTCCTTTGTCCCACGGTCGATGGCCCAAAGCGGCTTGGGGTAGAAAAGGTAAAGCTTACGGAGTTGAGTTTTCCGCATGGCCAGTGCTTTTCCCCCGACCGAAGCTGCAATCGTTCTTGCAAGAGCCATTAAAACCATTAAGTGTGAGAGCGACGCTTGGATTCCTTAAACGAGCCAAAATGTGCACAAACGTTACTTACTCCGAGCGTTTCCTAAATTCTCTTCAACATCATGCGGACATGGTTGCGAAAGACCACGACCGCCTGAAACAGGAAGGCATATGACAGCATTACCATTGCAAGACCGACTGAACGCTTTGTGGAGATCGTTGTTAGACGCCTATCCTAATGGTGTCAGTAATACATCGACGACAAAATACAATGAAATTCACCATCTGCTTTCGTCGATTCTTGGCGTTACCGAAGATCAAATATACCCCACTGGTGCCAAAACTAGAACCACCAACTTTGGTACTAGGTTTGTTCAAAATAGCAAACAGGCTGGAAGACACACAAAGGTCGGTATTGGTTTCATCCAGGGAGAAGACCCCGAAGTCCCAGTCGAGATTGAAAAGACATCGGATAGTGCAGTTGTTACCTGCCGCAAGTTCGTTGATGGAAGCGATAACACTCGATACGATGCGATTTTGATTTTTTTAGAGGTTTCACCCAGGCGGCTTCAATTGACTAGAGTTATCCAAAGCAGTGGTAATGAATACTTTAATATTCTGAAACCGCATTTTCCAGAAGCAAAGCTGGTAACAGTTGAGATGGCTAATTCGGCTGAGGCTAGTTCTGCCCAAAGTGTAGTTGATCCACAATCTGGATATTCTGCAGCACTCACTTCTGTCAATTCGCTGATTGGTCTAGTGAAAAAATTCAATGAAGACGCAAAGCTAGCTGAACTTCAAGTGAGTCCGGAAGTCGCACATAGACTCTTGGCATGCCTGCTTTCAAAAAGATTTCTGATTGCTACTGGACTCGCCGGTTCTGGAAAGACAAAATTGGCGCAGGCCATTGCTCACTGGTTATCGATGACAGCCAAATGTCATGTGATTGTACCCGTCGGAGCTGACTGGACGGGTAACGAAAACGTGTTGGGCTACCCAAACGGTTTGGACAAAGAAACCTACATTTCAAAACCCGCACTCGACCTGATTATTCACGCGAAAGAACACTCGGGTGTTCCGCACTTCCTTATCCTCGACGAAATGAATCTGTCGCATGTCGAGCGTTACTTTGCCGACATCCTATCGGTCATCGAGTCAGAGGACGAAATACAGCTTTATGACGGCTTGAAGCGTCAAGCCAACGGCGTAGACATTCCTGCCAGCATCCGCTTGCCTTATAACCTTTTCATCATCGGCACGGTAAATGTGGATGAGACAACCTACATGTTTTCCCCCAAGGTGCTTGATAGAGCAAACGTCATCGAATTTCGTATGGAGATAGGAGAGTTGGATACCTTCCTCATTAAATCATCGAAGCCAGATCTTTCAAAATTGGACGGCCAAGGGCACAAGGCCGGTTTCAGTAAGCCGTTCGTGGATGCGGCCATGGGTCCTGCTGACCTCAGTGGCGAACAAATGAAGAGTGTGAAATTGATTTATGACCCTGAAATCCGCCTATTCTTCAAGGTGCTGCAAGGGCACTGGGCCGAGTTCGGCTACCGCACCGCTTATGAGGCCGCGCGCTTCGTACACTTCTATAAGCTGCTGGGCAACCATCAAGACGGTGCAGTGCTATGGTTTACCAAGGCATTTGATTGCGTAGTTTTCCAGAAGTTCCTGCCCAAGCTACACGGCTCGCGTGCGAAACTCGGGCCACTGCTCAAAGTACTTTGGTTCCTGTGCGTGAACGATGCCACGGGCAGAACCGATGATCCGCTGAAGGCTGCGGAGGAGGCTGCCCGCTCGACGGATAAAAAAGCCGAACCGTCGGCAGAGGTCCCTGCAGGCGCACCGTACCCGATGAGCGCAGAAAAGATTGGCCGGATGTGGCGACTTTTGAGAGATAACGGATTCGCCTCCTTCACCGAGGCATGAGATCATGCGCCAGTTACTTCAATACCGTATTCCATTTCGCTCGCCTTCCGGTGTACTGCTCGCTCACGTTGCACTAACGCCGACGCGGGACGCAGAAAGTGAGGATACCGCACCACTAGTGGAAGCGGACGAGGCCGAAGCACGAGAACATGGCGAATCCATCGTGCAACTGCGCGAGTCGGAGCGATACGAATATGAGATGGAACTTGAGACCGGTGCGGACCTGCGGCTTCGATGCAGCCTTGCCAGCCGACGGCGCAGTCTCGGCAAAACCGGCTTACCAGACGCCGGACTGATCGAGACTCGGTCTTTTTGCGGCACGCTCCTCTTTGAACTGGTCGAGGGAGAGGTGGACGGCACCAAGCCAACCATTGCTTCGGCACTATTGGACGTGCGATCGCTTAAACTGGATTACAGGACAGAATATCGGGGCATGTTGCGTCGGCTGTCCGATGAATTGGCGGGTCTTGTGACTGATGCGCGCTCGTCAGCCAAAGTGGGATTCCTTTCCTCATTTGAAGAGCGTACTGACGAGGGCTGGCTACAAATCCAGCTTGAACTCCTCCGAGAGACCCTAGACAGTGCCGATTTCACTGCCGCCCTCCAACGTATTCTTAGCTTTCCCAACCAACGCCTATCCATGGTGAGTGATCTCGTTCCAACGGACAAGCCGATTCGTTGGACGCCCTCGGCAGTACGGCAACTGGTTACGCGCAATCCACGTCGCGAGGTTCCGGCTCTACATCCGCTTCGAACGCAGCTAGGTTTGGAGTCGATTGCCGAGCATGTGGAGGTGCCACGCAAGTCGAGAGACCTAGATACTGCAGAAAACCGGTTCGTGAAGTTTGCGCTGGGAGAGTTCCGGGCGTTTCTTACGCATGCCCAAAGTGTATTTGAGTTATGTCACGGCTGGGGTGCGTCGGCTGCGTTGTCCCACCGCTTGGCAGAAACGGTGGAGGATTGGTTGGGACGCGGCATGTTTCAGGAAGTAGGCGCGATTTGTTATGCACCCTTCGGCAGCCCGGTATTGCAACAAAAGGGGGGGTACCGTGAAGTTCTGCGTTGGTGGCTTCGTTTTAGGACTGCGGCTGAACTTTCATGGGATGGCGGCGAGGAGTTGTTTTACGCCGGTCAGAGGGACATTGCAAGTCTCTATGAATATTGGCTGTTCTTTGAGTTGCTGAGTTGGTTCTGTCAGAATTGTCGGGGTGGAAACCGGCCTGCGATAGAGGAGCTTATTGAAGGTTTGGAAGAGGGCTCGCCAAATCTGCGGCTACGGAAGCGAATGGAGCTCGGGCCATTTGTCGGGACGTTCGCGGGACAGAGCCGACGGTTGAATGCACGCTTCGCCTACAATCGGCGCTTTGAAGTCACAAAGGAGCGACACGAAGGCGGAAGTTGGACGAGGCGGATGCATCCCGATTACACTTTGACTTTTTGGCCAGAGGGGCTGAGTGAGGCCGAGGCGGAACGTCAAGAGTTGCTGGTGCATGTGCATTTCGACGCGAAATATCGCGTAGAAAATATCGAGGGTTTGTTTGGCTTGGAAGGAGCGGACGATACCGACGAAGAAGTAGAGGGCAACTACAAGCGGCAGGACTTGCTAAAGATGCACGCCTACCGCGATGCCATCAAACGTTCACAAGGCGCTTATATTCTCTATCCAGGACGGACTAATGAAGCTGTGAAGCTAAAAGGCTTCCATGAAATACTTCCGAGCCTTGGTGCTTTTGGAATCTCGCCGGACGAGAACGGGGTGGCACAAGGATTGGAACCGCTGGAAAAGTTTCTCGACGAAGTGCTTGCACATTTGGGTAATCGCACTACGGCTCAGGAACGAGTGAGCTATCATGTGGCTGAGTCCTACTTGCCTAAAAAGGAACCGGTGCTTTATGGGACGCTACGGCTGCTAGAAAACGATATTTGCGGCGCGAATTACCGTGCGTTGCCGCCCGCTGAGCATATGGTACTTGTCTTGTGGTTTGAAAGTGAAGCCCAGCAGGAGTTAGCACAGGCGGAAGATGGATTTGCCTATGTTCGCTTGGGGCGACGCAGCGGAGCACTTTATGTTCATCCAAACCTTGCCAAAGTGCGACACTTGCTAATACGAACTCACGGGCCTTCTGTTGCTTCTGGTCTCCTTTTGCTCCGCGAGCCGGGATTCCATATTTTCACCCGTACCCAGCTTCGATCGGAACTGTTTGCTTATGCCAATGGAGCCGGGATCTCTGCTTGGCTGGGTAGTGCTGAACTGGATGATGACGAGCATCTTTATGCGCTCTTCCGGACCAAAGCCGATGGAGTTTTTGCAGGTCAAGAATGGCACGCAGAATTGATTATGGATTGCATAGAAGAATTTGAGTCCGACACCAGGCAGAAGCCTTTTGAAAATGTCGATAGAAATTCCGAATATCCTCGCATCTTGCCGCTAAGTGGTTTGCTGAGGGGAGCTGGCGTGAAATACTGAAAGGATATATCTAACTGAGAGGCAGTAAAAACTGGACGGGCTGAGATACTGCTTTTATTTTTGATCTGTTCGGGAGGGCATTGTATGTGCGCATCGTGCGTAGTTAATGAATCCGCGTTATTGATCAGAATTAGCCAGTATTACCGCGCTGGAATGTCTTCAGAAGAACTTTATGAGGTAACCCGCGGCGTTTGGGTGCTTGGCCAAAAACGTTCCGAAGTGCGGTATGCTCTTGCGATTGCAAACGGGATTGTCCAGGAGGTTTACGAGGTTAAATCCTGGCACCCTGCCGGGACCACCCCCTACCAAACTAGAGACAAAAGTGATGTCAGCCATCCGGGCCGTTGGGAATTCGTCGGTTGTCCCGCGCCCGCAGCTATTCGGGACAAATATCTTGATAAATCGGCAGCCCATTACTTTAAAAAAGGTGCTGCTAATCCGGTGATGTATCTCAACACCTGATCAACTGGGAAATCCGATCCTAGTCAATTCCGTGCATCCCTTTATGTCAGTGTGTTAATAGAGAGTCGCAATGAACCTGCAGTTACTTTGTAAATCCATCAAGACTAGAGTGGCTAAAGAGGTCGTCGCGGGGAGGTCGTATTAAGAGCAGGCGTCGATTCTCACTACCGTCCTTTACAAGTATGGCCATTCCGTCTTAAAGGCTCTGGATTCGCCTTCACATGCGGCGATGCCAGCACTACCGGTTGCAGGCAGGCACAGGCTGCGGCCACTGAACTTCTCAAATTTCTCGTTCTCTCTTCTTTTCATCGTCGGGACAGTAAATAGGCTGTCTTACGCATTTGGGAGCGTCAAGACCCAATAGAGGCAGTTTACAAAATAGTGCCCTGTCTATAATTGGATATACCAAACAGTGGCCACAAGGCACTTGGCTACGGCAAATAGTTACTCTTTTAGATTCAGCTTTTCACATAACTTTGAGGAGGGAATTGATGCGCAACGATATTGTTGCTCCTGGTGCAGGAGAACTCACTTATGAAATCAGAAATATCGTCACTGTCGCTGAGAAGGTGCAGCGCTTCGGAGTGAAGATCAACTGGGAGAACATTGGTGACCCGATCGTCAAGGGTGAGCTGATCCCGGTTTGGATGAAGGAAATCGTGGCAGCCGAGGCGATGCACGACGACAGCTACGCCTACTGCCCAACCCGGGGTGTTTTGGAAACCCGTGAGTTTGTCTGCGGCATAACCAACCGTAGGGGAGGTGCGCAGATTAACCCGGACGACATCATCTTCTTCAACGGCCTGGGTGACGCCATCGCTAAATTGTACGGGAACCTGCGCCCTGAAAGCCGGGTTCTGATGCCCTCTCCCACCTACACTACCCACTCCATAGGTGAGGCTTCCCACGCCAACGCGATTCCCGTCTGTTACCGACTGAAGCCGGAGGACAACTGGTATCCCGACATGGTGGACCTAGAGAACCACGTCAAGTATAACCCACAGATTTCCGGGATCATGATCATCAACCCGGACAACCCGACCGGGATGGTCTATCCAGTCGAGGTTCTAAAACAGATCGTTGTCATCGCACGGACCTATGATCTGTTCATCATTGCCGACGAGGTATACAACAACATCGTCTACAACGGCGAGTACACAGTTCCGATCTCGGATCTGATCGGTGATGTTCCGGCCATTGCCTTGAAGGGGATTTCCAAGGAACTCCCTTGGCCAGGATCACGCTGCGGGTGGATCGAGGTGTACAACGGCGAGCGGGACCAGCGCTTCAAGAAGTTCGTCAACGCCATTCTCTCATCTAAAATGAATGAGGTTTGCTCCACGACGCTGCCGCAACGCTGTTTGCCGGCTATCATGAGCCACCCGAACTATAAGATCTACCTGGAGGAGAGAATCGCGCGCTACCAGCGGATGAGCAACATTACCTATAACGCCCTAAAAAAAGTACCACAGCTTGCAGTGAGCCGGACCAATGGTGCCTTCTACATGGCAGTACCGTTTCGAGACGGGGTGCTCAACGACCGCCAGACTCTCCCGATCAAGAATCCCGAGGTTCGGGCGCTAGTGGAGGGGATTGTGAACGCACCTGGCGTCGCCCCCGACAAACGATTCGTCTACTACCTCTTGGCAAATACTGGCATCTGCGTGGTGCCTCTTTCTTCCTTCAATACCAACCTGCTTGGCTTCAGGGTGACCCTCTTGGAACGAGACGAGGCGGAGTGCAACAGGATATATCGCACTCTCACCGATAAAATCTCCCAATACCTCGCAACTTGAGCTTGGTGTTGGCAATAGCGGGGCAGGGGGACGTTCCAAGAATCCTAGAATCAGGCTACATCAAACACCGGTGCGAGGAGGAACGATTTGCATACCATTGCTATACTCGAAAAACTAATTACGGATGAAATGCTTTCTGAAATACATCAGTTAATTTGAATTGATCCCTTTTACAACAAATGTGTCTTCGATTCCGGATGGGGATGCCGGGATCATGCAATTCTTGTTGGAGGTATTTTAGCCGCTTATGGCATAAATACATATGTCGTGACCGGTAAAAGTATGTTTGTTCGTGGTCCTTCTGGTGGCCGCCGGGTGCTGGATTTGGCCAACCTTCTGGCTCCAAGGAATTGCACACCTGGCTTGAGATCCAAGGGTTCGGTGTTTTGGATGTTAGCCAAGACTTACGAGAGATTCCGCCCCTAGTCCTCATTGGAGTACCATTCCATTTAAGGGAATCATCGGAAGTAAGTGGAGTCCCGATGGTGGCGGCGAATTTTTATTGTGTAATTCTGAGTTGTCCTATCACAATCAGATGGATCGCTGCTCATACATTGAAGACGTAATTCAAGCGTTATATTGGCCCCAACACGCGGATCCTTTCTATTCCAATATGGTGCTGGATGCATTTAAGTACATCAACTCAACATTGACCGATATTCTGCGTAAGATCTACCCAAACAACATTTACGGGAAGGCTATTTTACATTTTATCGATCGTATCGAAGGTAAAGGGAGATCTTTGGCTTGAGTCTCTCGGAATAAGTGATGGTCTTTTGTGGCTTAAAAAACAACCGGTATCGAACATATTTTTATCAATAATTAGCTTCAAGAGGGCCGAGATGGCATATAATTTAGAAGATAAGCTTGTTATAGGGTTAGCATCAAGCGCCCTGTTCGATCTTAGTGAGTCCGATAAAATTCATAAGATCGAAAGTTCAAGTGTCTACAAAAATTATCAGAGAGAAAATCAGAATGTGCCCTTAAGGACAGGTGTTGCTTATCCGTTTATTAAGCGGCTTCTGTCGCTGAACGAGCTTGATCCGGCAAATCCACCAATTGAGGTAGTGCTGCTATCAAGAAACAGTCCCGATACCGGCCTAAGGGTGATGAAATCAATCGAACATTATAATCTTGGCATGACCCGAGCAGTGTTTCTGCAGGGTGGCACCCCCCATAAATATATACCTGCTTTTAATATAAGCCTTTTCCTTTCTGCAAATGAAACAGATGTGAAAAGTGCTATATCCGCAGGTTATCCTGCTGGTCAGGTTTTAGATTCAAAAATAGTTGACAATGCAGATGACCCAGAACTTCGTATCGCTTTCGACTTTGATGGCGTGATAGCAGATGATGAGGCAGAGGCTGTATATCAGGAAACTCATGATCTGGATCAATTCCACAAACACGAGATTGATAAGGCTTTGATTGCCCATAACCCCGGACCACTGAAAATTTTTTTGGATAAAATATCCGCAATTCAACAGATGGAAGAAAAGAAAGCACTGGATGAACCGGCGTATGTAAAAAAACTGCGAATTTCGATTGTGACAGCAAGAAGCGCACCTTCCCATGAGCGTGTAATCAATACTATGAGATTTTGGGATATTAATGTAGATGAAGCATTCTTTCTAGGCGGTGTCGAGAAATTGAAAGTTTTGGAGGTCTTGGATCCGCATATATTTTTCGACGATCAAAAACTTCACCTTGAAGCTACAGCAAGCGTTTTACCGTCAGTTCACATCCCGTTCGGTGTTACGAATACCTAAACTCGATTAAAAAATTGAACTCAATTTCACTTCTTCTAAAACCCTTGCGAATCCAACTTCAAATGAAGGAGGGTGAACCATCGTACCTGAACAGCTCAAACATCCATGGCCGATTGTCCCATGTTGCATATTCTCGATGTCATTAGGGCTACTACTCTTATCCTTCGCATTGTTTCCAGAAGCCAACCCTACAATACACGAGCGCATTCTGGAGCGACGCTGGACCAATCTTGTTGTGATTAACGGGATCTTCTGCGTGACATTACCCATCATTCTTCTATTTTGGGCCGTAACTACCCAAAAAAAGTGAGTTTATATAGCGCAGAGACACCCAAAACGAAAAAGAGTGCCCAGTCGGGGGATGTAATTCGTGCCCGTTCAGTTGCCCCTTCCAGTTACACCTGGAGTCCAGTTATCCAGAAAGAGCGTCTCGGCATTGATCCTGGTCGCGACAGTCTAGTGGCTATAACTCCATTAGAGCCTAGAATGCTGCATTAAAAGGCCTGAATTATTTTACATACTAGGAGGATAGCATGGACGGCCGCTTCATATTCGGTGACGACAACACCAATTCAATAGAACAACTCCTGACTAGCAGTGCCCCGTTGAAATGTGCAGTCGCTTTTTGGGGAGATCGTGCCAAGAAATATTTCCCACAAGGTGAAATGAAAGCTTTTCAACTTATATGCAATTTGGAGAGTGGGGGGACCAATCCAAAGTTCATTCGCTGGCTTTGGGAGAATGATTATCATCTCCGCATCAAAACCAATAGTAAATTGCATGCTAAGGTGTACCTTACTCCAGACTCTGCGATAGTCGGCTCGGCAAATGTTTCTGCGAATGGACTCTCATTCGAAGACGATGAAGTCCTCGGATGGCTCGAAGCAAGCACCGTCGTAAATAATAGATCGACCCTGGATGGCATAGGAATGTGGTTTGATTCCCTCTGGCAATCATCCTCTTCGATAACCGAAGAGCTTCTGCAGTTAGCCGAAATCAGGTGGAATAAAAGGCGAAATGACAGAGGGTATGTGAATGGACAGAGCAGGTCATTGATTGATGCTTTTATTGCAGATCCCGAATCGTTTAAAGACCGGAGAATATTTTTTGCACTCTGGACTACTCGTGCATCTCAACAAGCCTTAGACGCGTTCGATACCGCAAAGAAATTAGGCGTCCCTGGCACTACTGCTAACAAATTGGATTTTTACGAAAATTGGGACGACCTACCCGAAGACGCATACTTGATTGATCTTCGGTATGATGAACAGAAAAGAAGAGGCATATACCCGTGCCTATACAAAACATTTCAACCTCACATCAGCTACAGGATATCGAGGACAAGGCGTAATATTATACTTTGCGCAAAAGTTAAAAATTTAGAGAATCAGTATGTAATAACAGAAGCCGATAAGAAATTACTGAGGCGGATATGTGGGACGCTGTGGAACATCGCAGAAGGTCATGACGATGCAAAAACTTTGAATCTGTATGCCGCAAAAGCTGTTATCCAACTGGCGCTGGAAACCGAAAGATAAACGCTTGGCATGGATCCGGGGCATCTAGAGAGGGAGGGGCAGTATCCATATCGGTTACGAATCCCAGCGGTCACATCTTACGATAAACAACCTCGGCCACCGGGACCTCCCACTGCTCGCTTCTGCATTGACCACGGAACTCCTCCCTGGAATCCTCGGATCGCCTGTGGACCATGGCAAGCACGGTAATCCGCTCTATGCCCTCCAGGCGCCCGCGCCATGACTCAGAGGCGCGTTTGGATAGCTGGGCAACACAGGTGTTCCTCACGTCGTGTAAATCTACTTGATCGCCCCTTGGCACAGCCCGGAGCAGGTCTCCCGATTTGAGCGAGGATAGGTGCGCATGAATAGGGTCCTCTTTTTGCCTGCGCCCTGCAAGATCGAGAAAAAGGTCCTCCATCCCCAGTATGTCGTAGCGACGCGATAGTACCGCTCGCTCAGGGGAAACCGTCTTCGGCAATTCTCGTGTCAGAAGAAAATCGCCTTCGATCAGTTGTGTATGGAAATTTGCGACATCCTTCCTTTCAAAAAGGCATAGGGTTTCTCTGGCGCGGGTCATGGCGACATAGTAGATGCGCCTCTCTTCCTCTTGTTCCTGCCGGTTCTTCCCCTTCGTCCAACCGCCTCCCGGGACGAACACGTGCAAGAATTCCATCCCCTTGGCGGAGTGTACTGTGCTTAGGAAAATTCCTGCACCAATCGACTGCTCGCGCCGCTGCTCTGTGAGCACATCGTAGACATATTCAGTAATAAAGTTCACCGGGAGCTGGGCTTCACCATTTTCATCCCGCCAACCCCGGAGGATCTCCCGCAACAGCTCCCACCAGGTACTGTTTGGGTGCGCCAGTGAGAGTTTGCCCACCACCTCCAGCAGATCCGCGGTCCCCAAAAGTTCATCATGACGAAGCTTCAATGCGCCGAAGAATTGCCGCACCTCGCGAATGCGGTAAAGGGGCGGAGTTTTGGCCTTGTCGATGCGGCAGCTTACCGGGATGTTCCTGTGCTCGCACAGGGCGCGAACCTGGGCCAGTTCTTCGCTGGTCCGGGCCAGAATCGCGCAATCAGTCCAGTGCAAGGAGGGATTGCGCTGCTTGAGGCGGAACAATTCGTCAACCAGGCTGACGGCCTGGCATTCCGCGTCGGATACTCGCAGCAACTGAACGCGCCCCCTAGCTACCGGGTCCATATTCTCCCAGGGGCCGCCCGCCGGGAGTTTCTGCCGCCCCTTGTTGATGCGAATGGCGTTGTCAGTCTTCATCCGGTCATGATTGTGCGCAATCAGGCAGTTCGCCGCGGCAATGATGTTGGCCGTGGAGCGGTAATTTTCCACCAGAAAGTGGTTTTTGGCCTGGTAGTCGTCCTGGAAGCGACGAATGAAATCCACCCTGGCGCCGCGAAAGGTGTAGATGTTCTGGTCGTCATCCCCCACGGCAAGGAGCGCCAGCTTGCTATCGGGGTCGCTGAGCGTCCTGCCGGCCAGCGCCGAGACCAACTGGTACTGGTCCTGGTCGATGTCCTGGTACTCATCCACTAGGATGTAGCGAAAACCGGCCAGAAGCCGCTCCCGAAGTTCGTCCCCTTCGAAGCCGGGGAACTGGTCTTCACCAGTGAGAAGGCGAACCGCGTCGGGAATCAGGGTGTCGAAATCGCCATTCTCCATCTTGTGCCGTTCCGCCCGCTCGGCGAAGGACGCACCCGTCAACCTCATCGCAAGGCCGTGATAGGTCAGGACCGTGACGCCCCTCGCGTCAGGCCCGACCAGCTCAATGAGGCGGCTGCGCAGTGAATTCGCCGCGTTGCGGTTAAAACAGAGGATCAGTATGTTGCGCGGCAGCGCGCGTTTCACCCGCAGCAGGTAGGCGCAGCGGTGCACGACGACCCGGGTCTTGCCCGAACCCGGACCGGCCAAGACCAGCATGTTCTCGTCCGGTTGCGCGGCCACAATGGAAATCTGCACCGGGTTTCCCAGGTTGTCAACGATGCGGTGATACGACGCCTGGCTGGTCGCCCGTTCCACGATCTCCTTGCGTCCGGAAAAGTAGCGCTGCACGAAACTGCCCCGGTCCAGAGTGAAATAGGCGACGACAAGATCGAGGGCCTGCTTGATCTTTTCCAGGCCGAGGCGTGCGTATTCGTTCATCACATGGACTTGGAAAACGCGCTCTTTGTAGTGCTGCTCCAAGGGGCTGTAGTCGCCTCGGGAATATTTGCGCTTGTTATCCCCGGCAGTGATCCGTATCGTCATGGCCTGCCGGAAGACGGCGAGCCCCTGCTGCAGGATGATGACCTGCTGCTCGTGAAGAAACATGAGGGCGCGCTCGATGGCGGCCGGCACATCCTTCACTTGGCTGAAGAGTACCATGTCGGCCCGCAGGGCCGCGGAGATGTCGTCAAGGGCGAAATTGACCAGAAGTTCAGCACCCGCGGCGGTTTTGTCAGGTATCTTCTCATAGAGGACACCTAGCGCCACCCCCGCAACATTTCGTCTGCGCTCGGCAGTGGCAAGAAGTGGAGTCCAGTCCCGGTTCAGCTTGAAGCGATAATGGTCACGATCCATTTGGTGAAGCTCAAGGCTCCCCCGGTTTCCCGCCAGCCCTTTGCCGTCCAGGGAGAGGCTCTTCAAAAGGTTCAGCAATAGTACCTGAATGCTGTCGTGCCCGTCATCGCAGAGACGCTGGTTCAGCCGCCGCAGGGAAAGATCGAGCCAGCCGTCGGCGTCCGGCTCGGTCTCCTGGAGCAGCTTGAGCATTGCCAGTTCCAGCTTGCAGATCCTCTCGAAGCGCAGGCGGGAATGGTCCGCGACCTTGTAGCGGACAAATGCGTTCAGCAACACCCCCTGCTTTAACAGGCCGGCCTCGGTCATTTCATGCAGCACCCGCAGCACATCCTGGCCTCCGCCGGCTATGGAGGGGCTCGGGGCCGGGGAACCCTTGGGAGCCCTAAAACCAGGAAGTTCCGCCAATTCGTCGGCGCTCATCCCTTCGTCACTCCTGGCGTTGAATAGTGCGTGCAGCACGGAAAGCCAGCGCTTGCGCTGGAACTCGTTCAGGTTCAAGGGAGCCATCTTCTGTTCTGCCTCTTCCATGCTCCGGACCAAGGGCTGCCCCTGGAACACCCTGGTGTTGTTCTGGTTGCGCTCGACGAAGCCCGCCCGCTCCAACCAGGCGACGGCGGTTTTCACCTTGGTGTCCGCCTGCTGGTCCTCCCGGCCGAATCCCGTTTCCACCTGCTCGTCACGCAGCAATTCCCCCGTGGTTATGACGATCTCGTTGCTCTTGTTGCGCTTGGCTCGTCGCACCCCTCGAAGAATCTGGCCGATGTCGTGCTGTGTCAACTCCGATCGGGCTCCCATCTGGAACTGGGTTTCGATATCCTGCTCGTCGAAAAGGAGAATGCATTCCGCATCCCTGGTGTCCCGGCCGGCCCGGCCGGCCTCCTGCAAGTAGTTCTCCAGTGAGCCGGGAATGTTCACGTGGATCACCAGCCGGACGTTGTCCTTGTCTATGCCCATCCCAAAGGCGTTGGTGGCGCAGATGATTTGCGTCCCGCCGCTGATGAACGAATCCTGGACTCGCCTTTTTTCAGGGACCTCCATGCCGGCGTGGAATGCCTCTACCTGCCACCCCTTCTTGAGCAGGAAATCCCTGGTCTCCTCGGTCTCCTTTCTTTTGGCCGCGTAAATGACAGCCGACCCCATCTCAGGCCGCGGCAGTCGCTCCGCCAGGATCGAGTGGATGCGCTCGTACTTCTGCGTGCCGTTTATCAGCTGGACCTCGAAGGAAAGGTTGCGGCGTTCCACCCCGCCCTCGAAGACCTCCAGCTCCTGTCCCAGCTCTCTGCGGAAATGATCGACGATCTCCTCCATCACGTCGCGCTTAGCCGTGGCGGTGAAACAGGCGATCGGGGGGATGGTGGTCCGCTGCCTTTGGGCAAACTCGCGGATGAAGCGGGCCGCGTAGAGGTAGTCGGGGCGGAAGTCGTGTCCCCATTTCGACAGGCAATGCGCCTCGTCGAACACCCA